>ERZ1032001.36-NODE-36-length-22628-cov-8.870376_pt1 | contig 22628 bp, 22 predicted proteins | sample MGYA00517102_ERZ1032001 | MGnify/ENA primary metagenome ERZ1032001 (study PRJEB33719, sample SAMN04261291) | wastewater metagenome | biome: rural village; feature: human; material: feces | host: Homo sapiens | place: El Salvador | collected 2013-01-07 ... | reverse complement strand
CGAGATCTACACTCTTTCCCTACACGACGCTCTTCCGATCTTCCCGGATGATTCAAGACCGGATTCTCAAAAAAATGGTACTCCATTTTCAAGAAGCGTCCATTTTCCCGTATCCTTCTGCGCGTTACGTATCCTTTTTCTTCCAGCCCTCTAAGAGCCGCCTTTACGGCATCCGTTCCCTCCTTACAGTAGCGCGCGAGACCATTTACGTTATACTTCCACCCATCTGCAACCGACAATCCGATTCCCAGCACGACTTTTTCCATACTGCTCAGTTCCGGGTTCCGGATTAACTGGTTGTCCAATTGTGTAAACTGGCTTTTTTTCTCCAGCTTGTGCTTGGGCATACCTTATCCTCCTGTTGTTCCAAATAGTCACGGATTGCTTTCCGTCACCATAGCAAGGCAAATTTCAGGGTTTTTCCGCCAATTTTTTCTTCAGATTTTTTTGAAGCTTCTTTTTCCTGTTGCGATACGTGCTTTCAGGTGTTCCCAGCATTTTGTAGATATCTGCATCGGACATTTTCCCCAGGTAGTATCTTCCAATCAAAGCCCCGTCCTCTATAATGGTCTCCATCTGTTCCAATAATGCTCTCGCTTCGTACTGTTCTTCCAGCTCAACCTCTGTATGAGGCAATGCATTTATTTCCACCGCTGCCTCAAACGAGTCATTCGATTTATAGTATCGGCACATATTGCAGTCACCCTCACAAAACCGCATCCCATATGCGTTGGAAGCACAGTTTCCGTTGCGCCTCATAACATAGTGCATTCTGTTCGAAAGCTTTTTCATCTCCTTTTCAATTTCGTCTGAAACTTCAAATTTTGTTCCTCCGGAATAAATGTATCCCATTTGTGCATCCTTTCCGCCAAAACGGCAGAAAAGATGCACTAAGCAAACTCAGCAACAGGTGCAAAAAGTGCGCACCAATATAGCCGAAAGCACTCCAGAGGATACACTTTTCCCGTGATCCTTCTGTACATCACTTCCGCCGTTTCTTTGGTGCGCACCAATGTTCAGGCTCTTTATTTGAGGTTTGATCCTCTTACTTTTATTGTAAGCCCCCTGCATAGCTCACGAGTGAACCTATTTTCCCTTTCATTTTCAGTGCAATTATTCAGTTTTACCCTATAAAATCATACGTTTTTCGAATTGTGCGTTTCTTTTCTCACATAAATGTCGTTCTTCCGTAAAACTAAGCGCAAGAATTTTTTATTTGTGCTATAATAAGTATGTCCCTATTCAGAACGGAGGTATTATATGCATAAGTATTCTTTTGTTGAGCCAATTCATGACTTGGATAAAGAGGCTGCAACGTTCTTGACCTCATACGGCCTCGAACAGTATATCAGTACACCAGCTGCCGTCCCTATCGAAGAACTACCCCAAAAAATGGGACTGACCATTGTTGATACTTTTACCCTCAGTAGTGACGGTACTATTTATGGCATAACTGCATTTGCAGATGGTCATCGTACCGTTTATACCGACAAGAAAGTACCTGTAGATTACGCTTATAAAGCAGGTACGATCCTCATTGATGCCAACCTTACCGGCGGATCCAAAAGAAATACCATTGCACACGAATGTTTTCATTGGTATAAACATCGCGAATTTTTCCTCAATCGTCTTCATTCCAAGACTTTGCCTGCCGCTGCACATCAACTGAACGAAAAAAAGAAAAAAACCGCACTAGATTGGGCCGAATGGCAATCTCAAAAAATGGCCCCGAGAATTCTAATGCCGAAATTGGCCGCAGAACGTGTAATCAATGATTACACAACGTCCGAATCCAACATTGCCGACCACTTTCCCTCTTTTTTACATACGTTTTCCAGCCTTTTTTCTGTATCTAAACAATCCGCATGCCTGCGTTTGATTGAATTAAACGTTGCTGAAGCCAAGCAATATTATGCTGCGCACTATTCAAATCCAGCTAAGCGACTTACTGGAAGTATTTTTCTTATTTCAAAAGATGAAGCCCTCGATTTATATATAAACAATGACGCATTTTTTAACCTGCTTCACTCAGGTGAGTACTGTTATACTACTGAAGGATTTGTTGTACGTAATATTCCTCAATACATAAAAAAAGAGCACAATGTTCCTTATTTAACAGATTACGTATGGGAACATCCCGAAGAATGTTTCCTGCCTTTAGATGACTATATCCATTCTTTAGATGCAATCACCCGAAACGGGCTCTGTTATCGGGCGGCAAAACTCACCAATTACCAGAGGGTTACCGGGGCAGATTCCCCTGTACCGCAAAGCACCACCGAGCTGAACAACCGAGCCCTATATTTGAAAAAGGAATTATCCAGAATCAAAGAGCCTTGTATATCTGCCGCAGTGGAAATATGGAAACACATCGAGAGCATCGGCTGGAGCCAAGCAGAATTTCTGAATGCCACGAATCTCAGCGCTTCTACTTATGCTCGTTTAAAGGACAGAGCACAGACAGATATAAAAAACAGAAATAACCCTTCTTACGAAGTCCAAGCAGATGTCCTTTCCCTTCAGTCGCTCTTGCCAATCTTCTTTGCCCTGCATTTAGAATTCGCCGAAGTATATCGAATTCTGGATCTTACAACTTTTTCAATTAAACACAATATCCCCCAACATCGCGCATTTCTTTTTTGTCTAGACTACTGTAAAGATTGTAATATTAATGATGCGAATCAAATATTAATCGCCGCAGGTTACGAACCCTTCCAGACCAACAAGGCATAGCAAACCGAAAAATCACAAATATTTATATCTGTTCGGACCGAGGCGGATATAGGAAAAAGATACAGACCCAGGAGTGTTCACTCCTGGGTCCGCTATTGTAGTAGATATTCTGTTAGGCAACTTACAAAAGGCCGCAATCGATCAGAATTGCTTCAATAGGCTGCCATAGATCAAGGGAAGGATTGTGCATGTAATAGCGATAACCTTTGAACTGCGTGAGCGGATATCCATCCCGTTCATTTCTCTGCATGATATTCTTGGCACGACCTATAGCGGTACCAACATCATCAAGACAAAGATGTGAAAGGCAGTGCTTGAAATTAGCTTCTTCCTTGTATTTCTTCATGCTTTCAAATTGGGTCTCAAAAGCTCTGTTGATGTGACTGAGATAGGCATCCACACTGTTTAGCTCAGCATAGCAGTTCTGCTTATGCAGGATCATCCAAAGGTCAAAGCTCAAGTTGCTGTAACCCCACTTGTAAATGATGGATTTTCCAAGACCTCTTGCTTCCTTCAATCTACCCAAGGTATTATGGACAGTCTGAATCTGTTCGTCCGAACTGCCCTCAATATCGGAAAGATGCCAAATGGTAGTTTTCTTTTGGACTACCAGTTTCTTGATAAAAGAAACTGGATCTTTTTGTACTTTGGTTATAAATTTTACGATATAGTTTGCGTTTTCGTTTGCATTAATTTGAGCTTCCAGCCATTCGAGGTACCATTGCTCTGTTTCACCCTCAACGCTAAAGTAATAGGTTAGGGTTTGCTTCCTGGGAGTTGTATTTCGAGCCATGATTACACCTCATTTTCTGCATCATTGAGTTTCTCAAAGACAGAAGAGAAGTCTACTTCTGCAATGCCGCCGTACTGGTTTGCAAGATAGCTCTTGAGATAATCATCGTTCTTGCGAACACCATTTTCACCTGCGGTGCCAAAGTCAGATAGTGCGAACAGGGTGCTGGTGTGATCCTCGGAATCGCGCTCCACAAACTTGATCTCGTCCCGGCGTAGAAGATTGGCATTGAGGAAAATTGGGTTATGGGTATTGAAAATCAGCTGTGCATGGTGGATGTTAATCTCGTCATTATGGAACAGATTCAGGATATTCATGAGTGCAATGGGATGAATAGAAGCGTCAAATTCATCAACGACAAGTGTAGCACCGGTTCGAAGTGCTCGAATCACAAGGGGGAAAAGGTTAATAAAACGGATGGTACCATAGGATTCATAGATATCCGCAGGCAGTGCAATGGACTGATTATCTCCAGTATGAATCAGAGAAACGAGTTTTGCTTCCGAGTCCTTGTCCATGGTATATCCGACAGGGTTTGCATTGACACCAAAGAGGTTAATTGCATTATTCAGCGTTTCAGATACATAAATGGAATTTTCCTTCGGATTGGAGAAACGGCGCTCCAGATGGGCAGCATCTGCCCGGTATACGACAATGAACTGGTTGGTAAACCAATCGGTGATCATCTTGACCAGCGCCTGAGAGAAAATGAGCTTGAAACCTCCGGTCAGGAACAGCTCTTCACCATCCAGACCCTCCATAGCAATCATAACGGCACTTGCGTTATCTGCCTTTGCTGTTTTGGAGATCAGGGTAGCAATATCCTTGCAAGGCTCGACTTTCAGAGAAACAGATTTGCTTCCCAGATGCTTGCGCTCGAAAATTATGTTGCCGTTAACGGTTAGAACTTCGGAAAGGATCTTACGCTCATACTTGTCATCCAAGAAAAGACCCAGATCCATTACAACACCATACTGGATGCGGAATTTGTCAACAACAAAGTCAATGAAGAATTCCACAGGTTCAGGCTTTGTAAGCATTTGGTTGGGAACAAGGGACAGATTGGATGCAGCATGATTGGGAGATCCAATATCCTCGGAATTACGGATATTCCCGCGCAGAACAATGGAACGGAAGGTGTCCATTGCGCCGACAACAGTGGTCTTGCCTGCTGCATTGGAACCATAGATCACAGAAGAGCACAGGCCCTTAATATTCTTACCTTGTTTCTTGATATTGAACAAGCTATAGTCAAGTCCCTTTTGCTTAGGAGCAGCCATCATGGAGAAACTGGTTTCTTCACGGAAAGACTTGTAGTTTTGAAAACGAAATTCTAGAAGCATATGAAAAACCTCCATTTTGCAAGATTTATTCAAAATAACATTGTTATTATAGACAATACGCTTCGTCACGTCAAGACAAAACTGTCTCATTTTGCAAAGATTCTGCAAAATACAAGAAACACAATGCGCATACGAAGCAATATAACTATCAACATCCACAAAAGTACACTCCTAAGGCTATTACTTGCGGGTATTCAATTTGCCTGAAATCATACCACAGCCTATGGGCAGAGCAGGCTATTCCGGCGAGATTGAAAATATCACGTATATCTTCCTGAGGGCACTTCAAATACTTCTTGCTTTTTTGTATCTTCTGCGTTACAATGTTATATATACACTAATTAAATTCGCAAATATCATTGGAGTATTCTTATGATCAATTCCTTTAACATCGCCGGCTATGTCCGTATCTCTGTCGATGACGAGCTTGACCGGGATAATGTATCCATTGAAAATCAAAAATCCATCATTTCAGATTATGTAAACCAGAATTTCCCCCACAGCACCCTGACATTCTATGAAGACCGGGACCGCAGCGGTTATACCTTTGACCAGCGGGAGGGGTATCAGGAAATGCGCCGCGGGCTGGTCAGCCACAAATACGATATTCTCATCGTTAAGGATTTCTCCCGTTTCTCCCGCCGGAATTCCCGGGGACTGGTAGAGCTGGAAGATCTTCGGGATGCCGGTATGCGGATCATTTCCATTGGGGATGGAATTGACTTCCCCCAGGACGATGATTGGGTTAAGATACAACTACAGTTTTTACTCAATGAATTGCCAGTTACTGACACATCCAAAAAGGTTCGCAATGTCATCAGGCGCAGGCAGGCTGATGGTCAATGGATCTGTGCCGCTCCCTATGGCTATATCGTAAACAAGCAGAAGCAGTTTGAAATCGTGCCTACAGAGGCGGACATTGTACGTAAAATTTTTGATCTGTACAACAACGAAGGCTGGGGCTACAAACGGATCTCCAACTATCTTACCGATCAGGGAATTCCCACACCCAGAACGTCGGAAATGATGCGCAAGGAGGCCGAAGGAGAGACCTGCAAGCGGAAAACCAATCCCGCCTGGGCCATCATTACCATCCAGGAAATTCTGGACAATGATTTCTATATTGGAACGCTGCGTCAGGGCAAATACACCCGGACCAAAATCAACGGCAAAGACCTGCGTCAGGATGATCAAAAGCACATCATCATCGAAAATCACCATCAGCCCATTATCGATTACCGCACCTTCGCCACTACCCGGGCTCTCCGTGAAAAGCGGAGTACCAGCAATTACCGCGGTGTGAAGAAAAACGACAATGTCTATTCCGGTTTTCTTGTCTGTGGTGACTGCGGAAGTCCCATGTTTGCCATGAGCCGCAGTGACTTGAAGCCAGCCTATACCTGCGGCACCTACCATCGCAGAGGGCGGTCGGGATGTACGTCCCACCATATTCATGTGGAGAAACTGGACGAGCTGCTGAAACTTTACGTTCAAAAGGTAAAAGAAAACTCCCACTCCATGCTGGATCAGCTGAACGCTGACCTGCAGCGGGAGCAGGAGGATGTGACCCAGACGGAACTGTCTGCCGACCGTCTGGCAGAGATTTTGCTGGATTTACAGGAAGAATTGAAGGCCACCAAGCGGCAGCGGATCCGGGATATCATGAAGCACCCGGAGCAGGAGGCCCTGCTGGAAGAAACCTATGACGAAATGGAGCAGGATCTGCAAAAGCGCATCGAAGGCATGAAGAACCAAATCGAGATGCTGGCAGATAAACGAAACACCATCCTGCAGATGAACCGGGTAGCCAAGACCGCACTGGATGTATTCCAGGATATCTTGGACAAACCCCAGCTGGAGCGGTACGATCTGGAACTGATCATTCAGAAGATTCATGTTTACGAAGATCGGCTGGAAATCTTTCTTCAGGCGGATATCGACGCTCTGGTAAAAACCGATACACTGGAAAAAACCGTAAATTTTAATCAAGGCATCGAGGATAGCTCATTAACCCGCATCGTCCAGAAGGCAACCCACCAGAAGGACAAGGTCTTCGATGTCAATGTTATCAGTGAGGGCGACCCCCTGGAGATTTACACGGAGAAGGACGGCGGGGTGATTTTTCGGAAGTATTCGCCTATGGGGGATCTGCAGGAATTTGCGGCGCAGATGTGCGAGTCCATCGGGTCGGCTACAGGGCATATCGCGGCGATTTCGGATCGGGACAGCATTATTGCCCTTCATGGTGCGCCCAAGCGGGATCTGATGGACAAACCCAATTCCCCGGAACTGGAAAAGCTCATGGAGCAGCGCAGAAATTACCTCTTCCGCCACGGAGATACCCCCATTTTTGCCGCTGACGGGGCTGAAAAGTACCATCTTGGCGCTGCTTCTCCCATTTTGTCCCAGGGTGATCTCATGGGCTGCGTCATGCTCCTGCTGGACGAAAACGACAGTCCCCTTCAGGAAGCGGAACAGGGTCTCGCCAAAACCGCTGCCGGATTTCTGGGCAGACAAATGGAAAGCTGACACTTTCCAGAAGCAAATACTGGTATCCAGGGCACGGCGGTTGTATACCGGCGTGCCTTTTGCCATACTGTCTCCGGTTCCCTTTCTATAAATACAAATTGGCAAAGACAGGGGGGCAATGGTTGCTGCCTGGGCTGGGATATCACCGACTATGGTATGGGTGATTTCGACAAGATGGGCTTCTCTCTCATCACCATCCGCAACGGCCATCAGAAAATGAGCGAAAAATATCCCAAGGTCTATGCGGAAAAGCTGCTTTACTTAAAGGAAGGCCAGTATTCCCCCAACCACTTCCACTGGTTCAAGACAGAGGACATCATCAACCGTGGCGGCGGCAATGTGCTGATCCGGGTGTACAATTCCCATCCCGATGAGTCTGTCGACTATGAATCTGACGTGACGGTTCACACCGACGGCCGCACTTACACCGTTCCCGCCGGCACCCAGATCCGGCTGACCCCCGGCGAGTCCATTTTCATTCAGCAGTACCTGTATCACGATTTTGAGGTGGAGCCCGGCACCGGCCCCGTTCTGCTGGGTGAAGTGAGCCAGTGCAACGATGATGCCAACGACAACCGCTTCAATCCCCCCATGGGCCGGTTCCCCGCCATCGAAGAGGACGAAGCGCCTTACCGTTTGCTGTGCACCGAGTATCCTGCGGCAAAGGCCGAATAAGGAGGAAGGACCATGTTTGATGTCGTAGCATTGGGCGAACTGCTCATTGACTTTGCCGCAAAAAGCACAGATGCCGGCGGCTATCCCACGCTGGCCGCCAATCCCGGCGGCGCTCCCGGCAATTTTCTGGCTGCGTTGAATGCCTATGGCAGAAAAACCGCATTTCTGGGAAAAGTGGGCAACGATGCCTTCGGCCATCTCCTGCTGAAAACCATAAAGGAGGCAGGCATTGAGACAAAGGGCATCGTGGCAGACGATTCCGTGTTTACCACGCTGGCCTTTGTGACCTTTAATGAAGACGGAGACCGCGCCTTCTCCTTTGCCAGAAAGCCCGGTGCCGACACCCGGCTTACCTGGGAGGAGATTGACAGATCCCTCATCGATGGGGCAAAGGTGTTTCATTTCGGAACCCTGAGCCTGACGGATGAGCCTGTCCGCAGCGCCACCCGGAAGGCAGTTGCTTACGCCAAGGAGCAGGGAAAACTCATCACCTGCGACCCGAACCTGCGCAAGCCCCTGTGGTCCAGTGAGGAGGCTGCACGGGAGCAGATGCTGTGGAGCCTGCAGCAGGCAGATGTGGTAAAGATCAGCGATAATGAGGTGGAATTTCTCTGGAACTGCACCCCGGAGGAAGGTGCCGACAAGCTGCTGAAGGAATTCGGTGTTTCTCTGGCCATGGTGACTCTGGGACCTGACGGCTGCCTGCCGAAAACGAAGCACGCCGCCTTCCGCCCAGCCTGCCCCAAAGTACATCCTGTGGACACCACCGGTGCAGGAGATATTTTCGGCGGCAGCGCCGTGGCAAGACTGCTGGAACTGGACAAATCCATCGAAGCGCTGACGGAAGAAGATCTTGCGTATATCGGAACCTTTGCGACAACCGCCGCCAGACTGTCTACCGAAGCCATGGGCGGTATTCCCAGCATTCCGGAAAAGAACGCGGTGCTCGCAGCTATGTAAGGAAAGCCCGCACCTCCACGGTTTGCAAGGGTTCCTCGTGATTTGTTACTGCCAATTTACTACCATTGAAAGTCAACTCACATTTTGCCCCAACATGACAAGAAACAGCACAGCCGCCTACGATGATGTAGGCGGCTGTTTATTGTTGAAGTTTAGAAGAGGTCACTTTTTCCTAAATTACATTCTGCACAAAGCGTTTGTAAATTATCAATAACTGTTTCCCCACCTTTTGACCACGGTTTAATATGGTCAATGTGTAATACAACTGCGGGATTTTTAGCAGGTGAAGCACCACAAATACAACATTTGAAATTATCCCTTTGGAGAACGATGAATCGTGTTCTTAGATTTATTGTCCGAGATGTCTTGTGCTTGCTGTCTACATTGTTGCTATCGGGCATAACGTTAGTTGATTGCTCGTCTGTCGGTGTCCCGTTGATATAGTTAACAAAAGCCGTTAATGCATTTCTCCAACCGCCGAATCGTTTCTCATATGTACCAATAGAATATTGGGTCATATCCCGCATTTGTGCATATGTGGGCTGCTTACCAATTCGCATCCACACATTTTCAATTTCTTCAAATAATTCTTCGTCGGATATTCCAATCTTCGGTCTTGATGGTGCCAGATTAGCCATAGACAGACATGTAAACCATGACCCAAAGCGACGAGTTAAAGTTGTAGCATGAAAACGGCCATACTCATTATAATCGTCTATTGTGACGGTATTTTTACAGATAATACTGGCTACATGTTGTAAATCTTCAATCAATTCGCTGTCAGATAGATTACGATGAAAATCATTCAACTCAAATTTCATGTTACTTTACCTTGTATAGAATGGAAATATTACTGAATTATGTGATTGGCTTAATTATACACAGAGAAGTAAAGAAAATCAAGAAATTCCCCTTCCCTTCCAAATCAGGACCGTTCGCCTAAAATAATGGTAAGATTTTCGTCATCTACTTTAGATGCAAAACACTTGCCGAACGGTCGCAGCCTGTGACCGATGACGGGCTTGTATAAGGCGTTAACATAACAACCATATAGAGAAGGGCACATATGCAGAGAAAATGCACAGCTAGGGTTTACGCATATAATAAATTATGCTATAATACCTCCAAATTGTGAGGTGTTTTCCTATGATTAAAATACTGTTTGTCTGCCACGGCAGGATTTACCGGGCATGATGAAAAGTCTCAAATCGTCTCATGAGCCCCGTTTTTAAGCGTTTTTTGTGTTTCGATCTCAAATTTACCAAAGATTTACCAATATTTCTGGAGAGTCAGACTTGCGATTCTAATACCAGAATAAGGAGATCAATACTATGACTGAGATGAAGAAACACATTTATGATGAGAACAATGGCCTTTGGTATGAACGCATTGGCGATTACTATATTCCGGTTTTTGCCCTGTCTTCCGAGGAACAGCGCCCCATTGGTAAATGGGGAAGACTGCACCGGGACCACATAAAAAAGCATCGTCCGATCCTGTTTAATGATCGTGTTCTCAGCGGTCAGCTGTGGACATATCTCGCTGATCTGAATGAACAGGTGCAGGAGCGTTTGTCCTTGATTGTCGAGCATATGAAGGCATCTGAGGGCGTGACAGAGGAACTGAAAGCCGCCGACCAGATGACATGGGTTGGAGCTATGAACAGCATCCGCAGCCGAGCAGAGGAAATCATCCTCCATGAGATGATCTACGGGGAGGATGCAGTATGAGAATCCTTGAAGAATTTTGGTACGGCAACATCGAACCGACCGAGTACGACACATCTTCCAATAAAGAGTACAAGAAATTAGTGGAGCTGATCTTCCGGAACGAGGAAAAGCTCAAAGCCACCATGACGGACGAACAGAAAGAGCTGTTTGAGAAGTACACCGATTGTGTGCGGGAAAATCAAGTCATTACAGATTGCCTGATTTTCCGGAATGGCTTTAAGCTGGGCGCACGAATGATGTTAGAGGTCATGGAAGAATAATAAAGATACATAGCAGCAGCCCACCGGTCAGCAATGATCGGTGGGCTGTGTTTCGTTGTTGCCTAATGAGTTATTTCCATAAATTGCTGATAAGTAAGAATATTGTCCTCACCTACCAAAGTTATCAAAAATGCTCTGAATGCGGTTTCTATTGGGACAGTGACAAAAAGGAACAGCCGCTTTTTAGGTCTTGAGCAACAGACATAAAAAAGATTCCGGTTTCGTTCATACGATGCCTCTTTACCCTTAGGAATAGAAGAGTGCCCTGTTATCATAGGTGCATAGGTTTCAAATTGGTACTGATTCCATCCCTTGCTGATAACAAAAACAACGTTATCATATTCTTCGCCTTTTACACCATGTTCTGTTGAAAACTGTGCATCTGGATATAGGAAATCCCTAACAGCAATAAATTGTGCATAATCCAGTTGCAAAAACTGTTGGATTGTAGCCTTCGACACATACATTGTTTCCGGAGAATCCTTATAAAGTCGGTACCATCCATCCACTTTGGGTGGAATGGGTATCAATTGACTATGAACAATCGTCTCCAAAACATCGATAGCTTTTTGTGTGCGAACTTCAGCCAACTGGTCATGCAGACTTTTCCATTTGATCTTTTCGGATTTTTTGGTTATTGGATACCGCTTAATTCCGAGCGTGTCAAAAAGTAATTGGGTATTCGAGGTATCAAGCGCTTGATATATCGGTTCAACCGTATCAGCAAAGAAAATAAGAAAAGGATCTTCTTTATCACGCAACCCATCTTCCAGTATGCCCAAAAGTTGCTCGTAGCCTTGTTGGGACGCAAGGACTTTGTGCGTAATCATCAGCACTTTAAGATCTTCGTCAGCGGGTGTACTCTGTTCAATTTTTCTTCTGATATTGTTAAGCCTTGACCTCAATTCGTCCGTCGGTAATTCATTTTTGAAATTACGTTCTGTGCGACGAACGCCCGAAAAATCGTCACATGTAATTACTAAAACTTCGCCGTCAAATCCGTCAATTGCTGATTTTTGCGGCAACTCAGGGCGAATATCATTCAGAAGTTGAACAATCCTCGGTGCAGATCTGAAATTTGATCCCTTCTTTATTACCTCGATTTTATCGTGTTCAATTTCTCCACAGGCTTTGTTTGATTGATAGATGGTCTGCCAAGCATCACCGAAAAAGCCGAACTGAGGCCCAATATCTTTTGCTATAAAAAACTCAACAAAGCGATCAATAATAGGCTTATAGGAATCCTGGTATTCATCGATCAGTATCAAAGGGTATTTATCTGCAAATACACGGCGAAATTTAGCGTTATCCAGCAGTAGACAGAATAGTTTTAGAACGTCGTCGTGATACAGGTACTGAATACCCTTTTCCTTGTAACGGTGTCCTAAAGTATACGCAACTTCTGTAACTTTATAAAAATCGCCCTCATTCGTTGCAAACGGTTAACCTTTTCTGTACTTTGTTTTTCTGCCGCTTCCGTCCTGATAGATCAGGCCGTCTGTAACCATGCGTTTTAGAATACGGCTGGCCGTCGTTTGGCTGACGTCCAACAGTTGATCCACATCGCTACGCACTACATAGCCGTTTTTGGCAATCAGATCCAGAATCTTTTCTTCATTGGATTTGCGTTCGTTAGACACGGTATCCGTTGCCTTGGCGGCATTTCTATTGGGAAGCGTAATTTTGAAAGCGTTGTTTGTTACTTCGATTTTAGGCTCCAGTCCTGTACCTGCGTATGCTTTCATGATTTTGGGCATACCGGTTCCGTAAGCTTCAATCAGCTGCAAGCGATAGAAGATAGCTGCTAATTTCGGATTTCTGCAAACAGAGAGTCCGAGCATAATGTCATCCAGAGTGATTCCAGTAGGTAGACCACCTACAGATACAAATTCGATTCTGTCATCATAGATACTGACAAGGGTACTGGCACTAAAGGAGTAATCTCTATGCACCAGAGAATTCATCAAAGTTTCTCTCAAAGCATCCTCTGGGTAATCTCTGGTATCAGTTCGGTATAGTCCTTCAAACGTGGCCTTGGTTTGATTGTGTAGGTCGAGATAGGCATACAAATCTTCCATCTGCTGAAACAGCGAACCGGTGAATTCCCGTCTATCCTGGAAGACGCTTTGATCAACACCGGCAAAGGTTGCAGCCTTGATGGTATTCGGACATTGTTCGGACAGAAGCAACGCTACATTGGAGTAAATACCGTCCTGGGAAACCATTCCCAATGTCTGCATCTTGGCAGCATCGTAGGGAACATTCCGCTTGGAAAACTGCGCCTCGGTTGCCTGAAATGACAGATTCTGCTCCAAAGAGCGCATGGCTTCAAAACTGTCGCCGTCGGTTTCTTTAATCATTTTTCGTATGGCTGTATCAGTAGCAGGATCTGTAGATGTACCGTTGCGGACATACACGCCGCTGGGTTTTAATCCCTTGCTACCCAGATAATAAGGACGGTCTGTGCCTTTCTGAATAGTGACAGCAATTATTTGTTTGCTGTCCACGACCTGTGTTTCGTAGTGAACAAACATGGTGACATCAGGCTTAATGGAATCCCGCACCATGTTATTTATTTGCAAGGTAACACGGTCGGCGCTGTCTACACCTACCACCGTACCATTGTCCTCAATGCCAATATAAAGGGTACCGCCTTTGGTGTTGGCAAAGGCAATTACCTCTTTGCAAAGGTCTGCAACAACCGAAGACTTGAGTTCGATAGTTTCGCTCTCAATAAATGTCATAAGGCACCTCCTATAGTTTTCTTAATCACCATTATAGTCATTATAGTCGTTCTTGTCAATTGTATTCGCATGATGATTAGAAAAGCGAGAAGATAGACAGCTTCTACGTTGAGTCGATTGAATGAAGGTCTTTCGTCTTCCAGAGGAAAATCCATGTACTTACTAATCTGAATGGCGTAGAAGAGTGGCTATACTAAAATCGAAGCGTATACCGCTAAAACAAAATGCCGGTCATTATCTGGTGAATCACAAAAATAAAACGCTGCAATTTCCACACACGAATGGAATTGCAGCGTTTTTCTTTTTTATACAGTTCGGTGACAATATTATTTTTTGTGCTTATCGGCTTGAATCAGCAAGCACGGAGAACTTGCTCCAATTCTTGCCTCTCCCTCTGGGAGAGGTGCCCCGAAGGGGCGGAGAGGGCGTTTTTTCCCTCTCAGTCACGACCTTCGGTCGTGACAGCTCCCCCAGAGGGGGAGCCAAGCTGAGAAAAGCCGATAAGCACATTATTTTTTGTTATGCACTTTTCTGAAAGACAGTATACTGTCAGCCTGCCGCTGTGTCTCTATAGAGATTGTTTCAAATGTCGATCCCGTGAGTTGTAGTAATGCCCGGTATTTTTCTTCGTATGCTTGGACGAATTCTGTGTTAAGTTGCGTTATTTGCAGGTTGATATTTTCATAGCTTATCTTTTGAATTTTTTCTACAACTTCCTCGTTAAGAGCAATATGATCTTTTGAAAAAGAGCCTGGACGCTCTTTTTCAATCCGTAGCATTTCGTGAGCGGCATCTTTGTGTTGCCAAATTCGAAGATCAAAATACTGATCAATTTCCTTTTGGCTGACATCCACAAAGTATTCTGCTGTAGTTGCAATGCCATCGATTAATTCCTTGAATTTTGGGTAATCACTCATATTCAAATGGACATTCAACAGATCATTGGCCATTTTACAATCCAACTGATATCTCTGCAAGAGATGGATTGCCTTTGATGGATCAGTAAAACCATTATCCATCACATCTTTAAGAACCCTCATGGGATTGATGTCATTTAAGATCTGCAGAAAAATTTCTCTGAGCCTATCCCACTTCTCATTTTCATTTTTTAGAAAAGAGTCTCTTTGGATTTGCCTTTTCGTAAACGCTATTGTTACGATGATTGAAATCACGGCAATCACTGAACCCAATATCGTTCCGTAATACCCCAGAACATCCGGACCATCCCATACAGTTATGTAGCCACAGTTGGCCTTATAACATTCGTTGATTATGATTGGAATGCCGATAATTAAAAAAACAGCTCCTAATATTATGAGGAACTTAGTTCTTTTTGACATGTGCCCCTCCTTGTTGATTGTATTTTTAGAAGTTACTTCCGTTTCCGTTTGCCTTTACCATGGGTCATACTGCCTTTACCACGCTGGCTGATTGGACTGTTCATGTGCTTGGACAGTTTCAGCACTTCAATCAGATTTGTAAACTGCTCCATGGTAAGCGTATCGTAGTCAATGCCAAGATTGGCAAGGAACAGACGGGCCTTCTTTTCTTCGGCGCTGCCCTTGTAGTCCATGGCATCCTGTAATTGTTTCTGCACTTCCAGAGCGGCGCAACTCTCGTCAGCTGTGGTTGCGTCCTTGCGGTGTGTATCACGAATATCACGGAGGATGCTGGCCAAGTCTTTGGAGACTACATGACCGAAATACTCATCTTCCTGCACCTGTGCCAGTTCCAATGTGCGCAGATACAAGTCCTCCTGATCGTTTCCTTTTTTCTTAATCACAGATTGCCGAACAGCTTCCATGACAGCATTCATGTCGGTGATCCGCATATCCGCAATGCGGTCAACATAGATTTCCGCATCCAGCATCATGCGCTGAAAATCTTTGTGGCAGATCATTTCAGAAAGCAGCCGGTGATTGAAGTTGCCGGAGGTTAATACAGTAATTGCATCATCACTCAAATGCAGAGCGTTCAGCTCCGTGTTTGGGTGATTTTTATTTTCTGTCAGACCCAGCAGATAGTCCGTGGACACTCCGTAGAACTTGGCGAGTGTCTGGATGGCAAAGGGGCTTATGTCTTTTCCTGTTTCGTCGGCTTCATATTTTCCAAGTGCCGCACGGGACAGACCGGTGCGCTCTGCCAATTCTTCCAGCGTTAACTTAAAATCCACGACACGCAGATCTTTCAATCTTTCCTGAACAGTGAGCTTCGGTTGCATATTTCATCTCCATTTCTATAAGCGTGGAAATCCGCGCATTTTTACGCTCTTTTCCAACCTTTTGGATATACGGGAAAGGGCGTCTTTTTTCGCTAAACTGTGCTTGTAAGTCACCGATGCACCTTGAAAACTGAATGACCGTCCGAATGGGATATGTCCCCCAGCGAAGTATCGCCACGACTGCGAAAAGCACGAGCGTACCAACGGGGAGAAAACGCCGGGAAGATCTCCGGGCAGGAACGACATTCGGGCAGAACGGCACTCAAAAATCACAGATTAAATTCAAACCGTGTGAAATCAGCGAATAAACCACTCATTTTGTATTGTTATCCATACCGATGGGTGATGCACTCAACAGCGTACGTGGTACGGCATAGAATGAAGGTTTTCGTTATTTCACAAAAAACCAAGTTAAACAGTGAAAAGGGATAGTGTCTCTTATGGACAGGACATCGTTACAGAACCTCTGAGCAAAAAGCTGGGGCGCCGTTTTCGTTACGAAGGACTGCACGGCATTTACTGTTTAACAAGCAAATTATACCATATCACGAACAAAAAAGAATGGAGGAAATGTGAATATGAAGAAGAAAAAGTCTGAAATGTATCGAAACGAAATCAAGTCCTACATCGTCCGGGCAGGCATGACCATGAGTGAAGTGGTGGACTATCTGGCAGACAAGTACGGATGGAGTAACAGCGTTCCCAATTTATCCGGTAAGTTGAAGCGTGGGAGCCTGCGTTACGGCGAAGCGGTGGAACTGGCTGATGCTCTTGGATATGACATTGTTTGGGTCAAGAGGGGGTGAAGCGATTGCCGAATGAGCAGTTGGAAAAATTGAAGCAGCAGAAATATGTAGCTGAGAAAAAACTGACCGCAGCCAAGCACAAGGAAAAGCGACTGGAAAGCGAAATCAAGCGGCTGACCCGAAGCGAGAGAACCCATCGGCTCTGTACCCGTGCCGGAATGTTGGAAACCTTTTTGAGAGAGCCGACGGTTCTGACCGATGATGATGTGATGGAGCTTTTGACTTTCATCTTCCACAGCGAAGCGGTTCAAAAGAAGCTGAATATCATCGCACAATAACTGTAACGGTGCTTCTTCATTGTCATCAATTGATATAAAAATCACACCACGATCGCTCAGCAGATTTCTTGCAATTCTCAGGCGTTTTTCCATGAAGGAGAGCCACTTTGAATGGGAAAACAGGTCTGTCTTATCTACAAAGGCATCATCATAGACGAAGTCTTTGTTACCAGTGTTGTACGGAGGATCAATATAGATCAAGTCAATCTTTCCCTTATGCGTTTTCTCCAGCAACCGCAGGGAATGGAGGTTATCGCCCTCTAAAATGAAGTTATATCCCCGACCGGGTGCTGCAGTGATTTCCCGCTCCGGCACCTCGGTGAACACGGGAATATTATCCCGCATCATCACATCCACAGCTTCCTCGTGTTGCTCCCACACAAGGCCATACTTCTTGGAGGTCAGCTCACTCTCGATCTCGCCCAGGGCGATGAGCATATCGTCATCATCCCGGTGCTCGTCCTTTATCTTCTGCAAAAACGCCAACATGCGCTCTCTTTTTATCTGTGAAAGGTTAGGCATTCTCTGTTCCTCCACTCGGATAAATCAGACCAAGTTCGTATAATTTAGAAACCAATGTAACCACATCGTTCACTTTGATTTCTGCCGGATTAAAATGAATGGCCAAAGCCAAATCTGCTCCCCTCTTTGTGTGAGTATCAATAACCTTGAAATCCAAGTTAAGTCTACTACACATAAAACGTCCGATTTGCAATTTGGACAACGAAAACCACTCAGGGACTTCCAACAGTAACGCTGCACAATCCTCATCAGATTTTATATATTCATAATTATCTTTTAGGCGAAGCCACAGCCAGGTTCCGAATTTATCCATACAGTTTTCTGCAATCTGAAGATAGAGGGGGAAAGATTTTTCAAAGTTGTACGGAGAGATGCTGACAGATATCTTACCATAGCCATTCTCGTCCCCAAGTCCAGTGCTGGGGATATAATCAAGCTTAATACCTCTGACAGCCAAAGATTCACCAGAACTATAGCCATTGGGTTTCCCTAACGCATATTCAAGCTTTTGCTCGTCCAGATAGTTTTTGATCCTATCAAACATGACCTTTGTTTCCCGTGTTTTCTTTTCTCCGGGCTTTTCAAAATATGTTCCAGTCAATTCAAACCTTGCAGAACGGATAATTCTATCGAACGGAGTGCCGTGCTCGGTTGCAGAGGACGACAGCGCAATAACTTCGTTATAATCATCATCCGAAAACTGTGCAGGGAAACTGTAGTTAAATTCCCGGTTGATGATGGTGAGGAAGTTATTTAGACTATCCGCAGATGTAATGTTAAAACCCTGAAGAAGATTGAGAGGTGCTTTCAAAGCGCCAACACTTACACCAATGCCGACAGGAATGACATGGACATCTTTGGAGTAGGCATAGCCAGCTTCGAAATAAATCCAGCCGGAGGAAATAGACTGTTCTGTAATAAAGACAAACATGACTTTTGCCTCTTTTAAGCCTTCTTCTACCTTATGAATCCAGTTAGTGCCAAACGGGATGCTCTCGCCATCGCTGGACTGAAAAATTTCAAGAGTCCCGCTTGTATATTTCATCACCTTATTTTTGATTGCCAGAACCATGTCCTTATCCTTGGAGGAATGGCTGAAAAACACTGTGGGTTTACTCATATATATCTCCTCAATTCTGCCAGCAAGAGCCAGCGGCATTCCATGTTAACAAGTTTTCTGTTTCATGTATAATAGCACTCCAAACAGGTCCCAAAAATAAGTTCAGTTGCTCAATCACGTAGTCAAAGGGAACAGCAGGATTGCCTAGAGTTTTTAGGAAATACCGCCATTTGGTCTGCATATCCGGATCATCTGCAAGTGCCAGGACACGATCAAAACTGTCCTTTTCGTAGGCTGTGCCACGGTTCTGAAGGGTCTCCTGGATTGCTGTCTGGAGCTTTAGGCCGTCGAAGTCGAAGGTTCGTGACAGGTAATAAATGTCATAGAAGTCCTTCATGCGGCCTGTCAGCTCGAAGCGCTGCAGGATAGCATCAAACTTCTCAGCGATGGTACTTTCCAGAGAGTAGGTCAGGATTTCCGGCTTCTCATAGCCATCTAGCTGGGTCTGAATATTCCGACGCTGGGCGTTGGGGATAATCACATCACCTACACCGATATCCACATTAAAAGGAACGCGGACATTCTTGATATAGCCGGTGATCTGGGTGCTGATGCCATGGTATTTTCTCTGGACCGCAATAGGCTCTGTTTTGGCTGCCTTAAATGTTACAAAGTCATTGCCGGTGTCTACCGCCAGGATCTCCGCAATGATTTCATCCATCCGAGCCATATCGTTGTTCAGGCCACGCATCAAGAAATCCACATCCACTGTTGCACGACTCTCGAAGTTGGTCAGGGTGTAGATGAAAAGGCCACCCTTCAGAACAAAGTTATCGGCATACTTGGACCCAGCCAGCCGCCGTAGAAACTCTTCCTGGAAGAACAGCTGAAGGCACTGCTGGTAGCTGATACCGGAAGCCTTGGCCTTGTTTTTCAGTTTTGCAAGAACGGAAGCAGCAATATCTGACATCACAGCCACACTCCTATCAAATCTTTTACGGCTTTTTTTACACGCAGAGGACCAGCGTATTCCATCAGCTTGGGGATATTCTTGCCGGGGTCATCGATGTATGCGCGAATTGCTTTGTTGAAAATCTCTTTATCCATTTTATTGCGATACCGCAGACAGTCACAAATCACACGGTCTTTATCGTAAATCCGAACCTCGTGCCCATCGATGTTGCCCTTGGTCAGACCCAGTTCCAGGACCGCAGGTTCCACATAGTATGGCTTTACAAAGGGGTAATCAATATTGAACCGGGATTTGCCGGAATCTTTACTTACTGCCAGATGCCAGTCACCGGGAGTGCGGTCACTGTATTCATAATAACGCAGCGCTGTATCCATACAGAGAATTGCATCGGGGAACAGGCGGATCACGGTTCCGGCTTCACTGAAATCATCTGGGCGAACCCATTGATAATAACCGTACCGAACCTTCTCTACCAAACCAGCTTCGATAAGCTGCTGGACATTTCTATATCGGATCTTTTCCTGCTCCAGATCCTTCGTGCGCATCATGCCGCCATAGTCTTCAAATATATCCTTGTAGTGTTGGATATCCATGAGCGCAACTCCTTTCTGACTTTTGGTTGTTTTAATCAATCGAGCGGATAAACTCGTGCAATATAATTATAGCCAGTTATTCAGGAGAAGTCAACATATCTTTTGGGTAAGTTCCTTGATGAAGCGGATAAAGTCATGTTCTCTATTGAAAATTTGTGGTAAATAGCAGAAAATTTTCAATAGAAAGCACTCCGGGAGCATAAGCAACTCCCGGAGTTGGGTATTAGTTATTCAAAAAAGAATCGAATTTTTGCAGCACATCTAACAACTGCTCCGGCAGACGGTTACGGCACTCCTGCTTGAGATCCTCAGGAACACCATAGAATCCTTCTGCGATAGCGCCGGCGATACAAGTCAGTGTGTCGCAATCGCCGCCCAGAGATACTGCGGTGCGGATTACATCTTCAAAAGACTCTCCCTCCAGGAATGCAGTGATCGCTTCCGGGACTGTTTCCTGACAGGTTTCCACATGATGGTAGCCGGGGCGGATCTCATCACAAGTGCGGCTGAGATCGTAGCCAAATCTGTTTTCGATGTATGATTTGATTTCCTGCTTTGTGCATCCGGTGCGGGCAAGATAGATAGCGGATGCAGTTGCTTCCGCCCCTTTGATACCCTCCGGGTGGTTGTGGGTCACCTCCGCAGAAAGACGTGCCATGTATCGAACCATTCCCAAATCATCAAATAACCACGCAACAGAGGACACTCTCATAGCAGAACCATTTCCGTAGCTGCCGTAGGGTTGGGGACTATCGCTTTTCAGCCAGTGACGAAACATCCCACCATATCCGGCTCGAGGATACAACTTCCCATATCGTTGCATGGATTCAATGAGCCGCTGTCGGATAACTTCGTCATTCATCAGAAGGTCATCGTCCAGAAACACTTCAGCAACAGCGAATGTCATTACCGAATCGTCTGTAAAGTGGGATCTTTCCGAGAACAGAGGAAACTCCTTGCTTCTATTGCCCATATCAAATTCATAGGGGCTGCCGATGATGTCACCTAGAATTGCTCCATACATATTACTTACCTCTTTTCTTATAGTCCTCATCTACCCGCTGTTTCCAATCGGCAGACAGGGGAGCAGCGCAGCAGCGAACCTGGGTGATAGCTTCGCTGACAGTTTCGTAGATCACATTGGTGCCCTCGCTGTCAGCATGGTAATTGGCGGCACGGTCTGCGCCGATACCAAACCGGGCAGCTTCCTTGGCTGCGTCGATGTTGGCACCCAGGAACAGGAATTCCCAACCGTACTTTTCTTTCTGGCGCTCGATCATTGCCTTCAGCCGCTCATAGGAATACTTGCGGCTGGCATTTTCCATGCCGTCGGTGGTGATGACGAACAGGGTCTTCTCCGGGCGGTCTTCTTCACGGGCATACTTGTGGACATTGCCAATGTGATGGATAGCACCACCCACCGCATCCAGCAGAGCGGTGCAGCCACGGACATAATACTCTTTCCGTGTCATGGGTTCGATCCGCTGAATATCCACCCGGTCGTGGATCACTTCACAGTCATTGTCGAACAGCACTGTACTGACCAGTGCTTCACCTGCTTCCCGCTTCTGCTTCTCGATCATGGCATTGAAGCCGCCTATGGTGTCATCTTCCAGGCCAGACATAGAGCCGCTGCGGTCCAGGATAAATACGATCTCAGTCAAATTCTTCTTCATAACAAAACCTCCTACAATGTCGCGTGTTTTAGCTTACACCCACATTATAGGAGGTTTCGATCTTCATTTGGTCAACTGAGAGGGGACTTTTAGTGCGGATGCACATAAAACTGTGGCTCATTTGCGGAACCCCGTTTGTACGAGGCATTTAATTCGGTTACTCTATCCCTTAACCAATCCGCATCTTCTGCCCAAGCAGTTTCGTCATCTTCGTACTCCCAAATGGTTGCCATATACAGTTTTGAATCTATGCCAAGTGTTTCAACATAGTATCGTAATTTATCGTAATCGGCATAGATTTCTTCACTGGCGTTAAAGCCTGTTTTGTATTTCAGTTCAATAACCGCAAGACAGTTTGTTACGGCATCGCCCCAGTAACTTTCGTCGCTATCTGCGTTTACCCTTGCAATTACCATGTCCGGGCGATACCCACTATGCTTGAACTTCCAATCGGTGAATTCAGTAAAGATTCGAATATCATTTTCATCGAACAACTTGCCCAGTTTGCTGCGGAGATGGAAGTACAATGCATTTTTCAGCGTGTCTTCCTTTAGCAACCATCCAGCTTCATAATCAGCCTTTATTTCATGCTGCCATATTGATATGATTGCTTCATCAACAACCTGAATTACATCTATGTTACAAAGCATGTTTCTATCTCCCTATGAACCCAGCAGATGTGTTTGTCAATTAGAAACTGCATAAAAAGGGCTCCAAAAAGTACAGTACCCG
>ERZ1032001.33-NODE-33-length-23370-cov-7.009608_pt1 | contig 23370 bp, 25 predicted proteins | sample MGYA00517102_ERZ1032001 | MGnify/ENA primary metagenome ERZ1032001 (study PRJEB33719, sample SAMN04261291) | wastewater metagenome | biome: rural village; feature: human; material: feces | host: Homo sapiens | place: El Salvador | collected 2013-01-07 ... | reverse complement strand
AATACAACGGCTTCCCAAGCCGTGAAGGCGGGTTCGACTCCCGTATCCTGCTCCAGAAAAGAAACCAGCACCCTTGGCCTGGTTTCCAATAAGACATCAAATAACCGATAGTTGACCATAGGTTAACTATCGGTTATTTTTTACAGGAATATATAAGGCAACGCCATATTACATAAAATACGTGAACTCATCTTTTGCTTAACTGTTCAAAAAGGTCGGTTCCCAGCATCTTCAAAGAAGTACGCGCAACTTCGAGCATAACCATAATCATGTCTTTGTCATTCCAATGACCACCTTCACCCTTGGTATAAATTGAGGCAGCCTGCAACATAATGGTTGCACCATTGCACTTTACAAATCTGTTCTCACACAAATTTGTATTGATAGGCATACCATAATTAGCGGCAGTCAATCTGTCTAGCCTATTCAATGTTCCGTCGTTATACACTAACGTGACCACTCTACCATCAGGTCGTGTAACAGTATCATTCTGTGTTAAGAAATTGGAGCCTTCCAAAAACAGAACATACGGAAAATGTCGCTCTGCCAACATAAAGTTCGCAACCTCACTTATGTTCTTGTATGCTCTTTCGATAGCGTTGCCTGCTGCCATAAGGTCCTGGTTGTTCTTTTTGCCAACAAGTTTTCCTGCCTGAATATTTTCAATATCTTTTCCTTGGTGCTTGGCTTCGGACACTAACACAACACGCCAATTTTCCTGATCGTCTTGCACCTCAATAATGCCGCCATCCGGTCTAATACTTGCACTCTCCACAAACAGGGTTTGTCCAAGATAAGCGTCTACTTTTTTGAGTGCCGCATTTATTTCTTTCTTCGACAAATCCTTTCTGTATCGAAATTTCAACATAGGAAATTCAAATTCAAGCTGTTTGATTACAAAGAGAGAAGTATTGCCGACCTCCTTGTCGTGGATTTGCGCATCTTTGTGAAAGATTGTAATAGGTCCTTGTCCCTCTTTTTGCTGTGTTGCTAGTCTGCTCGACTGGCCCTTTGTCATTGGTATGTACCCCCTTATTCAGCGCCAAAAAATTCGCCTATATTTTCTATTTTTTTGTATTCAGCACATTGCCCTAAGTTTCTCATGAGTTCAAGGTGTTTGCTGAAAAAGTCTATCGATGCAGGGTCGTTATCACACATAATGCAATGCCGCCCCTCTTTTATGCACACCCTGCCGACTGTGCCACTTCCGGCAAAAAAATCAAGGACGGTGGACCCGGGGTAGGAGAGGGCTTTGATAAATCGTTCGATAATTTCAACAGGTTTTTGTGTGGGGTGCCCGACGCGCTCTTTACTATTTCCATTAAGTCTGCCGATCTGCCATACATTGGTAGGGTTTTTTCCTTTGCGGGTGTTTTCTGGATTTAACCGTTTATCTTTTAAGGCAAGCTGCAAATCTTCTTCCGAATACGGAACCCTAACTGCGTCCAAATCAAAATAGTAATCGTTGGACTTTGCTAACCAAATTGCTTCTTCGTGCCGGTTAGCAAAATATCTGTGCGCGGACATACCATTTTTATAATGCCAAATAATAGTGTTAATAAGTTTGAATTTTGTGCAGTGGCGAACATGCTGAATAATGTCAATCAAATCACCAGATTTTGCATCTCTAAACTGAATACCTCCAAAAATAACCATATTTCCATTTTTAGAAAGCACTCTGTATGCTTCCTCAAGCCATTTCGAAGCCCATTCTATATAGTTTTCATAGATATCCCAGCCTGCAAGTTCAAGATTATACGGCGGGTCGATGCAAATTAGCTGTACGGACTCGTCAGGTAAATCTTTTAGAAAATCACAGCAGTCCGTAATGCAATGAAGAACGTTAACTTTATCCGGGATTTCAAAGTCCTTTGCACTTTTTTGTTTCATGCTGTTATCCTTGCGCATCTTATTCAAGGACATAAGTGCATGGTTGCTGTGCGATTTATTATGAATAGCCATGGGTCTATACCTCATTCTAGGTTATTATCAATTCTTATTTCCACAGTCTGCTATAGCTATACATCATGCGAATCTCCTAAAAAGCACATAGATATAGCATTACAGAATATATTATAGCAGAGCTTACGAGAAATGACAATAAGATATCCCGATTTCGTGATATTCGATATTTTTCTATTGTACATTAGTTTTTACGGCAACACGTTAGAGTAAAATTCTGCCATGGGGCCAAATTTCGCATTTCGCTCATTTCTACCTATGGAATCTTGTTGGGGAGTGCCTTCCCCAAACCCCGTCAATACAAAAAACGGGAAGCATCATGATTTTGGTCATGAGCTTTCCGTTTTATTGTGCTGGTTTTTCTTTGGTCCTGTGAAGGGGTCGGCCCCTTTTGTTTTTGAGCTCAAAAATACAGCTCTGCCGCCATATTTCCGTGGACGTACCAGCAGACGGCTTTCCTTACAAATTCTTCCGTCACCTGAAAACGGTCTGCCAGTTCCCAGACCTCGGTACAGCCCTCGGCAATGGCATCGTCCAGGGCTTCCACCGGGATCAGGGTCTGGACCGCCCATTTGTTGGCCCGGTTTTCGTGGCGCTGGCGGCAGTCCACAGCGGTATGGAGGCTATAGAAGCTGCCGGTGATGCAGTGGCCCAGCTCATGGCTCAGGTGTACCCGCTCCCGGACGGCCCCATCCTTCACGGCGGCATCCATGGCGATATAGCACCGCCCGGTTTCCGACATGTGGGACATGGAGCCGGTTTTCGGCAGTGAGAAATCGAAGACCTCTATATTCTCTTGTCGCGCCAGATCATAGAGGCCGCGAATTTCCATGGTTACTCCTTTCGGTCTGCCTCCCGCTGCTTAATGAAGGCAGCAAACTGCTTCACCTCTTCGTACATCTCGTCGGTGATCTCCCCGTCGCCGCCGAAGAGGGCAAACTTGATCTCGTCATCACTGACCGCCCGCTGCACTGCAGCGGGTGATTTTTCGTCGCTTTGGCCTAACAGATAGTCGGTGGTGACGCCAAAGTAGTCCGCTAATCTTCCGGCAGTGGTGCCGTTGGGACGGCCTCCGGCCTTCCACTTGGCCACTGCCGAGCGGTTCAAGCCGATGGCCTCGCAGGCCCGGTATACGCTGATGCCTTTTTCGTCACACAGAGACTTGAATCTGTTAAAAAACACAAAAGTTCCCCCTAACGATTTGTGCAATTCGCAGAAGATTACTTTAGTAACCTCCAAACACCTTGACAACGGATGCTTGCCGTCGTATAATGCGAACATACGAGCTACTTAAGTAACCAAACGCGGTTAATTTCTTTGTTTTCTGCTGTAATCATAGCACAGAAAGCTACTTAAGTCAACACAAAAAGGAGACTTTTGTCGATACAGAAAGTATACCAAAGAAATCATCCAATAAAACGGACACTTTACCCTTGTAGGGGGCGGCCTCCCGGACGCCCCGAAAGGATTTTGCACCTCGATGGGGCAAAATCCTTACTGAACGCGGTATACTTCTGAAAATCCGTCCATTGAGGCCGGATTTCCGGGCGGGGCGTCGAGGACGCCGCCCCCTACAATTGTCTGATATCCCGTTAATTATACCATAGGAGGTAATGAATATGAGTATGTTAGAACAACAGGTAAATGCGTTGATGCGGCTTTGCACCGCGGAGAAGGAAAGTGAGAGAGTAAAAATCCGGGAGGAGCTGCGGCGGCTGATCGTCAGCCGGTCCGCCAGCCGCGCCCCGGACCCCGAGTATCTGGTGCGCCAGCTTCTGCTGGAGCTGGGCTCCCCGGACCATCTGCTGGGACACCCCTATGTGGTGGAGGCGGTGCTGCTGGTGCTCAGCGACCAGATGTACATCAACAACATCACCTTCGGCCTCTATCCCCAGCTGGCAGCCAAGTTCGACACCACTGCCGCCCGGGTGGAACGGGCCATCCGCCATCTGGTGGAGGTGACCTGGACCCGGGGCGACTGGGATGTGCTGGGACGCTATTTCGGCAACACCGTCAGCCCCGACCGGGGCAAGCCCACCAACGGCGAATTTATCGCCCGGCTTACCAACATCGTCCGCCAGCAGATGCGGCAGGCCGCCTGAGGCGGAAAATGTTACAATTCCTCCACACATTCCCATTCTTTTTCTGATATACTTTGGGTAAAAGGAGGGAGAACATCACAATGGAGATTCTCTTTATCGTGTTATTCTGCTGGCTGTTTTTCAAGGCTCTGGGACTGGCACTGCGGATGGCCTGGGGAACTGCCAAGATCATCGCATCCCTGTTGTTTGCCATTGCCGTGCCGCTGCTGGGCTTTTGCCTGCTGTTTGCCGGCGGTCTGGTGCTGCTGCTCCCCATCGCGCTGGTGGGCATCGCCTTCGGTCTGCTGAAAGCCTGCACATAACCAAATACACAGGGCGGGGTCCGATTGGACCCCGCCCATTTTTCATTTTCGCGCAATCATAAACCAGGTCGTACCGTGACCGCCGTCTTCCAGCATCCGGTCGGCGCAGCGAAGCACCGTAAAGCCTGCTTTTTCCAGCAGGCGGCACACTTCCGCAGCATCGTGAATGGTCTCCCGGATAACCTCCTCGAATTGGAGCGCTCCGTTTTCATAGACCCGGATGTGAAGCTCCACTTTATCTTCCGCCGGGCGGACCATCTGAAACCATACCCGGGTGGTTTCCGTGAAATCCATCTCAAAGGGCTCGCTGTCAGAGACCTCGTTTTCGTTCAGCAGGTCAAAGATGAAATAGCCGCCCCGGGCTGTGTAGGCATAGACATTTTGGAAGATCTTTTCCACATCGGACAGGGCAGCAATATGGTTGATGGCATCTCCCGTGCAGGTCACCAGGTCATACTGCCGCTGGGGACAGAACACCGTCATGTCCGCCACCTCATAGGGGATCTCCGGGCACCGCTGCCGGGCAATGCCGATCATGCCGGAAGAAAAGTCCATGCCGGCGCTGGCAATGCCGTTTTCCCGCAGAATTTCGCACAGCACTCCCGTGCCGCAGGCTAAGTCCATGGCAGTTTTCGGCTTCACGCCGTTGACCCGCAGCCACTGCAAAAGCTGCTCGCCAAAGGCCTCCGGGTAGTAATTCCAGCCAAATTCGTTGTAAACCTTGCAGAAAATATCACTGTACATTCCCGCCGCCCCCTTTTCCCTGCCCCCATTATAGCGTTGACGCAGGATTTTGTAAACGGTATAATAAAATTGAATTTTTTCAACTCCCATGCAACCAACCCCAGAATTTCCTGTGTATATAGGTGAAGGGCCCAATCAAGACAAAGGAGGAATGACCCTATGGAAGACACTGCCATCGTTGACCTGTATTTTGCCCGGTCGGAATCGGCCATTGCCCAGACCGACGCAAAATACGGCCGCTACTGTTATTCCATCGCCTATAACATTCTCAGCAACAACGAAGACGCGGAGGAAAGCGTTTCCGATACCTACATGGCCGCGTGGCGCAGCATCCCGCCCCGGCGGCCTGCGGTACTGAGCACCTTCCTCGGCAAGCTTACCCGCCATATTTCCATCAACCGCTGGAACAGCCGCAGCGCCTATAAGCGGGGCGGCGGGGAAATGACGCTGGCACTGGAGGAGCTGGATGCCTGCGTTGCCGACCGGATGGACGTGGAGAAGGACTATGCCCACAAGGAGACCGTCCGCACCTTCCGCCGCTTTCTGGACCGTCTGCCGCAGACCGAGCGGAATGTGTTCCTGCGCCGCTACTGGTGCGTGGACACCATTGAAGACATTGCAAACAGCTTCGGCTTTTCCCAGAGCAAGGTGAAATCCATGCTTCTGCGTACCCGGAAGAAGCTCCGCCGGGAGCTGGAACAGGAGGGACTGCTATGAATGCCAAACAGCTTATGACCGTCATCGGGGAGGCCCAGGACAGCTACATCACCGCCGCCCTTGCCACCCGGGAAGCCGCCCCCAGACACCTATCCCTGAAACGCACCCTCCTCATTGCCGCCGTCATCGCCCTGACTCTGACACTGGTGGGCTGCGCGGTGGTGTATGCCCTGCGGCTGCAGGATATGTCCATCGGACAGGAAACCTATACCCAGCGCTTTGATGACGAGGGCCGGGCTGTGGAGCCTGCGGAGAAAACCCGGGACATCCTCACCCTCTACGGCCACAGCGGCGAACCCATCCAGCAGGCTCTGGCAGAGTGGTATGATTTTCTGGAAACCTACGACCCAGACGGTAAACTCATGACCAACGAGCCAAACCTGCCCCAGATCGGGGACCGATACGAATTTACCTATGGCTGCTATACCCCCGAAATGGCCGCAAAGGTGGACGAGATCGCCGCAAAATATGATTTGAAGCTGCTGGATACCGACCTTGTGTTCCAGCAATATCAGAGCAACATTTTCTTGGAAGAAACCGGCATCGGTTCTCTGCTGCGTCCCGATACCGGGGCCGAGCTTCGCCATATGGCCGGTCTCCTGTATCCCCCGTATAATTTTAAGATGGAGTTTGAACTGATCCCCTCGGAGGGGACCCCTGGCACATGGGTAACGCTGGTGTATGCCCGGAAGGACTACCTCCCCCTGTCCTTCAGCGGCAGCAGGATGGACCTGAATGATTTTGAACAGTGGGATCACACCGCTGCCGACGGCACGCAGGTCCTCATCGCCCGCAGCAATAAGGGCCAGTCCTACATCCTTGCGGAAGTGGAAAAGGCAAGCCTGATCCTCTCCATTGACGGCAACCGCTCCGGCAGCAGCTATCCAGACGAAAGCCAGATCATCACGAAGGAAGAACTGACCGCCATGGCAGACCTCTTCGACTATTCCATCTCCCCCAGGGAGGTAGACCGGACCGCTGTGGAAGAAAAGCTGGCAGAGGCCGAAGCCGCCTATCAGGCAGAGCATACCTATGTCCCGGAGGTCTACGGCGGCTTCAGTGACTATCTGAAAGATACCATCAGCATCTATCAGGAGGGCCTGCGCTATACCTTCTACGACCTTACCGGGGACGGAGAAGATGATCTGCTTCTGGGCCGTTCGGATGGAAGCTTCTACGAATGGGCTGCCATGGTGGATGGACAGGTCAGATCCGGCGGTGTGACACACCTGTTCCTCTGCGAGGGCCGTGTACTGCACAGCGTAGATGATTTTGGGGCGTATGACGATCAGGAGACCCATATGTATTATTCTCCCGCCGGCGATACCGCCCTTTTGGACCCGGACACCGGCTTGGGAAGGCCCTTCCTGAACCTGCAGCGCACACAGGACCAGTGGCGCAAGGGGGAAGACTTTGTGAAATTTACCACTGTGGAAACCACGGAAGCGGAAGCCCGGGCCCTGATGGCACAGTATCCCCATCTCAAACTGGACTGGAAGCCCCTGATGGACTACCCGCTGGATGACAAGGGTACCACACTGGGAGACTGGCTGAACGCCAAGGATGTGCGGCTTTCCGGGGAAGACCTGCGGGAGGTTTACGCAGACCATTTCCGGGGCAAAAAGGATCTCCACTACACCCACTACCGCATTCTGGATGTCAATGGTGACGGTGTGGAGGACCTGCTGCTCAGCGGCGATGGAGAAAAGTACTGGACCATCTATACCTACCGCTACGGCATCGTTTACCCGGTCACCTCCATGGATTTCTATCTCTGCGAGGATGGAATCCTGGAGCAGGCCTACAACCAGTATATCTCTGAGGGTGTTGAGGAAGAACGCCACCACTTCCTGCGGCTGAACGTCTTCCGGGAGGAGGAACTGGACCTTGTGGTGTACAACAAGGCCACTGCTTCCTACCAGTCGGATATCCACGGTACCCCCGTCCCCAGAGAAGAGGCCGAAGCCACCCTCGCCAAATATATGCGCATCGATCAGGGTATGCAGCCCATCTCCGACCTGCTGAATTAGACAGAAACATCCCCCGCTGCAGAAAAGCAGCGGGGGAACCTTTTGGGAACTGCCCTACAGTTCCTTTCCTTCCACCAGTTTCCGGATCAAGGCCTCGTCTGCCTGATGATACACGACCCCGTCCCATTTGATATTGGGGCCTTTGCCGCACAGGCGCATGCAGGGCACGGTTTTTACTGTGAATTTTCTGTTTTTTCCGTAGGTTTTTTCCACAAAGCCTGCCAGATCTGCCCGTTTCGGGCAGTTGGGTCCGGCACAGATTTCCAGTATGTGCGTATCCGACAGCCGCAGGCTGGGGATGCGTTTCACCAGAGCCAGAAAAAGAGCTTCCTTGGTTCCCAGCAGTTCTGCCGCCTCTGCCAGCAGCTTCCGGGGAATTGCCCCACCGTTTTCCTGCTGAAGCTCCCGCAGCAGCGCAATCACGGCGCTCTGGTCTCCGGGGGCACCCTGGTTGCGGTAATATGCCACTGCTTCTGCCAAATTCCATTTCATCATAACATCTGCCCGCCCTGCATTTTTTACTTCGTTTTCCGATATCCCGTACTAAAATCCACCTGATTTTCCGGTTCTTCCCCCTGCAGATAGCGGGAGATGTTCTGAATCATGAAATCCCAGATGGTATGATACAGGGGGCTGCCTAACTCAAAAGAGTTTCCCGCCGCGTGAGGGGTAATGATCAGTCTGGGCTTGTCCCACAGGGGATGGTCCGCAGGCAGGGGCTCCGGGGTGGTAACTTCCAGACCAACGCCCCAGAAATGGCCCTCGTCCAGAAGACGGCACAGGGCTTCCTGATCGATGAGGCTTCCCCGTCCGCCATTGACAAGCACCACATCTTTTTTCGTCTTTCGCAGGCGGTCTTCGTTCAGCAAGCACGCCGTTTCCGGGGTATGGGGCAGGGCGCAGACGATGATGTCCGCTTCCGCCAAACAGCGGTCCAGCTGGGCAAAGGTCACCATTTCGTCATAGCAGTCAGGAAATTCCCGCAGGACCCGGCGAACGCCGATGATTTTGCCCACCATGGGCCGCATCCACCTTGCCACGGTGGTGCCGATATCTCCCGCACCCAGAATCAGCAGGGTGGAACCGGAGAGCTGCTTGTCGAATTTCCGCAGCTGCCACGTGTGCTGATGCTGCTGGTCCCGGTATTCCGGCAGGCGGCGGCACAGGGCCAATACCATAGCCAGCAGATGCTCCGCCAGAACGCTGCCGTAGCCGCCGGTCATGCAGGTGAGGATGGCGCCTTTCGGGAATTTTCCCCCGTCCATATAGTAATTGACACCGGAGGAGGGAGACTGCATCCATTGCAAGTGTTCACAGTAAGCAAAATCCTCGTTTCGGGGCTCACCGATGATAATATGCGCATTTTTCAGAGCAGTATGATACTGCTCCGGAGTCCAGTCCCGCTCTTTGAAGGAAAATGCGCAGCGGTTTTCTCCAATTTTCGTCAGTCTTTCCCGCACATCCTCCCCGCAGGGGAATACTACCAATGCCTGTTTCATTAAGAAACCTCCCAAAAGAAAATGTCATTGCGAGGAGGGCGAAGCCCGACGTGGGACCGAAGGGAATGCCTGTGGTGCAATCCCCTCCATAGGTCCGCGCAGAACCCTAAAACGATCGCTGCCAGAAACTTGCGGGGGATTGCACCACAGGCATTCCCTTCGGTCCCACGCCAGTGTGCGCACTGGCTCGCAATGACATGCGTTATTGTGGCGTGTACAATAGATAAATGCCCAATTATTCCCAATCCGTTACCAGAACCTGTTCGAACTCGAACCAGTCCCGGGTCAGATCCAGGACCATATCCCAGGCGCCGTCTTCCAGAAAGCGGTGGCTGGTGCCGGGGATGATGACCAGCTTCGCCAGGTCATTGATGCGGCGGAAATGCTGGATATCTTCCATGCGGATGTAGACATCCTCTTCTCCATGGAGGATCAGCATGGGGATGGGGTAGGTGGTCAGGGCAACGTTTTCCCGCAGCTCCTGATAGAAGGCATAGCTGATGTCAAAGGGACGGTCTGCCCGGAAGGTCATGGATTCCATTGCCGCCAGGGTCGGCTCGCTCATGCCCTTCATGGCAAGCACCGTCTCATGGACCCGCACAGAGGGGGTCTGGACCACCAGCTTTACCCTGCCGGGCATTTCCATCAGTTCCTCCAGGCAGATCAGGGTGATGTAGGCACCGAAGCCGGAGGCGAAAATGCACAGGTCCTCCACCTCCGGGTAGGTCTCCCGGGCGTACCGGGCCACCGCCAGCAGAGAATTTCTGCAGTTGGACAGGTTCAGGCCGCTGCTGTCCAGAGGACTTTCGCCATGGGCAGGGAAGTCAAAGCGGAACACAGCAGAACTGAAAAACTCCAATTCCTCCGCGATACCAGCCTGAATATCATCGTTGGTGCTGCCGCCCAAGCCATGGACACCCAGCACAATCCGGCGGATCTCGCCATAATCCGGTTCATTGTGCTTGCACAAAATACGCAGGGGGCCTTCAGAAATCAGGAAGGTTTTCTCCATATCTATCACCCGTCCGACAGAATATTTTTATGGGGCTATCGTATCAGAAAACCGTTTCTTTTTCAACTATTTTTCGCAAAAATACTGCAGGGCGCGGATATCCGCGCCCTGCGTTGTTTTAGTTGGAGATCAGCACCACATTGGAGCTGTGGACCAGGTAGGTCTTGCCGTCGATGCGGACCTGGAGCTGGTCACCGTCTTCAAAGTCGGTCCAGCTGCTGACCTTACCCTCCACGGTCTCGCCGTTGGGCAGGCCGATGATGGCATACTCATAGGAGTAGGTCAGGTCCACCAGCTGCTTGTTGCAGCCGGCGAGAAGCATAACGGTCAATGCCAGAATCACTACCAGCAAAAGTGCGATCAGTTTTTTCATAATGTGTCTCCTTATCCATAAAAATTGGGGTTACCGGAGGAAGGTCAGGATTGTGGTATTAAAATCCTTGGCTTCCTCATACAGTCCGTGGCCCTGTCCGGGGTACATCTTCAGGACCGCATTGGGAATCCGCTCTGCCAGTTCCCGGGAGGCATCGCCACCAAGGCAGCGGTCTTCTTCACCGCCGATGACCAGGGTGGGGGCGGTAATTTCGGCAAGGCGGTGGTGGGAATAGTGGGTCAGGCAGCTTTCCGCCTGCCGCAGGAAGCGGTCATAGCTTTTGGGCCTGGTGATCTTACTCACCAGAGGGATGGTCCACTTGTTGCGGCGGTAGTAGCCGTCGGTATAGATCTTCTGCATATTGCTGTCCATCAGGGCCCTGTGGTCGCCCTGTCTGGCCTGGTCCATCCACTCCATCACCGCGCCGATGAGAATGGGATTGGGCCGGGAACAGGTGACGGCAAGCACCAGCTTCTCCACCATTTCCGGGTAATCTGCCGCAAAGTGCTGGGCGATCATGCCGCCCATGGACACGCCGAAGATGTGTGCCTTATGGATGCCCAGGGCCTTCATGGCCAGCATGAGGTCCTTCGCCATATCCCGGGTAGTATAACCCTCGGGGATCTCATTTTTCCGGCTGAACAGATAGACGGTGAAATCCTTTGCGAACATGCGGTACATGGCAGCCACGGGGATGGCGGTGCCTTTGGTGGTCCGCAGGCCGTCTCCAAGGCCGGGGAGCATCACCAATATTTTTTCTCCGCTGCCGAAGCGGATGCAGTCCATGGTGGTATCGCGGAAATTGATCACGCCGTTTCTGGCATTCCAAAACATACCGGCACCTCATTTCTCTAGCAAAAAACAGGGCTGCTTATAGCCGCCCCAACATATTCATCATACCACAGCTGCGTCAAATTGTCAACTGTAACTTTGTCAAAATCACTAATTTCTGCACTTTGCAAAAAGGAAAATAGGCAATTTTATACAACATCCCAACTTGTATTTTTTCAAAGCTGTGCTATTATATAAATACAAAGAGGTGATACCAATGATCTAATTCACCCAGATTCCTAATGAAAAAAAGGAATCGAAGACAGTTTTTTCCATCTCTTCCGATAAAATAAATTTCCTCTGAAACCATAATAAAGGAATTGAAAACGGAAGCAATTCAAAAAATACAGAAAAAACTGTCTAATCTGCAGAAAGAGAGGTTAACCAAAGATGTTAGATATCAAGAGTATAGTGAAGTGACCCTTGCCTGCATCAAACGGATCGATCACAAGATCTGGCAGCCAGGGGTCACTTCTTTTTGCGGCGAGTCGCCGCTGACAATGCGAGACTGTTTTCTGGTCTGTCGTCCAACGCCAATGGGTGGGCAGCCCGGTTCGGTACCCTTTCGGAATCCCGGGTGGGGTATTTTTTTGCGGGGAGTCCCGCTGACAATGCGAGACTGTTTTCTGGTCTGTCGTCCAACGCCAATGGGTGGGTGGCCCGGTTCGGTACCCTTTCGGAATCCCAGGTGGGGTATTTTTTGCGGGGAGTCCCCGCTGACAATGCGAGACTGTTTTCTGGTCCGTCATCCAGCGCCAATGGGTGGGCAGCCCAGTTCGTTACATATTTGCTTTCGTCCCGAAAGGGGCGTTATTTTTTTGTCCGTTCCTGTAGGGCGCGGATATATCCGCGCCGGGCACTACCGGCAATTGGGTGTTTGGTTGCGTGGTATCTCCTGTCGATGATTGCCTTGCGCGCTGGGTAAGCGTTCACTCGATGCGGCATTATATCCGCCCCCTACACAGTCACTTGGGTGCCTGCGGACAAATAATGAAGGCGTTCACCCATGATCTTTTTCATGACGGCAAACTGTCCTTCACCGGTGCAATGGCCGGTATAATAGGTGGTGGGGTAACGCAAAAGGGTTTCCGCTGCCTGTTTCAGCCAGCTTTCCTCCTGGATTTTCAGAAAATGGAAGCCGCCGACCAGGATATCGGGCCGGAAATGCTCCACGATCTGCAAAATGCCCTTATGGGAACAGCCGCTGAAGAGGATACGTTTTCCCTCCTCTTCCACCAGCAGGTATTGCTCGTGGCGAAAGTCCTCCGGCTGGAAGGTATCGTTTCTCAGCACCGTCAGCCCCGCGCTGTCCACAGGAGGCAGCGGCAGCGTGTGGAGGGTGAGGCCCGGGGCGATGGAAATTTCCTCTTTTACGGCAATGATGCGGGGATTTTCTTCCAGTTCTTTTTGCAGGCCGATGTATTTTTCCCTGCCGTTAAAGTGGGGTTCAAAGGCGAATTGGTTGACATAAATCTTCGCTTTTTTATTTTCCTCCAGAAACCGGGGCAGACCGCCGCCGTGGTCATAGTGGCCGTGGGACAGCACAAAGGCATCCACCTGACCCAGGTCAATGCCCAGCTTCGCCGCGTTTTCCGCAAAGGCCCCGGACTGCCCTGCGTCAAAGAGAATTTTGCTGTTTCCGGTTTCTATATATAAGCTCAGCCCGTGCTCGCAGAAAAATTCCGGCGAGCAGGCCGTATTTTCCATCAGGGTGGTGATTTTCATGGATGGTACCTCAATATCCATAATCCTTTGTAGGGGAGGGGCTTGCCCCTCCCGGTCATTTTGTTGCGCAAAATGACATCGCCGCAGGCGATAAATTGATTGTTTCCCTTCGGGAAACCCAAATTGCTACGCAATTTGGGCGGGAGGGGCAAGACCCTCCCCTACGAAGTATCCATAACTATACCATATCCCGGAAAAAAGTCAAATTTCCTCTTGACTCTCCCCTTACGTCATGGCTTATACTGGTATCAGACAGGAGGAATGCCCATGAAAACCGTGAAAGAAATCGCACAGCTTGCCCACATCAGCGTCCGGACGCTGCACCACTACGATGCCATCGGTCTTCTGAAACCCACGTTGGTCACAGAGGCGGGGTACCGGCTGTATGACGACAATGCTTTGGAACGGCTGTACCTGGTCCTTCTGTACCGGGAGATCGGATTTTCCCTGGAGGAGATCCGGCATCTACTGGATGCCCCGGATTATGACCGGAACCGGACGCTGGAAAAGCAGGTGGAGCTGCTGAAGGCCAAGGCAGACCATTTGCGCAACCGCATCCACTTTGCCAACGGAATTAAAATGACAGGAGTGAAGAACTTGAAATTTGATAACTGGGACCCCAAAAAGATCGACGAATACAGCGCACAGGCAGAGACCCTTTACGGCAAAACCGAAGCCTGGCAGGAATACACCCAAAAGGCAAAGGGCCGCAGCAAGCAGCAGGAAAAGATTTTGGGCGAGGGCGTCATGGACCTCTTCGTCCGGCTGGGACAGCTGAAAGCGCTGCCTGCGGAAGCTGCCGAGGTGCAGGCCTGGGTGAAGGAGCTGCAAAGCTACTTTACGGAGCATTTTTACACCTGCACACCCCAGATTTTGCAGGGGCTGGCCCAAATGTACGCAGGCGGCGGCTCCATGACGGAAAACATCGATGCTGCCGGCGGCAAGGGCACCGCGGAATTTGCCAGAGACGCCATTGTGGCGTACTGCAAACATCTGGGTGTGTAAATTGCAGTCAATAAAGTGAGGGCGTGCTGCAAACGAATGCAGCACGCCCCAAAATTTTGGAGTTGTTTATGTCCTGTGGACGTAGGGGCGCTCATTGAGCGCCCGCGGGCGATTGATAATCGCCCCTACCAGTTCTATCGATATAGTTTCGAATTTTTCAACAGACCCTTTTGGGTTCTTAGTAGTTCTGCTCGTGCAGCTCGAAGTAAGCCTTGGGGTGTTCGCAGGCGGGGCACAGGTTAGGAGCCTTGGTGCCGACCACGATGTGGCCGCAGTTACGGCATTCCCAGACCTTGACTTCGCTCTTCTCGAAGACCTGAGCGGTCTCCACGTTCTGCAGCAGGGCACGGTAGCGCTCTTCGTGGTGCTTCTCGATGGCAGCAACCAGGCGGAACTTGGCAGCCAGCTTCTTGAAGCCCTCTTCCTCAGCGGTCTTGGCGAACCCGGCGTACATATCGGTCCACTCGTAGTTCTCGCCCTCAGCGGCGTGCAGCAGGTTCTCGGCAGTGTCACCGATGCCCTCCAGCTCCTTGAACCACATCTTGGCGTGTTCCTTCTCGTTATCAGCGGTCTTCAGGAACAGTGCTGCGATCTGCTCGTAGCCTTCCTTCTTGGCCTTGGATGCGTAGTAGGTGTACTTATTTCTTGCCATGGATTCGCCGGCGAAAGCGGCTTCCAGATTCTTCTCGGTCTGAGTACCAGCGTACTTGTTTGCCATAGGTTTTTCCTCCTCAGTTCTCCTCCGGGCGGACCCGGGTATAAAATAAGTGTAGCAAAGTTTTCATGGGAAATCAAGCACGGAATTGTGAAGAAATCTTTAGCCATTATCGAATAACGCATGTCATTGCGAGCCAGTGCGCACACTGGCGTGGCAATCCCCTCCATAGGTCCGCGCAGGACAAAAAACAATACCATCGCAAACTTGTGGGGGATTGCCACGTCGCTGCGCTCCTCGCAATGACATGCAATTCTTGCGGTATGGTTTTATCTCGTTCCCTTGTCGTAGGGAATGCCCTCTGCCTTGGGTGCCCGGGACTTCTTGGAGGTGAAGGCCAGGACCACCAGGGAAATGATATAGGGCAGCATATTATAGACAACGCTGGGAATGTTCATGGCGGCCAGGAAATCAAAGCCGGAATACACATTGCCCAGAGCACGGCAGAAGCCGAACAGCAGGGAAGCCAGCGCGATCTTCAGAGGATGCCAGGAGCCGAAGATCATAACCGCCAGAGCCAGGAAGCCGAAGCCGGCAACGCCGTACTCAAACTTCCAGACGCTGACACCTGCGGTGATATACACAATACCGCCCAGGCCGCCCAGGAGGCCGGAGATCAGGACACCGGCATAGCGCATCTTGTAGACATTGATGCCCACGGAGTCCGCAGCCTGGGGATGCTCGCCGCAGGCCCGCAGCCGCAGACCGAATTTGGTCTTATACAGCAGCACATAGGAAACCACCAGGCAAATGACAGCCACCATCATGAACCAGCTGAACTCAAAGTCTCCCAGTCGGACAAGGAACAGGTCCTTGCTGTGAACATAGGAAATGTCGGAGGAAACGTCGTTGCCGCCGGAAGCCGCGGTGTTCATAGCCTTGACAGCCACGGTAGCACCGGCAGTGGCCAGCATATTCATAGCGGTACCGGTGATGGTCTGGTCAGCCTTAAAGCTGATGGCAGCCACCGCCAGCAGAAGGCTGAACAGCATGCCAAACAGAGCCGCTGCCAGAATGGTGGTGATGACCATGACAGGTGCGCCCACAGCAACGGGCAGGAACTTCATGACCAGAGCACCGCCCAGGGCGCCGATGACCATGATACCTTCCAGACCGATGTTAATGACACCGGAGCGCTCCGCGAAGCAGCCGCCCAGTGCAACCAGCATCAGCACAGAAGCGAAGATCAGTGTATATTGCAGCAGAAGGACCATTAACCTTCGCCTCCTTCCTTGTTTTCCGCAGCCTTGGCTGCAGCAGCTTTCTTTTCCTCACCCTTGGTGATCCGCTTCTGCATGAAGGCCTTGAAGAAAATGACAAATGCGCACAGATAGATGATCAGAGAAGAGATCAGGCTGGAGATCTGGGAGCAGTAGACCTGCAGGTCCACATTGCCGCCGCCCAGGGTGATATACTGGATGAAGAAAGCGGACAGGATGGAACCGATGGGGTCCAGGCCGCCCAGGAAGGCAACGGCGATGCCGTTGAAGCCCATGGCGGGAACGGAGGAGATGGTGGTCTCCCAGTCCTCAATGCCGGTCAGATACAGCAGGCCTGCGCCCATGCCAGCCAGTGCGCCGGAGATCAGCATGGTCAGAATGATGTTCCGGTTTTCCTTCATGCCGGCGTACTTGGCAGCATTGTAGTTGTTGCCGGTAGCCTTCAGCTCATAGCCGAACCTGGTCTTGTTCAGCACCACCCAGACCACGATGGCCATGATGACAGCCACGGGGATGGCGATGGTGACGGACTTTTCATTGTTGAAGAACTTGTCCAGGCCCATCTTGGGCAGCAGTGCGCCGGGGTTGACACCCTGCAGGGCCATGGTATAGGGGCTGTTGGGGCTCTTGACGGTGCCCAGGATCAGGTTGGTCATATACAGGGTGATCCAGTTGAGCATGATGCCGGAGATGACGATGTTCACATTGCAGGCAGTCTTCAGCCAGCCGGAGATGACGCCCAGCAGGGCAGCGGAAGCCATGCCGATCACCAGGCAGACATACCAGGGCAGATGCCAGGCAAGGGCTGCGTACAGACAGCCGCAGGCACCGGCAACATACTGGCCGGCAACGCCGATGTTGAACATGCCGACCTTATAGGCAAACAACACGCTCAGAGCACACATCAGCAGGGGAACGGTACGGACCAGGGTCTGACCGAAATACTTCAGCATCAGCTTGCCGGGGTACCGGAAGAAGCTCTTCAGAACGGCGAGGATCGCCTCGGAAGCACCGCTGGGCTCAATGATCAGCAGCGCTGCATAGCCCACCAGGATACCGCCCAGAATACAGATCAGGGAGGCAAGCAAAGTCTGGAATCCGTCGGAGCGGATCAGGGAATTCTTATTGTTTTTCACTGCTTACCCTCCTTCTTGGCGCCTGCCATATACAGACCCAGTTCTTCCACGGTGGTGGTCTTGGGGTCCAGCTCGCCTACGATCTCGCCCTCGTACATGACGAGAATGCGGTCGGAGACAGTCATGACCTCATCCAGTTCCAGAGAGACCAGCAGCACGGCCTTGCCGGCATCCCGCTGGGCAACGATCTGCTTGTGGATATACTCGATGGCACCTACGTCCAGACCACGGGTGGGCTGAACCGCGATCAGCAGCTGGGGGTCCTTATCGATCTCGCGGGCGATGATGGCCTTCTGCTGGTTACCGCCGGACATGGCCCGGGAAATGGTGATGGGGCCCTGACCGGAGCGGACGTCATACTGCTCAATGAGGCGCTCAGCGTAGGTGCGGATATTCTTGCGGCGCAGGAAGCCGAACTTGTTGGTAAATTCCGGCTGGAAGTAGCGCTGCAGGACAATGTTGTCTTCCAGGGTGTAATCCAGCACCAGACCGTGCTTGTGACGGTCCTCGGGGATGTGGGACATACCCAGCAGGCTTCTCTTGCGGATGGGGGCGGTGGTGATGTCGTTGCCGCAAAGGGAAACGGTGCCTCCCACCGCAGGCTCCAGACCGGAGATGCCGAAGACCAGCTCACTCTGGCCGTTGCCGTCGATACCGGCGATACAGACGATCTCACCGGCACGGACCTGGAAGGTGACATCATTGACGGCCATTTTCTTGCTGACCTTGGAGGCAACAGACAGATTTTTAATATCCAGCACCACATCGGTGGGGTTGGCGGGAGCCTTCTGAACGGCAAATTCCACGTCACGGCCAACCATCATCCGGGACAGGTCGTCCTTGGTGCAGTCCTTTACGTCCACAGTTCCGATGTACTTGCCCTTGCGCAGGACAGAGCAGCGGTCGGCAACGGACATAATTTCGTTGAGCTTGTGGGTGATGAAGAGGATGGACTTGCCTTCCGCTGCCAGATTCTTCATGATCTGCAGCAGTTCCTCGATCTCCTGGGGGGTCAGAACGGCGGTGGGCTCGTCGAAGATCAGGATCTCATTGTCACGGTACAGCATCTTCAGGATCTCGGTACGCTGCTGCATACCCACGGAGATATCTTCGATGATGGCATCGGGGTCCACCTGAAGACCGTAGCGCTGGGACAGGGCCATGACCTTTTCTCTTGCCTTGTCTCTCTGGAGAATCCCGTTCTTGGTGTCCTCCACGCCCAGAATGATGTTGTCCAGGACGGAGAAGCATTCCACCAGCTTGAAGTGCTGGTGCACCATGCCGATGCCCAGTGCGTTGGCATCGTTGGGATTGTTGATCTGTACGATCTGGCCGTTTTTCTTAATTACGCCCTCTTCTGCCTGGTACAGGCCGAACAGAACGCTCATCAGGGTAGACTTGCCGGCGCCGTTTTCGCCCAGCAGTGCATGGATTTCGCCGCTTTTCAGCTGCAGCGTAACATTATCATTTGCAATGATTCCGGGGAACTTTTTGGTTATGTTCACCATTTCGATTGCATAAGGTACGTTATTCAATCCAATTACCTCCTTCTTTTCGTAACTGCCCTACTATTATACACGAAGTATGTACAGATTTCAAATACAATCGACGAATTTTTGCAGGTTTTTTGAGGGATTTTCACAAAGAAAAAGGACACCCCCAGGGTGTCCTTAAATCAAATCGTAATTTATGGTGCTATGGCGCGGCAGCGCCCAAAGCCTTCCCCCGGGGGAAGGTGGCCGAGCGCAAGCGAGGTCGGATGAGGGGTGGCGTGCAGTACCAGGTCTGGAATAGGTCTGAAACACAGTACAAATCGCAACATTTCTGCCCGCATTCCTCATCAGTCACGAATCAAAGATTCGTGACAGCTAATAGATTATGGTATGATTGCCACTGGCAATCATCGCTATTGTGGATTCGCTGCGCGGAGCACCACCCCCGGGGGAAGCCTTGGCGCTCCCGCGCCATTGCACAGAAAATGCCCAGTTATGCTTACCGGTGGCTTCCCAGGAAGAAGACTACCAGCACGCCGGGACCGGTGTGGGCGCCGATGACGGGGCCTACATAGCCGGTGGTGACATTCTTTGCGCCGTGTTCCTTCAGCATGGCTTCCAGGGCGGCGGCATCCTCGGGGCAGTCGCCCTGGCCGATGAAGACGGTCTCCTTATCGGTGGCAGTCTCGTCGAACTTCTTCACCAGATATTCCATGGCAGCCTTGCGGCCCCGGACTTTGGCGGAGTTGATGAGGTGGCCGTCGTTGTCCACATGGATGATGGGCTTGATGTTCAGCATGGTGCCAACAATGGCGGTGGTGGCACTGACCCGGCCGCCCCGCTTCAGGTGGCTCAGGTCATCCACGGTGACCCAGTGGCAGATGTGCAGCTTGTTCTCCTCCACCCAGGCAGCCAGCTCGTCGATGCCCATGCCTTCCTCACGCTTGCGGCAGGCATAGTGGACCAGCAGGCCCTGACCCAGAGCGGCGCAGAGGGTGTCGATGACATGGATGGTCCGCTGGGGATATTCCTCCCGCAGCTCCTTGGCAGCGATGACGGCGGACTGATAGGTGGTGGACAGGCCCGAGGAGAAGGCCAGCACCAGCACATCCTCGCCCCGCTCCAGCACCGGCCGCATCAGCTGGGCCCAGTCGTCGGGATTGGCGGCGGCGGTGGTGGCCATGATGCCGCTGCGCAGTTCGTCATAGAAGGCCTTGACGGCGGCAGGGTCGGTGAAATTGGTGTGGTCCTGCTCCTTGTAGCGCACAGTGAGGCTGGCGCAGGAAACGTTATTGTCTCTGTACTGCTGGTCCGTAAAATCGCAGCAGGAATCGGTAATGATCTGATAGCTCATAAGTAATACACTCCGTTATTCTGGACTAACTGTGGTTGGCTGTGGTATAATTCCCTATACCTCAGCACGTTTCAAACGATGTTATCATACCTTTGAATCCCTGCGAAGTCACGCTTTTCCTGGGAGAATCCCTGCCCTTTGGGGTAGAATTTGGGACTCTACCGGGAGTAGAGTTGAAAAATATTCTGTTTTTGACAGCTTTTTGGAGGAATTTTATGACAAATCTGCTTCTGCGGCTCTTTGTCCGGGACTACGAAAATACCGGTGAGGCGGCAGTCCGTTCTGCCATCGGACGGCTGTCCGGCGGGGTAGGCATCGGGTGCAATCTGCTTCTGGTTCTCATCAAGCTCCTGGCGGGCACCCTGTCCGGCTCCGTTTCCATCACCGCCGATGCCCTGAACAACCTGTCGGATGCTTCCGGCTCCATTCTGACATTGGTGGGTTTTCGCATGGCGGATAAGCCCGCCGACCAGCACCACCCCTACGGTCACGCCCGGGCGGAATATTTGAGCGGTCTGGGTGTTGCGGTGCTGATTTTGTTCATCGGCTTCGAGCTGGTGAAAAGCTCTTTGGAGAAGATCTTCCACCCCGCCGCCGTGGCGCTGACTCCCCTGGTGGCTGCCCTGCTTCTTGTCTCCATTGCCGTGAAGCTGTGGATGGCCCTGTTTAACCGCAGTCTCGGAAACCGCATCGATTCTACCGCTTTGCTGGCTGCCGCCGCCGACAGCCGCAATGACTGCATCGCCACCGCCGCAGTGCTGGGGGCTTCCCTGGCAGAGCGGCTGCTGGATATCCGGGTGGATGGGTTCGTGGGTCTGGGTGTTGCCGCCTTCATCCTTTACAGCGGCTATCAGCTGGCAAAGGACACCATCTCCCCCCTGCTGGGAGAAAACGCAGACCCGGAGCTGCGGGAGAAGATCGTCAGCTATATCCGCAAGCACCCCAAGGTCCTGGGCTACCATGACCTCATGGTTCATGACTACGGTCCGGGCCAGCGCTTTGCCAGCCTCCATGTGGAAATGGACTACCGGGAAGACCCGCTGGACTGCCATGAGCTCATTGACGATATGGAGCGCCAGTGCCTCCGGGAACACAACATCCATCTGGTGATCCACTACGACCCCATCATCACCGATGACCCGGAACTGGCCCGGCTCCGGGAAGAAGTCCTGCGGCTGCTGCGGCAGCAGGACCAGCGGCTGACCCTCCATGATTTCCGCATGGTCCAGGGCCGCCGCCATATGAATCTGGTTTTCGATGTACCCCTGCCCAATGACCTGCTGGGGAAAAAGGATGCCCTGCGGCAGTATGTGGAGGAAGCCCTCAACGATGACGGCCAGCGGCAGTACCATGTGAAGATCACCTTTGATCTGGCAGATTTTTCCTAGGATAAATCGTAATTGATCGCGCGGTACCTCGGCCCCCTCACTGAGGGGTGGTGCTCCGCGCAGCGAATATACAATCGCAATGATTGCCGGTGGCAATCATACCATTATTTATTGGCACGCCGACAGGCGTGACTGGGGGAGTGTTTTCTCAGTGATAGGACACTCCCTCCGTCAAAAATCAAAGATTTTTGCCACCTCCCTCAAAGAGGGAGGCAAGGGGCGCTCCCGCGCCACTGCACAGCAAATGCCCAGTGATCCACCGGAAGCAAAAAAGCGGATGCCGCCGGCATCCGCTTTCTTTATTTCATAAACTTATCAATGGCCTGGCACAGGTCGTCGATGGCATCGGTATCGCCTGCGGCCACGGCATCCACCATGCAGTGGCGCATATGGTCCTTCAGGATCACCTTGCCGGTATTGTCCAGAGCGGAGCGCACCGCTGCCAGCTGGATCAGCACCTCGGAGCAGTCGCTGCCCTCCTCCACCATCCGCTTCACCTTTTCTAAGTGGCCGATGGCACGGGACAGGCGGTTGATGACAGCCTTCTGATTTTCGTGGACATGGCCGTGGCTGTGGGCAAGCCCGTGGGCATGGGCGTGCTCATGATCGTGGTCATGGATATGATAATGGAAATGTTCCTCAGACATGGGCACTCTCCCGCCTTTCCTGCAAAGTTTTTTACATTATACACATTTCTGCCCATTTCCGCAAGCCCCGCCGGGGGATATGATTGCAAAATAAATGTTTTGACAAGGTATCTTTTTATCGATATAATAGAGAAAAAATTTACAAGGAGGATACTGCTATGCATGTTCATCACGATCATCTGCCCGGTCACTCCCATGACCATGACCATTCCCATACCCATGAGCACACCCACGACGGTGTAGCCCATACCCACGAGCACAGCCATTCCCACAGCCATGACCACGACCACACCCACTCCCACGAGTGCAGCGGCAGCTGCCAGGGCTGCGCTTCCCAGTGCGAGCACACCCCCATGGAAGAGCTGATGGCTCTGATGCAGTACATGGCCAACCACAACGCCGCCCACGCCAAGGAGCTGGCAGACCTGGCTTCCCAGCTGGATAAGGCCGGCAACCGCATGGCCTACGAGCAGGTCATGGCAGCCGTGTCCGACTTTGAAAAGGGCAACCTGCGCCTGAGCATGGTGCTGGCAAGCCTGAAATAATCCTCGGCCCCCTCTCTGAGGGGGCTGGCACGGCGTAAGCCGTGACTGGGGGAGTGTGCTTTCTGTGATAAGACACTCCCTCCGCCCCTACGGGGCACCTCCCTCTAGGAGGGAGGCAAGAAACTACTGATAAAGGAGCATTTCGCATATGTGTCTTTCTACCATTTACAAGAACGAGCTGATCCCCGAAAACATGGTGATGCGCAACGTTATGCGCATCGAGTGCAAGGATGGCATGGTGATCCTCACCGACCTGATGGAGCGTCAGGTGGCCATCGAAGGCACCCTGGAAATGGCAAACCTGGTAGACGGTGTAGCCGTCGTCAAGGAAGCCGTGGTGTAAGAACGCTAAGCGCCCCCGGAGAAAATCCGGGGGCGCTGTTTTTTTCAGACAGGGAAAATCGTAATTGATCGCACTGGCGCGGGAGCGCCCAACGCCTTCCCCGGGGGTGGTGCTCCGCGCAGCGAATATACAACAGCAATGATTGCCGGTGGCAATCATACCATAATTTATTAGGTGGCCGAGCGCAAGCGAGGTCGGATGAGGGGTGGCGTGCAGTACCAGGTCTG
>ERZ1032001.30-NODE-30-length-24904-cov-8.845467_pt1 | contig 24904 bp, 23 predicted proteins | sample MGYA00517102_ERZ1032001 | MGnify/ENA primary metagenome ERZ1032001 (study PRJEB33719, sample SAMN04261291) | wastewater metagenome | biome: rural village; feature: human; material: feces | host: Homo sapiens | place: El Salvador | collected 2013-01-07 ... | reverse complement strand
CCAGCAGTACTGTGCCGTCATGAAGCTTACCAACCGCGCAGATGATGTGCAGGTCTACTTCCTGGACAACGAGTATTACTTCGGCGGCCGTACCGGCGCCATCTACGGCGACATGGACGACGGTGAGCGTTTCGCTTACTTCTCCCGCGCCTGCCTGGATGCCATGATCGCTGTGGACTTCATCCCCGATGTGATCCAGTGCAACGACTGGCAGTGTGCTCTGATTCCCACCTACCTGAAGGCTGTCTACCATCCCCAGTTCCCCAAGACCCGCTGCATGTACACCATCCACAACATCGAGTATCAGGGCTGGGCTAACGCCTCCTTCTTCGATGACATGCTGGGCCTGCCCTGGGAGTACCGCGGCACTCTGGACATGAACAACTCTGTCAATGTCATGAAGGGCGCTATCGAGACTGCCGACCTGGTCACCACCGTTTCCGAGACCTATGCCCGTGAGCTGATGTACCCCTACTATGCCCACGGTCTGGACGGTATCCTGGCCAACAACTCCTGGAAGCTGACCGGTATCACCAACGGTATCGACACCAACACCTTCAACCCCGAAACTGCCAAGGCTCTGCCCGCTCACTACAACGCTGAAACCTTCGTGGAAGGCAAGGCAAAGGTGAAGGCTGCCCTGCAGGAAGAGGTTGGTCTGCCCGTTAAGCCCGATGTGCCTCTGATGGTTATGGTCACCCGTCTGGCCGGCCATAAGGGCCTGGATCTGCTGTGCTACATCGCCCGCCGTCTGATGTGGGAAGAGGACGCTCAGCTGCTGATCCTGGGCACCGGCGAAGCTCAGTACGAGACCTTCTTCAAGGATCTGGCTGTCCAGTTCCCCGAGCAGGTCGCTGCCAAGATCACCTTCAACCTGGGTCTGGCTGACCGCATCTACGCCGGCGGCGACATCTACCTGATGCCCTCCAAGTCCGAGCCCTGCGGCCTGTCACAGATGAACGCCATGCGTTACGGCACCGTTCCCGTTGTCCACGCTACCGGCGGTCTGAAGGATACCGTTCCTCCCTGCGACGAAAACGGCGAGGGTGGTCTGGGCTTCACCTTCCAGAGCTACAACGCCGACGACTTCTACGCAGCCGTCAAGCGCGCTCTGGACCTGTACAACGACAACAACGAGGCATTCCGTGCTCTGCAGAAGAAGGAAATGGAAACCGACTTCTCCTGGGATGTTCCCGCTGCCAAGTACATGGAGCTGTTCAAGAACATGCTGTCCTGGTAAGCGTCAAATCGTTACCAATCATAATCCCAATCCGCCCGGAGCAATCCGGGCGGATTTTCAGCCTTCCCCTTCGGGGAAGGTGGCTCGCCGCAGGCGAGACGGATGAGGGCGGTACAATTTCGCCCAACGCAAGCAGTATCGGCGCATCCCTACCGCACCTCTCCCGACCTCGCTTGCGCTCGGCCACCCTCCCCAATGGGGAGGGCTTTTGTTCCCTGCGATCTTCAAATTTCCCTCTTCCCTTTTTGGTAAATTTAGTATATACTATTCTTTGGCAATCCCCTTTCTAAGAACACTTCCAAGGAGACTACCATGAGAATCCTCTACGACAGCAAAAAGCCTCAGTACAAGACCCCCTTTGGCACACTGGTGCCTGACCAGGTCTGCACCTTAAACATCCATATCCCCCTTTCCGTCAACACCTGCAACGTCAGCTGTGTGCTGCTTTACGATGACGGCAAAACCACCGCCCAGGAGATCCTGTTCTCCAAAAAGGAGATCGTGGCACCTTACGAGATCTGGACAGCGGAATTCTCCATTCCCAAGACCGGTCTGTATTTCTATTACTTCCGGGTAGCCAATCCCCAGGGCAGCTTCCGTCTGTTCAAGCAGGGGGATGATACCAATATGGAGGCCGGAGCCCTGTGGCAGCTTAGCTGCATTCCCGCAGACTTCCACACCCCGGACTGGGCCAAGGGTGCTACCATTTATCAGGTTTTCCCCGACCGGTTCCACAAATCCGGCGAGTGCGACCTGACCGGCAAGCTGACCCCTTATACCGTTCATAAAAGCTGGTACGAGGAAGTGGACTGGCAGCCCACCCCTGAGGGCATCGTGCTGAACAACGACTTCTACGGCGGCAACTTCAAGGGCATCACCGAGAAGATGGATTATATTGCCGGTCTTGGCACCACCATTCTGTATCTGAATCCCATTTCCAAGAGCTTCTCCTCCCACCGCTACGATACCGGCGACTACAAGGTTCCGGACCCCATGCTGGGCACCATCGAGGATTTCAAGGAGATGATCGATGCCGCCCATAAGCGGGGGATTAAGGTGATCCTGGACGGCGTGTATTCCCACACCGGCTCCAACAGCCCCTATTTCAACCGGGAAAAGCAGTTTGACAGCGTGGGTGCCCACAATTCTCAGGAATCTCCCTACTATAGCTGGTATACCTTCTACAACTGGCCCCAACAATACAACGCCTGGTGGAACTTCGACACCCTGCCCACCGTCAACAAGATGGACCCGGAATTCATCAAGTTCATCATCAGCGACGAGGACAGCGTTATCGCCCACTGGCTGAAGCTGGGGGCAGACGGCTTCCGCCTGGACGTTGCTGACGAGTTGCCGGACGAATTTATCAAGCTGCTCCGGGACCGGGTGAAGGAAATCAATCCCGATGCCTACGTTCTGGGCGAGGTCTGGGAGGATGCCTCCAACAAAACCGCTTACAACAAACGCCGCACCTACTTCACCGGCGGCGAGCTGGATTCCGTTATGAATTACCCCTTCCGCACCGCCATCATCAACTTCGTTCGCGGCTTCGACGGTGGCAAGGGTCTGAAGGAAACGGTCATGTCCATTGTGGAAAACTATCCCCAGGAAGTGGTCCACTGCAACATGAACCTGCTGGGCACTCACGATACCGCCCGCATCCTTACCGCCCTGGTGGATGACTTTGACGGCAGCCGTGAAGAGCAGGCAAAGCGCCACCTGTCCCGCAACTCCCTGGATGTGGCTGTGGACCGCCTGATGATGGCCTCCTTCCTGCAGTATACCCTCCCCGGCAGTCCCAGCCTGTATTATGGCGACGAGGCCTGCATGGAAGGCTACCGGGACCCCTTCAACCGCCGTCCCTATCCCTGGGGCCGGGAAGACCAGGAGTTCCTGAGTCACTTCCAGCGCCTTGGCGAGCTGCGCAAGCACTTTGAAGCCTTCCGATTGGGCGATATCCAGTTCTTCGAGGCGGGCGACAAGCATGTGGGCTACACCCGCTCCTACAAGGGCCGCACTTTCCGCTGTTATGTAAACCGCAGCGGTGATCCCTGGGAGATTCCCACCAGCCGTATATACTTTGCACAGAATATGAAGCTCATTGCAAAGGACCACCTTATCATCGGTCCCCGGGGCTTCTGCGTCACGGAGGAGCTGTAAATGGAAATCGAAAAGTTTCTGTCCGGCTACTGCCGCCAGCTGGATGCCTCCCGCATGGTGGAGGTCATTGTGGAAGACGGCGAAGTTACCGAAGTGGACTGCTGCTACGGCAACTGTGTTTACCAGAGCAATTGTCCCATTGCAAAGGAAATCGAGGAAACCGCATAATTACATGGCGCGTTGGATTCCCAACGCGCCTTTTCTCATACACGCGGGGAGGCTTTCTCCCGCTCTGCAGACAGAAAAATCCCTCCCGGAAACGGGAGGGATTCCTTATTTTGACATTATCCGCAGTAACGAATCGAGCGATATCCAATGGTGTAACGAACACAGACCGGGTATGTCACGCATTGCCTGCGGCGGCACGCCGCTTAGACGGCAGGACCGTTGACGGGCTGCGCGTTGGGCTCGCCCAGGGTCTCCACCTTGGAGTCCTTGATGAGCTTCTTGGGGCAGACAGTTGCGCACAGGCCGCACTGGGTGCACTTGGAGTAATCGATCCGGGCAACGTTGTTCTCGATGGTGATGGCACCGCTGGGGCAGATCTTCTTACACAGACCGCAGCCGATACAGCCGACGGTACATGCACGGGTAGTAGCAGCGCCCTTTGCCATGGAGTTACAGGCAATGACCACATTGCGGTCGGGCTCCACGGGAACGATCAGGTTACGGGGGCAGACAGCGGCGCAGGCCATACAGCCGACACACAGATCCTCGTCAACCACAGCAACACCGTTCACAACCTTGATAGCGCCGTACTTACAAGCCTTGGTGCAGGAGCCGTAGCCCAGGCAGCCGTACTTGCAGGACAGGGGACCGGAGCCGCCGACCTTGGAGGCAGCCAGACAATCCCTGAAGCCTTCGTAATGGGCCTTCACCTTAGCACCCTTGACCAGGTTGCCGTCTTTGTCGTATTCCTTAGCACCGGAGCAGCGGACCAGAGCCACCTTGCGGGTGACAGCCTCAGCCTTAACGCCCATGATGGCAGCCATCTTCTGAGCGCACTCGTTGCCGCCGGAAGCACAGGCACCGATCTGGGCTTCGCCGTTCAGGACAGCTTCGGCATAAGCGCCGCAGCCTGCGAAGCCGCAGCCGCCGCAGTTCGCGCCGGGCAGGCACTCATTCAGCTGGTCCAGACGGGGATCGGTCTCCACATAGAAGACCTTGGATGCGGCAGCCAGAATCAGGCCGAAGGCCAGACCCAGACCACCCAGCAGAGCAATTGCAATCAAAATTTCCATATTTCTGTGACCTCCTTAGGTAATGCTCAGGCCGGAGAAGCCCATGAAGGCCAGAGCCAGCAGGCCAGCAGCGATCAGTGCGATGGGGAAGCCCTTGAAGCACTCGGGGCACTCAGTCTTGTTGACGCGCTCACGGACGGAGGCGAACAGGACGATGGCCAGAGTGAAGCCCAGACCGCCGGCAGCACCGTTAACCACGCTGATGAGGAAGTTGTAGCCTTCCTGAACGTTGACCAGAACAACACCCAGAACGGCGCAGTTGGTGGTGATCAGGGGCAGGAACACGCCCAGAGCCTTGTACAGAGCGGGAACAGCCTTCTTCAGGAACATTTCCACCACCTGAACGATGGAGGCGATGACCAGAATAAAGGTAACGGTCTGCATATACTGCAGATTCAGAGCGACCAGAACCAGATTGACAGCGTAGCAGGCAGCGGAGGCCAGAGCCATAACGAAGGTAACAGCCATGCCCATGCCCAGTGCGGTGTCGATCTTCTTGGAAACGCCCATAAAGGGGCAGATGCCGTAGAACTTAACCAGAATGAAGTTCTGGCTCAGCAGAGCAGCAAGAATGATGCCCATGATTTCCATAGCCATTACTTAGCAGCCTCCTTCTTCTTATTTTTCTTCTCCAGAGAGGTCATCAGAGCCTGAGAGCCGGCGATGACGAAGCCCAGAACCAGGAAGCCGCCCACGGGCATGACCAGCTGCATGGCGGGGAAGGGCTGAGGAATGATCTGGATGCCTGCGCCGCCGGGGCCCAGCAGGCCGCCGCCGAAGGTGCCGGAGCCCAGCAGCTCACGGATGACACAGACAATGACCAGAGCTACGGTGTAGCCAATACCCTGGCACAGGCCGTCAACTGCGGAGGCCAGAACGCCGTTCTTGGAAGCAAAAGCTTCGGCACGGCCCAGAACCATACAGTTAACGACGATCAGGGGAATAAACACGCCCAGGCTCTCAGACAGAGCGGGGATAAATGCCTGCAGCAGCAGGTCGACCACGGTAACGAAGCCTGCAATGATGGTGATGTAGGCAGCGATACGGATCTGGTTGGGGATGACCTTACGCAGAGCGGAGATCAGAACGTTGGAGCAGATGGTGATGATGGTAACAGCCAGGCCCATGCCGATGCCGTTGAACAGGCTGGTGGTGATAGCCAGAGTGGAGCACATACCCAGCAGCTGAACGGTAACAGGGTTCTTCGTCAGCAGGCCCTCGTTAAATTGCTTCTTGAAATTCATGCGAAGTACCTCCTAATTAACCCATTTTTGCAACACATTCCAGTGCAGCGTTGACACCAACGCAGACAGCACGGGAGGTGATGGTAGCGCCGGTGATGGCGTTGATCTCGCCGCCGTCCTTGGTGACGGAAACGGAGCCGGACTTGCCAACAAAGCCGCCGCGGAAAGCCTCACCGGCGGGAGTGCCGGCTGCAGCCACAGCGCCCAGACCGGCAGTCTCGGTGTGGGAGATGATGGAAATGCCCAGAACGCTGCCAGCCTTGTCAACACCGACCATCATGGTGATGGTGTTGTCGAAGCCGCCGGGGGTGACTTCCACAGCGTAGCCGGTTTCGGAAGCGTAGACCTTGGAGACCAGAGCAGTCTCGGGGAAATCAACAGCCTCGCCGCCGCCGGGCAGGACCAGTTCGATGGCCTCCTGGGTCTTCTGAGCTTTCAGCTCAGCGATGGCGGGAGCAGTGATGGAGTTGACGCCTGCCAGAGCGGCGGCGACCACTGCGGTAATGGCCAGCAGAGTCAGGGCCAGACGCAGAACATACTTAACGGTGGACTCAGTCTTCATATTACTTCGCCGCCTCCTTCTTGGGTGCGCCGAACTTCACAGGACGGCCGATTCTATCCAGCAGGACAACGCAGGCATTCATGCACAGGATGGCATAGGAAACGCCTTCGTTGTAGCCGCCGAAGTAGCGGATCAGGACAGTCAGCAGGCCGCAGCCGATGGCGTAGACGATCTGACCCAGCTTGGTAACGGGGGAGGTAACATAGTCGGTTGCCATGAAGATGGCACCCAGCATCAGGCCGCCGCCGAAGACCTGGGCTGCCATCCAGGCAATACGGTCATTGCCCAGGGGGAACAGGAAGGTCAGAACAGCAACAGTGCCGATGTAGAACAGGGGGATGCGGGCGGAGATGACCTTGCGGTACAGCAGGTAAGCAAAGCCGATCAGCAGAGCGATGGCGGAAGTCTCACCGATGCAGCCGCCGATGGTGCCCAGGAACAGGTCCATGATGGGCTCCTCGCACATGATGCCCTGGTGCATGTTAGCCAGAGGAGTAGCAGCGGTAACAGCATCAGCAGTGGAGAAGACGCCGGCAGCATTGGCAAAGCCGGGCTTGACCCAGGTGGACATCAGGACGGGCCAGCTGAACAGGAAGGCACGGCCTGCCAGAGCGGGGTTGACAATGTTGCGTCCCAGACCGCCGAACAGCATCTTGACCAGCATGATGGCGAACAGGGCGCCCAGCACGATGGTCCAGTAAGGAATGGTGACGGGGCAGACAAAGGCCAGCAGGACGCCGGTGACGCAGGCAGACAGGTCATAAATCTTGCAGTGCATGCCGGTCATCTTGCAGTACAGCCACTCGAAGAAGACGCAGGCTGCAACAGAGACGGCAGTCACGGTGATGGCCCGCAGGCCGAAGACATAGACAGCAACCAGCATGGCGGGAGCCAGAGCGATCAGGACATCGCGCATGATGGTCTTGGTGGTAGTTGCGGAATGTACGTGAGGAGAGCTGGAAATCGTCAGCTCATAAAAGTATTTCATCTGTGCCATTTGATCTCCACCTCCTTATTTCTTGGCTGCCTGCTTGGCAGCGTCGTTGCGGATGACCTGCTTGGCCACGCGGAAGCCCAGAACCAGAGGAACGCCGGCGGGGCAGGTGTATGCACAGGAGCCGCACTCGATGCAGTCCATGATGTTGTTGTCCTTCATTTCCTGGACATCGTTGGACTGGGTGGACTTGTACATCAGGACGGGCATCAGCTTCATGGGGCAGGCATCAATGCACTTGCCGCAGCGCAGGCAGCGGGAATCCTCCACGGAGTAGTCGTTGGACTTGCCGAGGACAGTGATTGCATTGACACCCTTGATGGTGGGAACGCTCAGGTCGTACTGGGCAGCACCCATCATGGGGCCGCCGGACAGAACCTTATAGGGGTTCTCCCTGTAGCCGCAGGCTTCGATCAGTGCATCAAAAGAGGTGCCGATGGGAACCAGCAGGTTCTTGGGTTCCATCAGGATATCACCGGACACGGTGACAATCCGCTTGATCAGGGGCATGCCGTCATAGACCACATCATGGATAGCCTTGACGGTGGCAGCGTTGAACACAGCGCAGCCAACAGCAGCGGGCAAACCGCCGCTAGGTACTTCCCGGCCGGTGACAGCGTAGATCAGCTGCTTTTCAGCGCCCTGGGGGTATTTGGCAGGAAGCACGTCCACGATGATGCCATCTTCCTTGCACAGGCAGGCATTCAGAGCCTTGACAGCCTCGGGCTTGTTGTCCTCGATGCCAATGTGGCCTTCCTTCAGGCCAAAGATCTTCATGACGATCTTCAGGCCGGAGATCACCTTGGCAGGCTGCTCACGGCACAGGCGGTCATCAGAAGTAATGAAGGGCTCGCACTCGCCGGCGTTGACGATGACAGTATCGACCTTGCCGATGCCGCCGGAGAGCTTGACATGGGTGGGGAAGGTTGCGCCGCCCATACCAACGATGCCACCCTCACGGATGATGTTGATGAGATCCTCGTTGGACAGTGCGTCAACTTCTTCCTGAGTACGGGGCTTGACATCCTCGCACAGGGTGCCCAGATGATCATTCTCGATGACCACACTCATAACCGTGCTGCCGTTGGTATGTGCCATGGCCCCGACAGACTTAACCTTACCGGAAACGGAAGCATGAACAGGAACACACAGACCCTGATTATCACCGATCTTCTGACCGACAGTAACCAGATCGCCCTTCTTGACGAGGGGCTTGCAGGGGGCGCCGATATGCTGGGACATGGGAATTACCAGGACATCCGGTTCGGGGAATACCTGAGTCTCCTTGTCACAAGCGTACCACTTATTTTCTTTGGGATGGACCCCTCCGAAAAAAGAAAACGCCATATTACTTCACCTCTTTCAATTTTCGCGGAGATTACCGCATTATTCCACTACATATAATAACGCATTTCTCTCGATTTGTCCACTGGTTTTATTCATGTTTGACAAAAACTTTAACAGGAATTATTTCCAATCGATACATATTGACTGATTAAATAAAAATCAGCTGTAAAAGTTGCGTAAAGTCCTTTCGCTGCTGTGAAAGGGGCCAAATCGCAAATGATCGTGCAGTCTCGTACACCGCATATCATAGCGAGGAGGGTGAAGCCCGACGTGGGGTGACTCGCAATGACCTCGTTTTTTGACAGTTCGAGAAATGCCCATTTGCACGCCCCGAAAAAAATCGAAAAAATTTTAAAAAAGCACTTGACATTTTCCGCTTCCTGAGTTATACTGATGAAGCTGATTTCGGCGGTGCCGAGATCATTGACCAATATGGCGGCATAACTCAGTTGGTAGAGTAGCCGGTTCATACCCGGTATGTCATCTGTTCGAATCAGATTGCCGCTACCAGGCCCGTTGGTCAAGCGGTTAAGACACCGCCCTTTCACGGCGGTAACATGGGTTCGATTCCCGTACGGGTCACCATGACGCGCAAATACGAACCCTGCACATTGTGAGGAATGTATTTGCGTTCACTGAAAGAATCCCACCTGAGTAATCAGGTGGGATTTCTTTTGCTACAAACGATTTGAGCTGGAGATCAGAAGAATCTAATCTCCAGCTGTTTCTTTTATGAGTCGTTTTATTGCAGCAAACCTCTCAAGCCTCCAGATACCCCTCTTATCTTTTTATGCATCGGAGAACACCTCGTTGGTATTCGCCACAAATCATCGCTCTAGTGGCCCCACAGTCTATCCATTACAGTGCCGCCATATTTTCGGACTTTATATCGAACAGCTACTTTCTTTAAGAACGCCCATATTCCAATTCCAACCAATCTTCGGAACCACTAACGGAATTTTTCTTTCAAATCTCAAATAGCACTTTTTCTGCCCAATTGACAAATCAAAACAATCGTGAAATACTGTATCTAGATAGCATGGTAGCGAAGAACGACGGAGGAGGTAATCTATGAATGTGAAGATTCCTTACCTACAGAGCATCCTCGATTTATCCACAAAACCCTTACACATTAAACTCCTCGGCGATTCCATTACGCACGGAGTCGGCGGCACTGGATTTGCTCAGAATGGAGATTCCATCGTAGATGGCTTTGCCCGGAATCCGGATGGATATTGCTGGGCTAATCTGTTCAGGGAATACATGCAAAAACACTACGGTTGTGTCGTGTCTAACAACGCATGCACAGGTACCAACATTGAGTTTATTCTTGAACACTTCGATGAACTTGTGGACAAGAAAGATGATTTGATTATCTGTATGATTGGAACAAACAACCGCCACCAGTATTTTCACGATTCTCTCAAGCACACACCAGAAGAGCATCTAGATGGGTTCTATCAAAACATCATCAAATTGCATCAACGCTTTGTGGATGCCGAAAAGCCTGTGATCTTTATGGCCGGAATTCCTGCCTCTGCCGAGAATGAAAAAGATGGTGAAGACTATTGGCAACTGTTCCATATGGAGGACGTTTGCACCTCATATAAGAAAGCTTCGGAAGTATGCGGCTTCTCTCTGATAAGCATGTACGATATGTTCTTGGATTACTGTAATATTAAAGAGATCAATGTTGATTCTCTTCTGCGTGATGGGCTTCACCCTAATGATGCCGGATACGAAGTGATGTTCTCATTATTGAAAAATGCATTACTTAGCGACAAATAATCCGTGTCCCCCAAAAACACAAAATAATATGGGAAGAAAGAAATGGCAGGATCCCGCAAAGGGATCCTGCCGTAATTCATATTAGTTTATTTTGTAGAGCACTTATCCCTAGGGATAGTAAGGATAAATTCTGATGTTAGTCCATGTTGCCACAGGGGAATCTTCAGCATCTGTCACACCCTGTATAGTCGGACATTCACTCCATGTTTCACCAAAATCATTAGAAACAACAAAATATGTGGAATTTTCCTGATTTCCAGGAATATGTCTTGGTGTCAGGAATTCAGCAAACAAGGGTGCTACACCTTCCCACACCGGATCATAAGAAACCTGCCCATCAATAACATAATTGCTATCATACAATTCATCTGCTGTTGCGCCAATATGCGCAATAATTCCCCACTGATCTCTATCAATAAAGGAATCCTGATTTAGTGTATAGCTAAGATATTTTGCATGATTTGCGGGGACAAATTGGAAACCGCCACGCAAATTAGAGTTATTGGTGAAGCCAGATTTAGGGGAGGTAGAGAAACAGATAACTCCAGGATGTGCTGCCCGCAGACGGCCTACCTCGGCATACTCACTGCCAGAAAAACGTCCCGTTCCCTGCACCCTCTGAATCACGTCTGCAATGTACTTTGTAACTCCATTAGAGTAATGAACAGAAACATGACCGTTGCCTGTCTGTGTTACACCCGCAACAGTATCGCCTGCCGCCCAGTTTTCAAATTCAATATACTCTATTTCGCCATTTTCTGTTGTTGCTTTATATACTTCAATCAGCAACCGTTTAGGAATTTGCTTTGTGAAATCTCCATTGAAATAACTATCCAGACTTTCCCATGTTCCGTTCGCAGTATAATATTTTACTGGGCTTCCTACATAAGGAGCACAAGAACCACCAAAAATATTCGTACCACCAGGAACAGAAGTATAGATCATCGAATTACTATAACTTCCATTTGCATGGTCGTAATCTTCCTTAATACCCACACTAATCTGTTTGGGTGCCCACGCATTGGGATTAAGAGGATCATATGCTGCTTGAGGACCGACTTTTAGATGCATTGCATTAGCACCAATGCCGGTGACACAGGAATATGTTCCATCAATTCCTTTATCATAATGAGCGGCCCAAAAACCATCACTTGAATTTTTCGCAACGGTTGCCGGACGGTATACATAGCCGATTATTGTATGCTTGCCAGATAGATCGATAACGGAAACCGAACCATTAGCAAAGTTTTCAATATAAATCTTATGCGTCAGCGTGTACGTCGGAGCATTTTCTGAGGCTACTTCAGGTGGAATCGCAGCATTGGTAAAGTTGTTGGATTGTGCATATGCAGGTAATGCTAGTGAAACAACAAAAGCAATGACGAGCAGAAATACAACAAATAATCTACTGTTTTTCATAAGTACCTTCTTCATGATGATTGGCTTGGTTTATTTGCAATGTAAAGCTGATTGATGGACACATATGGTATTATCTCAAGCAGTATTTCACCTTCCTCCTATTTATCAATTTGATGTTGACCTGATCTGAATAAAATAGCTACATAGAATTCTGTGTTGCTATTAACAGATATTTATTGCACAGTGGGTACTGTTCATCACCAAGGCTTGCCTGCATAAACGGCAGTGGTTCCTGATCCAGTTCGTCCAGATTTGCCACTTCTCCGGAAATGTAGCTTTCCAATCGGGATTTGACATTGCGGATACGTCCTGCAAGTCCACCCAAACGGATGTCATGAACTTCCAATCCGGTTCCCTTTGCACTATGTGTCCATACGCAATCAAAAAGTGACTGCAGTCTGTACACCTGCTGCTCAAGATCTTCCAATACTGGAATCATTTCTCTCAGCGAAGCCTTGTTCTTTGCCCTGTAAGCATTGCGAATCGAAATACCAATGCCGCTCTTTACGGATAGGACCCGCGCCAGCTGAGCATACATTTCCAGCATCTCGCAAATATGGGGGGCATAGTCAGTTTTTTCTGCCAACTGCGTCAGTTCATGGCTCCATTGGGCATAATGCTGTTCAACACCCGGAACTACATAACAATCAAAAGCTCCAAGCAGAATATCCTGATACAAAAGATACTTGGCTGGATTTCGTGTTCTCACATTCGGTCGCTCACATCCCGGTAGAAGATCCAGTTCTTCTATGGACAAGAATCCGGACAGCGGCAATCCTGTGAGAGCTTTACATTTGTGGTCGATTGTTGCTTCATCCTCCGGTGCATCGTAAATACACTGTCCAAACAAAATCAATCCGGGCCAAACGGTATGCAAAACTGCCTCGCCTCCGTTATCACCCCACATGGTAGCAACGATCTCATCAACCCGATGGTTACGACATGCAGCCATCGCTGCTCGGGTAGCCGTAAAGGTTTTGCCGTAGTTTGGCACCCAACCGTTCCATTTCCAAATACCGCCTGCGAAGATGAGATCATTGGGAAGATCCTTCCTCTTCTCCAATAAGCAGTCGTATTCCGCCTGAGTATTGTGGTAATAGTCCCAGTACACCAGTTGAACATTTGTGGGCACCTTTGCAATATCTTCGGGCGTCAGAACTGTTTCTGGGGCATAGTATTCCAAATTCTGATTCTTGGATCGATAGAACATGTCATCCCAAATGATCGGGAGCCATCCTAGTTCCTGCGCCATCTGTGTTACACGGGTCAAATGCTGCATCATCAGCTCGAACTGGTCTGCTACACCGAACTTGCGCAAATATACGCCTGTTCCCAAATCCATTGCTTCATCCATACCGATATGGATTCTGTTTGTACGGAACACCTTCCGCAACTGGCTCAGCATTTCATATACAAATTTATAGGTCTCCTCTTGCCCAACCAGCAATGTATTCGGTGTATCTCTCATCACTGCAGCATAATCCCACTTCAAGGTCGTTGTGAGGTGAGCAAGTGTTTGAATGCAGGGAATCAGTTCAATACCCAAACTGTCCGCGAATGCATCCAGTTCCATGAGTTCCGCTTGTGTGTATCTTCCACGAAGATAACCAAAGTAAGGGTAACCCTTCAACTCGTAGGTATCCTCCATGTATAGATAGCAGGTGTTGAGTCCACACAATGCCTGCCATGCAAGGAATTCTTTGAGTTGCTTTATGGTGTACACAGCATCTCTCGAAACATCCAGCATCACGCCGCCCTTTTCATATCGGGCCCTCTCTTGAAGTTTTGTTGGGATGTTCTTTGATGCGATATGTCCCATGCCACGAAAGAAATCACACTTGCGGCGATAAGACAAGCAGACATTACCGTCGTGGTAATCGATCTCCAGATTGTATCTGCTATTGGGAGGCAGCTGTGAGACTGTGATTCCCTCGTTTAAACCACTTACAACATAGGGGTAGGCGTTGCACAGATTTCGAAAACCTTGCTGTATGCCGCTTGTATCGCCTGATAGATGTACTGCCATCGTATCCCTCCGTTCCGGTCACTTAGCTTTTCTAACGAACCGGACCATTTCCGTTAACAAAAACTGCGGCCTCAAACAATCTGTTCCACCGAAGTTTTGCAGTAAATTCTGGAACATTATTACCGAAGATTCTATTCAACAACGGTTGCTGATTTTGGAACGATTCTTCCAGCGCTTGTTCTGCGCTGCAAATATCGATTATCTGATAGATATCCTCCCCTGCTTCCTGAAGTCGTTTCGTGACCTCAGGCCGCACAAGGGTTTGATAAATGCCGTCATCCAGAATTCGTTCTGCCGTAAATGCCTGATTTGCGGGCGTATTGTTAGCACTGGCCAACAACTGTGCCAGTAGCGTACCCAGAGAGTTGCTGGCAGTATTCCACGCAGCATATCCCCAAAGCTGAGAAATGGGCATGCACTGTCCCAAATGGTCCAGCAATGCAGTATTACCACCGTTTGCAAAATCAAGATCAAGCAGATAGCAGTGTCTTCCCTGCTGTGTCAGTTCTGCAATTCTATCACAAATCTGCTGCAGTTCAGCCAGTGTATAGTCGCAGCTATTCCCCCTTCGAGGCCGGGTCGCCTCTCCCTGCTGCTGCTTCGGAGGCAGCACACACAACACTTCTTCGGCACCTTGGCATTGCTTAATATTGAGTGCCTGCATATGCCCATTCAAATTCTTATAGAATGGGCGATCTTCGTACTTTGCAACGAAATCGGTTTGGTCACCTAGCCAAACCACCTCTACGCAAGTTCCTTCCGGACGAATCGCTCTTTGAATAAGCTCTGCACCAGCTTCATCTGTTCCGTTGAAAAGGAAAACCCGATCATGAAGTTGGCTCTTCTCAATATCATCCAGCAAAACACGCTGTTCAAGCCAATGGATTCCTTCCGGAGCGCAATCCTCCTGAAGAATCAGAAGCTCCTCCACAACGTTCTTTGCCACCAGTTCAATACATCTGCGGTTGATCTGATGGTTCACTACTCTTGCGGTCAAGAACGCTTCCAGTACACCTCTGGGGATTTCCTGTTCCAGTTGATCATATTGCAGTTTCGTTTGCTCATTCACTCCGGTAAGCACACGATAACGCAGCTGTGAATACACGTTGACCTTTTCCCACCAAATCTTCGTCTCTTCACTGAGTGTACTGATGGAAGTACGCATCAACACTGTGGACAGGAAAATTTTCAGCTGGGGTGTTGTCTGCTTAATCCGCTCCAGCTCCAGAAGGACCGCAAGCTGATCGTCTGCAGACATACGGGCTTTTCTAGACTGAATAAGGCCACCATGCAACAACTGTTCTGCGCTGATTACCAGGGCATCACAATGAGGGGCAATTCCCTTCAACCATTGCAGGTTTCTGGCAGTATCGGATTGCTCCTTGTAGTCCAAAATATATCCTTTAGGAGGTAAGATAACCTGTGCACCTGCCTGTTTTGCAAGCTGCACTGGAAAATCATATGTACACGGACGACTATCCAATGGAAGAAATCCTATGATCATGTTGTCCTCCTTCTTCATTTGCTGGAAATTACAGCTTATCGATTGCGTTTCTGAACTCAATAATGCTGCGCTTCACGGTGTCGGGTTCTTTTCCGGTAACCACTGCACCGATCATAATGCCCGCAACACCCACAGAAGCAAGCTGGCCTACCTCTTCAGGGCGAATTGCACGCTGGGTGGGAATAACTACCGGCAGTTTGCTGGCCTCAGCAATTGCTGCATATTCGAGAAGTTCTTTTGCGGTCAGTCTCTGGCCATAGGTCTGAGGATTCATGACGGATGCTTCCAAGATATCTGCGCCAATTGCAGGCAGCTGACGGACATCTTCCAGCGTGTAGCCCGGTGCCAGCGCTATCATCTTCTTCATATGGGGGTAAGCCAGTACGGACAAAGGCGTTGCGGTAGCATAGAGAGACACAAAGCTGTAGCCCAGTTCTGCTGCGCTGAAGCAATCTCTCTCTACATCTTCAATGCTGTTGCCTGCCACAATGCCACAGGGCCGATCTCCCGCGATTTCACGAATCTGTGCCAACGTTTCTTTTTCTTCCTCAAAGGCACCAAAATGCAGACCGCTGGCGCGGTGCTGAACATTCATATGCACTTTGATCACATCAGCGCCGGATTCCACTGCAATACGGGCAAGCTCCACATTATTACCGGGCAGGCTCATAATCAGCGCAGGCTTCTTCTGATTCAAAATAGAAAGGTAATCCATATTTTTTCCTCCATAAGGTGTTGGGGCAATTAACCCTTAACTGCACCCATAGAAACGCCGTTCTTCAGGTAGCGGAAGCTGAAGGGGTAGACCAGCAAGATGGGAATAATGGAAAACAGGACATAGCTCATCTTGACATTATCCCAATGGCTGAGCAGTTCCTGATTCCGTTCTGCCAGAGCAATGGGGCTCTGGTTCAGGAAGTTGCGGATGTACATGGGCAGGGGGTAAACTGCCTGATTGGATGTAATATACAGAATTGCGTTATTGATGTTGTTCCAATACTGAACCATCGTAAAGAACGTTACAGTCGCAATCATGGGTGCAGCAACGGGCAGAACGATCTTAAACAGGATGGTGAAATTGTTCGCACCGTCAATACGTGCAGAATCTTCCAATTCTCTGGGCACATCTTCAAAGAAGCCCTTCAACAAGATCAGATAAAACACCTGTACCACAGAGGGAAAAATCAGAGACCAGACAGTATTGTTGATTCCCAGGATATTCATCAAAAGAATATTGGGTGCCATGCCACCGCTAAACAGCATAACGATAACAAAGAACAGCATCGTAGCACGACGGAACGGCATTTCAGGCTTGGACAGAGGATATGCCGCCATAACCATGCTGAACACAGAGATTGCTGTACCAACCACAGTAACAAAAACCGACACACCCATCGCCCGGAAAAATCCGGTATCAGCCAGAACATACTTAACAGAGTACAAATCAATCTTCTTCGGCAGCAGATTTACGATCTGATCAGGAGAAGAAATACTGACCGCAAGGACATTGAGGAACGGGAAAACGTAACAGATAATCAGAATCGTTGCAATAATATCAACAATGATTTGAAAAACCTTCTCATTATTGAAAGGCAGCAGTGCTCCGGGCAACTTCAAAAACAGCACACAACACCACAACATAGATCCGGTTATCACGCATAACGGAAGAGCAAACACACTGAACAACACAAAAATCCAATCAGCCTTATGCAATTTCAGATACAGTGCTCTGTCGCTTTTTTCCATGCACAGGATCTGTACTACCGTATCCACGATAAGATAGGCCCAAATTAAGTACACCGCAATGTACATTTTTGCAACCATCGTATCTGCCAGTTTTACAAAGACAACAGGAAGAGTCACGCAGGCAATACTGCCTAACAGCATTACCAGTCTAAAGATTCCATACTTCTTTGTTGGTGTCTTATGAATCATTTTGTCTCCTCCTTTACCAGATACTTCTATTAAAGTACCGCTTCAAGATGCTGTTCATGGAAACGACCAACACCAATGCTACCGCAGAGTTAAAGAAGCCTACTGCTGTAGAAAGCGCATACTGAGGAACCAGGCCGCTTTCATTGATAAGCCGCCAGGTATAAATGCCCAGAATATTACCGTTTTGCTCAACAAAGGGAGAGTAGAACACAAACACCTGCTCAAAGCCGGCATCCATGACATATCCCACGCGAAGAATAAACATAGAGGCAATCGTAGGCATAATGCTAGGAATAGTAATATAACGGATCTGCTGCCATTTTGTAGCACCATCAATTCGGGCAGCATCATTCAAATTGGTATCCAGTGCAGTAATCGCAGCAATATAGGTCACCGCACTCCAACCCAAATCCTTCCAGCCCGATGTTAGCAACATCAGCCCCCGGAAGAAGTCATTGTTGTTCAAAAACTGGAACCGCTCATGACCGAGAGCTTCCAGCACATTATTAATAACGCCTGTCTGAGTTCCAAGGATGGAAACAAAGATACCGGCAATGGTTGTCCAAGAAAGCAGATAAGGCAAAAACATCACAAACTGGAGGCCACGCTTCAACGGGCGGGTCTGCATTTCGCTGATAATAATTGCCAGTGCGATTGGCAAGGGGAACAAGATTGCGATCTTCAAAAAGCTAATAATCAGGGTGTTCTCTAATGCAGCTAAGAATTTGGGATTCTTGATAATCATCTTAAAATTCTGGAGGCCTACCCAAGTTGCATCCAGAATTCCCTGTATTGCGCTGTCTCCTCCCAACAAATTGGGATTCTTCTTAAATGCCATAACCAAACCTGCCATAGGAAGGTAGGAAAAGATTAAAGCAAATACAACAGCCGGGATATAGAACGGGAGCAAATCTCCATAGCGCTTAAAATTGCTGATTTTGTCACGTCTTCTCAGCTCCCGTGACTCTCTATTTCTGCCCATAACCGCTCCTTTCTGAGCTCACTCATAGCATATGTCCCCGCATAGCCGATAGAAAGTCGGATATATAGGGCAATGGATGGCGACCCAAATGGGCCGCCATCCATTCATTGCTTTGGTCAGTCGACCGTAGTTATTCTCTTATTTCAGCAGGTCTTTGCCTTCCCAGGTAGCGTACCACTCGTTAACGGATTCCTTAACCAGATCGCCACCGTTGCCATTGAAGACAGCGCGCAGCTGCTCAACAGTCATTCTGTCGGTACCGAACATGGTAGTAACCAGAGCAGTAGTCAGCTCGCGGTTAGCACCGGAGTAGTAGTTGTCGTATGCTTCGTTGGAGGGCATAAAGCCGATAACAGAAGCAACACCAGTCTCTTCAGCGTTCCAGTTGACACGGCTGAACAGCTTGTCCTGAGCCTGAGTCTTTCTGGTACGGCACAGCCAGTACTGACCGTAGTCGACCTCGCGGCTACCGATCAGGAACTTGTCAGCCAGGCCACGCTCATCGTTGAAAGCAGGCAGGATGGGATAGTAACCAGTCTCTTCGATAGTGAAGGTGACGCCTTCTTCGCCCAGTGCCAGCTTCAGGAAGAACTCTTCATCCAGCATCTTGTCAGCAAAGTCAACAACAGCAGCTGCCTGCTCGTCGCTGGTGTACTTGGGAATGACGGTGAAGCAGTCATAGGTGTCGTTTGCAAACTTGCGGATCTTGGACAGGTCACCCTTGTCAGCATCTGCAACCAGGTTTGCAATGTAGCCGATCTTGGAATCGGTGCCTTCGGAGCCTTCGATAGTTGCAGCGTTCCAATGGAACACACGACCTGCACCCAGCTGACCAGCCTGCATCAGCTTAACAACAGTAGCTTCGCCAGCGGTTGCTGCGTAGGTCATCAGGCCATCATCCAGCAGACCCTGCATGTAGGTCAGATAGCCTTCGAAGCCGGGATGATCAACGTAGTGAGTCAGAACGCCATCAACATCCTGCCACTCAGCATAGATGCCGAATGCGGGCATGATGTTATCCTGCATAACAGCATCGGTATCAACGTGGTAAGCGGAACCGCCCTGAGGAACCTGAGTCTTGAAGTACTCAAGCATGGTCTTAAAATCGCTAACGGACATGGTGTAGCCGTTTTCTTCGGAGGGAACAGGAATCTGTGCGTCGGGATTTGCTTCGTTGTAAGCAATCAGCCAGTCTTCGCGGTAAACGATAGCGCTAACAGCAGCCTTGATAGCAGCTGCCTTACGGGGAATAGCGTAGATGCCGCCATCCTTGCTTGCCATCTGCCAGCCCATATCGGAAATCTGATCCTTCAGGTTGGCGGACTTTTCGACGAGGTCGCTAATGTCATACAGAGCGTCCTGTGCCAGCAGGCTAAAGAACTGGTTCTTGGTCACGACGATTGCCTGATAGTCTTCGCGGTTGATGAAGATGTTGTTGATAGCAGTAGTTGCTTCATCGGTGCCGGTGGGAACCTGATCCCAATTCACATCATAGCCGGTGAACTCTTCTACCATAGCGCCCAGAGGATTAGCATTGTATTCCTCGGTGCTGATGCCAGTGGCCAGACCGTAGAAGTTAAAGCTCTTAGCAGGAACGATTTCCTTAACTTCTTCCTTGACTTCTTCCTTGGATTCTACGTTTGCTGCGCCATTGTCTGCAGGAGCTTCAGTTGCTGCGGGAGCACTGTTACCACAAGCAGCCAGAATGCTCATCATCATTGCCATGCAAATGATCAGAGCCAGCATTTTCTTAATTCTGTTTTCCATAATTGCCTCCTCATGATTTTTTATATATTCGCCGTAGCGTAATATATCCTACTTTTATTGCTGCATTACTTACAGCCAACGTTTACCGGGAATCGCGCCATCCTGCCACAAAAGGTTCTGCAGTTTCTGCACATCAACCTCCTGAACCGGGATTTTCTCTCTCACTGCAATGCTAGCAGCCATACCCGCTGCCTGTCCCAATGCCATAGCAGTAGGCGTAATACGTACCGATGCCATAGCTTCGTGAGAAGCAGAAATACAACGTCCAGTAACAAGAAGGTTTGTAATTTTCTTGGGTACCATTACACCATAAGGAACATCGTAGCAGCCCTTTCCCTTACGGATCCAATTGAGATCCGCACCCACAGGATCGTGGATATCAATTGGATATGCACATACGGCCACACTGTTGTCGTTTTGCTCGCTGTTGAAAATCATATCTGTATCGAGTGTTTCAACGCCAACAATACGTCTGCTCTCCCGAATACCCGTTGCAGAAGCAATTGTTTTGATGCGGGCATTAGCAAATCCAGGAATGTACTTCTTCAGGAAGGCCATTACAATATCAACCTGCTTATGCGCCTGGATCTCCGCTTGTGTCCGCTCTGCACCATTCACACCGGAAAGTTTGGTCACACGGGTCATGTTGATGACAACTTCACCCGGATGCACACCCTGGAAGAAAAGCACACGGTCACGAGGCAATGGGAAATCTCCGTTTTTCCGTGCCTGCTCCACCAAGCTAAAGAAGCCGGATACCGCAAGGTACTTGTTCAAGTCACAATCCTTATTCAAAATGAACTGTTCAGGATTCTGATGCACGTATTCCACAGTTTCCTGAAGTTCCACATTCTCTACACTGAACATCAATGTCATCGGTTGTGCCATGCCATCGTGTTTACGACCAAGCACGAAGTCTGCACCGGAAGCCGCTGCCAAGTCTGCATCGCCGCTGGCATCAATGAACACCTTACCCTCGTAGGTCTTCATGCCGCTTTTGTTTAATACCCGGACTAAGCGTATGCTATCTCCTCGCATTTCCACATCCACCAAGAATGTGTGCAGAAGTGTAACAATATTCCGTTCTTCATCCAGCATCTCAAAGTAAACCTGCTTGAGCAATTCAGAATCCACAGGTGTTATGGATGCCACAACGCCAATCGGATCCAGCACGTGTCCAAGTGTACCGCCTTTTGCTGCTAGTCGATCAATAATTTCCTGTGCAATGCCTTTAACGACCTGCTTATCACCGTCATGGAAAGTCATCAGCGGACCTACCATGGCAGAGGTATTGGTGCCACCCGGATATCCGTTTTGGTCAATCAGCAGAACCTGTAATCCTTTTCGGGCCGCACAAATTGCGGCATTGATTCCACTGGAACCTGCGCCTACAACAATTACGTCAAAAACGTTCTTCATGTTTTCACTCCATTAATATTGTCATCAAAGCATAAAGTAAATGGATTCGAACCATTCACGTTGTGCGGCCACTGCAATACCTATCGCGTGAGCGTTCTCTGTCTGTGGAATGCAATGAACCCTTCCATTGAATTCTCCTGCTTCCTTCAACAATGCTTCCTTGAATTTCTCAGTTTGATATCCAATCAGGACATCAGATACACCCAAAAAACGCAGCATAGTAATCCAAGGGAATTCCCCAGTTTCCGTCTTAGCTAGACTCCCAGCAGTATTATCCACACCCCGACAAAGTCTGCCGTCAAGAATAAGCGCAGCCTTCTCATCAACACCTTCGGCCAGATACAGATAATTGCTCTTATGCAATTGATGGGCCATACCCTGATGCACTGCTGTGCCGTTAATACGATGATCTACATAGGTAAATGTCATAAACTGGCGCTCAACGATTTCACGCAAGTGCACGAATTCCCAGCCCACATCCGGTGCAGAAACAATGATCTGTTCCTGGCTGTTAATCCGGCCAGACAGGCCTATGCCAATACCCAATACGTTTTTATTCTCCGCAAAAAGCTGTCTCAGTGCATCAGAAAGGACATTAATTGTCTTTTCTCCAGCGGTAATCGGAAAAACCGTTTGAGACAACAGTTGCGCCTGACAATCCTGCGCAATCGCAACAATCTTGTCAGAATAAACATCTAATCCAATAAAGCAACCATAGTCAGGCTTCATACTGTAAATGGTAGAACGCCGTCCACCGGAAGAATCTTCCATGCCATCAGTTGTCAGTAGCGTCAGTTTCAACAGGCTATTTATACAGGAAGACACGGTGGACATGCTTAGTCCAGTGTCTGCTACAAGTTCTGCTTTGGTTGCTCTACCACGAGTCATCAAGCACAGCATAATCTGCTTGATGTTATTTCTCTTCATCTGGTCAAGCAATTTTTTACACCCCACTTTTTACGAAGCTCGTAAGAAGTTCCTATGGCATTATAGTAGCATTCACCTAAAGTGTTGTCAATACGCTTTTACACTTTTGTGCACTTGCACTAATGCCGACATCCGAATTCTGTCGTTTTGCCAACGACCTAAGTTTTGTTGTTCTTATTCGTCTAACAGACTATTCAAATGATTTTAATAATAAAATATATAGTGGAGCATAGTAGCTCTTCAGCGTTACCTGAATTGTACTACTTCACCTCATTCAGTGGGAAAACTAACGCTCTTCGCCATTCGAAAAACACTATCCTCACTTACAGCTTCGGGGGAATACTCGATCACGCAGCTGATCTCTGGCGAAAGTGTCCAACAGAGGTAGGATCGGGCGACCAACTCGCAAAGGAAAGCATCATACTCATTTACCTTACAATCCCGCTTGTTCTCAATCAGGTCTGGATCTACCACCATACTGATTGCATTCATGTCCAATCCGGTATCGTCACCAGACCCATTTTCCAGATAAGCAGTCTGGCAGCAATAATAGACGATGGTATTACCTTCAGAATCAGTATAGGGAAAGGGTGTGACCTTGGAAACAGACTGACATTCGTAGTCTTCATTCACTTCCTTTAGGGCACGCTCCACCTTGTAGATTTCCTTGGCGATTTGCCAGTTGGGATCACTTTCCCGCTTTTGCATCTCGCTATAACGAGCAATACCAACCATCCACACCAGACTCATAATGCAGATCCCTGCAATCCACAGAATTCTCTTTATCATTTTTCTCCAACCTCACACTCACCAATATTGATTATCTGAATCAAGCCCTTTTCCTCTCGCCGGCCGGCATACTCCAGCAGATTCCAGGAATTGCTGGCACCGTGGCGAACACAGCACACCAACCAATCGCAAGTATCAACCATAATTTGATTGGTACGCACAATTGCGTATCTCCTTGGGGTGTTTTCCAATCTCTCAGGGTGATATGTTCCGTCGAATCCATCCGGTGTTGGAATAGCTCTCTCAGCAGGATGGTAAGGCAATACAAGCATTAGGGTAATGTCCGGATACTTCTGTTTTGCACGTTTGACAACAACGGCAGCAATCCGATCAAAACCGCCATATCCGCCCACATAGAAATAGCGAACGTTTTCTTCCGCGATCAACCGCTCGATTGTCAATTCCAGTCTGGGGAGCAACCGTTCATCCGCCTCCCTGTGACCCATACAGAAACAGCTTTTCCACTCCAACATATACTATCAGCACTCCATCAATATTTGTTGATATTTATAGTATATACCCCGCCTCAAGCAATATCAATAGTCTGTGGATAATCGATTTCTATATTTATAGACTAGATATATCGCAGAAAGGGTGTGTTTCGTCTATGAGTGAAATCGCAAAAGCTGTTGGTCAGAGAATCAGAAATTACCGGACAAGAGCCGGATTCAGTCAGGAGAAGTTGGCAGAGATGTCCGGCTGCCACCCCACATATATCGGTCAGTTGGAACGTGGCGAAAAGAATGCCACCATTGAAAGCATTGAGAAAATTGCCATCGCACTCAACGTCCCTATGTCCAAACTGTTTGAGCAGTTGGGCGGACAGAATGACGGCAGCAGAAATATCCCTCTCGAGTGTTATGAATTTCTTTCTGCCAAGACACCCGCAGAGCAAGAACAGCTGTTTAAGATCTTGTTGGAAATGGATAAGTACAGATCCAAATAATTGATAAGAGGATGCACCCGTTATAGGGCGCATCCTCTTTTGGCTGGAATTGTAAGCATGGTTTTGTGACTGCCGGGGCGTGTGTTGGAACAGCAACTACCATTGATTTTGATAAGCAAGTAGGAATTGTCTGCCTGCCCGGGAGGGGCATGTACAGGAATTGTAGGCATGGTCGGTCTCGCCCCTCCCTGGCTGTTCTGTTCGGCCATTTGCAAGAGCAAATTGTCCTCACAGAACCCCTCCGAATTGTGTGTTTTTATGGCTGCGTGGAATACGGTTAGCAAAATCAGTCTGGTGCAGATAACGTCACCTTTTTCCGGTCTGGGAGATTTTCTCTATGGCACTTTTGAAACCATCATAGTTTGGACCTGTTTTAGCGGAAAATTTCACACTTTTTTAGATACTTATGGCTACAAATTCGCACCTTTGTCATGTCGATTTCGCCCTATCTGTCCATTTCGTTGAAGGATATGTAATAGAAATTGACATCATTGAAAAATATACCTCTCAAACCAATGATGTATTATTTTGGTTCTGCTGATTCGACATTTACCCATCCCTGTTTATGGTAAATTAGAAATACAGTAAAAGGGCTCGAAAAGTGCATAACCTGA
>ERZ1032001.29-NODE-29-length-24921-cov-5.972452_pt1 | contig 24921 bp, 28 predicted proteins | sample MGYA00517102_ERZ1032001 | MGnify/ENA primary metagenome ERZ1032001 (study PRJEB33719, sample SAMN04261291) | wastewater metagenome | biome: rural village; feature: human; material: feces | host: Homo sapiens | place: El Salvador | collected 2013-01-07 ... | reverse complement strand
CGACCCACTCGACCGCAAATACCTCGTAATATCCGGTCGGAAAGTAGTAGACTTCCTCATAATCTTCATAGAAGAGATCTAAGTGCTTTCCCTTCACGCCCGGACCGGTGTCCTCGGCCACGAAGGTCCTGTCAAACTCCGGAATGTAGAACTCGTCTCCGAACGAATGGACTGATCTCGATATCGCGCATGTCGTGGGTTCCGTCAGACGGTACTCATGGCTTGCTCTGTGGCAGATGGTGTCGCTTGCCGTCATCCAGCCTGTCGGATAGTTAGAACCGTTATAGCCGCACTCGGAGGGACAGTATGCAGTGATGTAATATGTCCCGAGGCTCGTCAGCTGCATTTCCTTATATGTGATAAGCGGAGCAATATACCTTTCTTCCGCCTCCGACATCTCGATCCTGGTATCTTCAGTCCACCACGCTTCTGTGGGAGCTGTTCCGAAGTCTTTGGGTGTGAACTGCTGCTTTGAATAAGACGGCTCTGTCTCTTCCGGGAATATTCTGTCCGTAACGTAATAGGTCAATCCGTAGTAGAGCAGGATGCTTGCTGACAGGAGCAGGACGTTGACGGTCTTAATCATGCGGTCTTCGTTCATATCACGAGGTTTCCTTCGCCAGCTGCTTCCTGATCCAGTCAATTCCCTTCTGGAAGACCAAGGTCTTGATGTTGATCCTTACCTCTCCGTTGACCTCATACTTCTGCTCGATGACGCGGAAATATCCGGCGTCAATGTATCTCTGGTATGGTCTGTTATCAGATGTGAGGATGTTCTTCTCTCTCAGGAACTCGAAGAGCTTATTGCGGCCTATGCCTATATCGAGGATCTTGGCCACGTCTCCGATCGGAATGGCCGTCTTTGAATCCGTGACTGCATCAAAGAACTCTGCCTTGGGCTGCATCAGCTGGTTCTGCTTCTTTAATGCCTCTGCTTTCTCGGCTTCATCTGCGAGTGCTCGGAGGGCTTCCGCGTAAGTCTTGGGAGTATGATAGGCTCCGGTCTTCCTGATCTGAGGAATAACCTCCGAGGTTATCCATCTCTTAAACTTTCTTGCGCTCTCCAACTTGCTCGAGAGAACGAGAGAATAGAGACCGGACTCGTTGATGATGGTTTGATTAGGATTGCCAATTCCGTCGGGAATCACGACGGTATCTTTGTCCTCATCGTCGACATGGCGGAGAAGTGCATCACGGGTATTGCTATAACCAAGCATCTCGGCCACTTCTTTGCCAACAAACCAAGGATCGCCATTGATATCAAGTGTTCTGATCTCTCCAAATTCTTCATTACTGAAAATCTTAAGTTCGTTCATCTTCAATATTTCCTTTCCTTATTCGAAAATCTCGCTCGTATAACCTTCGCCGAGATGCGCCAAGATCAGTCGCTTCTCGTTTTCCGTGAACTCTTTCTTGAAGTTGAGCCTGTCGATCACATAAGGTCTGGATCTGTTTATGACTCTTCCAAGGTCTTCAGCTGTGGCAAAACAGTCACGGAGTCTGTTCATACCAGGAAGTCTGCATCGTTTCATGCTCCGCCTCCTGTTGTGGACACTTTTTCACCCTCTCGAGTAAAAAAAATAGACACAAATTGTTCGTCTGATAAGTGAAGCGTTTCCTTAATGAGTAAAAGGTCGCTCTGCGTGAAGTTTGTTTTTCCGCTTACTTTTGCCTGAAGTGACTGTCTTGTCACACCCATAGATCTCGCCAGTGCAGCCATGTTTACAAAGTTATCTTTGAGATATGTCTGCAGCTTCACATTAGCCATCTCGATACCTCCTTTCGACAGTTTGTAGACTGTCTGTCTACAACTCGATAGTATAGTTTTGTTTACTGTTTGTCAACAATAAATTGCACATTGTTGACTAATGTAATACAGTTGTTACAATGTATGCAGGAGGCGCTATTATGAAAAAAGAAGAAGCAAAGAAGATATTCGGAGAAAACTTAAAAAGAATCAGGATTGCAAAAGGGATCACGCAGGAAGAACTTGCAAAGGCTCTTGGCTATGCAAATCGGTCTTCTATAAACAAAATAGAGATTGGAAGGAGCGACATGCCGCGCAGCAAGATTGAGGAAGCTGCAAACTTCCTTGGTGTCAGTCCGCTTGAGCTTTTTAAGAATGAGCCTGTGGCCGAGCCGGACATTGCAGCTGATGATATCCTGTTCAGCTATACTAAACTCAGTGACACAAACAAGATCCGCCTGAAAGCATACTTGTCAGCTCTACTCGACAGTCAGGAGGGAAAAGAATGATTCACTTCTTACCTCAGCCTAAATGGGACGAAAAGAACAAAAGATGGATCCTCCGAATCCAGTACAACGGAAAGCGCAAGGCTTTCACTTCTTCTCTGCCAAGAACAGCCGGAAAGAATGAGTGTCGAGAGAAAGCCTCCAAATGGCTTGATACATTCGACACAAATGAATCCGTGCTCTTCGCGGATGCTTTTGAGCGTTTTCTTAATTACTATTATGACAGGTTTGGGAACTCTGGATCATATAGACAGCACGTTTCACTTGCTAAGAATCACATTCTGCCAAGGCTCGGCAGCATCAGGTGCGGAGACCTCCGAATAGAAGACTATCAATCAGTTCTCTCGGATTCCAAGCCTATCACGAGGGTTAGCGAATACGGGAAAGAGTTCCGAAAGACGGACACTCTCTCCCGGAAGTATCTTAAAAATATAAAGAACACTCTCATGATGTTTCATAAATGGGCGCAGGCCAGAGGATATACGAAGCTGCAGCTGCAGGGCGAGCTATACATTCCGAAGGAAGCGCCCACGAAGGGCAGGAACATCCTTCAGCTTAACCAGATCGCCTGTATCTTCAAAGAACCTACAGGAATGTTTTGGGAACGAGCCTTCATGTTTGAAATTCTCACCGGCGTCAGGCCAGGAGAGTTATTAGGACTCAGGATAGAGGACTACGATGCGGACACGGGCATCATTCATATAAGAAGAGCCATCAATGCGACAAACGAAATCACTCCCGGAAAGAATGCACGAGCGCAGCGAGACATGGCGCTCCCGGATAAGGTCTGTCAGATCCTCGAAGAACAGATTGCAACTGCGAACCAGTTACACTCTGAATGGATATTCTGTCAGCCTTCCGGACAGCACGGTACGCAAGCGGCCTTGAGACAAGCTTGGAGACGCCTGTGCAAGGCTCACGGCCTTCCTGCCGATATAACTCCTTATTCACTCCGCCACACGTTCTACACGCACACAGAGGCCTTCCTCCCGGAAAGAATGACCAAGATGATCTTTGGTCACTCCGAGAAGACAGATTCACACGCTCTTTATGGAAACCATGTTATCGAAGGAGAACTGGAAGAGTCCAGAAAGAAACTCGAAGTCACACCCATATATAAGGCGGTCGAGTGAACTTCACAAAATCAGAAAAAGAAGAAGCCTCCCGGAGCATACCGAGAGGCTTTTCTATTGTTCATTTTCCTAAAGTGGCACAAAAGTGGCACAGACCATAACTGCTAAATGCCTAAACCCTTGCACCATAAGGCATTGAAGGTGGTGGATGCTACAGGACTCGAACACATTGCCACGAGTAAACGCATTTACTCAAAGCCTTTATTTTCAAGGGATTTGCAGATTTTGAGTAAACACATTTTCTCTACATTTTTGCAAAAAGTGGCACAAAAGTGGCACAGAACTGTCCAATTAAAGGGTGCGAAAATAAGTTTTCAGAACACGTCCATTTAATGTCACACAAAGATTGATATAATAGTTAGATACCGTCACGAGCACTGTAATTCATTCACCCAAAAGAAAAAGCCTCCGAGCAGTCACGCTCAGAGGCTTAATCTTTTTGAGGGGATATTCCTATGGAGAACAGTAATTACTTTTTATAGTCCTTGGCAGCTGCTTCGGTCTTGGGACCATAGAAGCCGTCTACCTTTACGCCGAGCATTCCCTGAATGAGCTTTACAGCTGTAAGTGTCTCATATCCTATGATACCGTCTGCTCCGTAAGTAGACAGGCAGTCAGCATCCATCCAGAGAAGGAAGTTCTGCAGCTTTTCTACTTCGGATCCTGTATCGCCTTTCTGGAAATATCCTCTTGAAGGGATCTCAGGCCACGGTCCGGGATAGGATTCTCCGGAAGGCTCCGGGGGTGTCGGTGTAGGCTCGGGACCGGGCTCCGGAACAACGGGAGTCGGTGAGAGATACTTTCCGCTCGCATATCCGCCGTCATAGAATACCCAGGCAGTACATCCTCCGATAGACTCGCCTTCAACGACGGTCTCGGACTTGAATGTGGTGCCGTTGTCTATCCAGCCGACCTGTTCACTGTCTGTGTTAGGTTCCTTGCGGAGCCTCAAAGCATCTCCGGAGTAGGTGCAGACCGTGTACTGGTCTTTAGGTGCCGGCGCCGGAGGATCCCCGGACAGGATGCTCGTTACCTGGTCTGCGAGATCTCCCATCCTGCTCATGAGCCAGGAACCGGGACAGTCTGTATCTGCGAACCATCTGTGAACGGTCAGGAGCATCTCGTCATCATCCGGATCATAGTCAAGAGCCGTGTCCTTGTCACTGATCCAGATCAGCTTCTTCTTTCCGTATCTCTGACAGATGTCTGCACAGAGCTTGATAAGCTTGTCATAAACAGCAGGCCTGAAGGCATAAGGTGAGCTTGCATCTGAAGCGCACTCGATCGTAACTGCTCTGTTGTCGTTGTCTCTGGAAGAGCTTGTCCATGCTCTCCACTCTTCTCTTACACAACCTCCGACACGGCCATCAGCTCCAATGATGTAGTTAGATGATACCTGTCTTGAAGTTGTTGCAAAGTAGTCGAGGCCGTTTTCTACGCTGACCTGTCCTACCCAGCAGTGCGGAGTGATCCTGGTAATTGAATACCATCTGTTTCCGGAGTTGTCTCCGCTCTCACGGATCTTGTCTGTTAAAGGGCTCCATGTTGCCATTACTTAACTCCTTTCTGCAGCTCCTGAATGGCAGCTCTCAGCTCGTCAATCCTCATGAAGGCCGTGTCTACACGTCCCGTGAGGATTGCGATCTGTTCCGTATGTTCAATCTGCTTGGTCTGCATTGTCTTAATATCTGTTCTTATCTCGGAGGTTGTGGTGCATACCTGATCGAGCTTCATGTTGACTTTAAGAAGAGACTGGTTGATGTCGTTGAGCCTGCCTTCTTCAGCTTTGGTGTCATTCTTGTTCGACCTGGCACTGTTAACGATGAAAGTCACAATAGCGATTAGGAGCATAAGGCCACTGAACACAAGTGCAATAATGCTTACAGGATCCATGTCATACCTCCGGAAGTCCGGTTGCGATGCTTGTCAAAAGTGAAAGGATTGCAGCCAGGAGAGATGCGGAACCGACAACAAGCCAGTTGACCTGTTCAATGAGCGCTGTCGTTCCGATAGCAGCTATGGCGGTCTGGCAAAAGGTCTTCAGGGCTCTGATCCCTGCCGCCTTCCAGAACTCCGGACTTGTGATCTCGTTCTTAAGTCTGTCCATGATTGCACCTCCTGTCAGTCTTCAATACCAAGGATCTCGTCACGCTCTTCAGCTGTGATCTTTCCCTTTTCGTAGAGCTCGTCTATCATGGCCTTTGTCCAGAGACCGTCCTGATAGAACTTCTTATACTTCTCGATCTGTTTAGGCGTCAGCATTTCCCTGTACCTCCTCTGTCATGTCAGGCAGTTCAACATCTGTCATAAGTGCAACGTACTCGATGTTTGCCTCGTTCCTAAGTGTCTGAGCAACTGTGTACTCAGCTGCAGCACGGTCCTTGATCGGCTGTGTCGGTCTTACGATTTTGGGCATTTTCAGAAACCTCCTTGTAAAATTTGTCCATTCTGTTGATTATTCTGTATGTATTGCCTTTAGAGGCATGAGCTCTCCAGCCTTGATAGCAGTTCTCGAGGTTGGCGCCGCAGTGAGCCTGTCTCACAAGTCTCCTGCGCTCGCGCTTCGGGTTCTCCGGAACAAGGTTCCTTACGACCTTTCCCGTAGCTGTCAGTCTGTAGTCAAAGCCGAGAAAATTGACCGGCTCGGCTATGCTCTTGATAAGTGTTTTCTTCGGGTTGAACTCAAATCCGAGGCCTGCGAGATAGAAGCCGATATTTGCCTTCGTCATCTCCAGCCTGGTCAGATCAGGATCCAGGATGAGGAAGTCATCCATATATCTGACATAGTATCTGCAGTAGAGCTTCTCCTTGATGAAATGGTCCATACCATTGAGAACGGATATCCCTGCGATCTGGATCATCTGGGAGCCCGGATTGAAACCGTTCGCACCGTCGTACTGCTGTCTTATGACCGTCTGCACCGCTTTGAACGTCTTCGGAGGAAGTCTTCTCTCAAATGTCTTCTCAGCCAGGGCGTGACTCATGGTCGGATAATATCCGTGGATGTCACACTGAAGTACATATCCGTTAAGACCGTACTTCCGGAAGAAGCTGCGCAGCATGTTGGCGAACAGGCCTCTTGCGAAGTCTGTTCCTTTGCCTTTCTGACACGCACAGTTCGCGCGTATGAAGCTCTTGACCATTGCAGGGTAAACTGCATTATCATTCAGCGAACGCTGATATACGCGGTCTCTGAACGCTATGGAGACTATGTCTCTGCGCTTGGGTGTATATACAGTGAAGCGTCTCGGTTCTTTTGCCTTATAGGTACCGCTCTTAAGTTCGTTTGAGAGCTTGATACACTCTTCAAGAGGGTTTAAGACGTAGTGAGCAACCGAAGGCTTCCAGGAGACACCCTTCTTACATTTGAGCATTGAATCATAAAGCGCATCAAAGTCGATGAGCTCGTCATAATCCATCATTTAGTTGTTATAAATAAATCAGCAGCGCTGATAGCGGCTGAAACCTTCGTTCTCCGCGTCACCGCTGTATTGTTCAGGGATCCCGAGATGGGTCCCCAGGGAGTTCGGCTCCTTGTGTCTACTTTGAGAGCGCCTAAGCTATGCTTCGGCCTTTGTGTCTCTGGGAAGAAACGATCGGGAGCGCACTGGAGCGCGTTGATTGCGTTGTTGTTGTTGACGTTGCCTGAGGTGTTCACATTCCATGTATTGTTAGAGTTGCCTCGGTTCGCCGAACGCAAACGCTCACCAGCAAGATAGCCTACATCCCTATGTTTAAGCGTTCCTTGAAACGCTTAACATCAGATTCACGCCATTTCATGATATATTCACGGCACTCCATTGTCTTGCCCGCCCAGTAAACTACTCGGCGGCTCGACAGATGAAATACTCGCTTTGCTATATCAAGCTCGGCGATCAGAGTGTCACAATCAGCTTTAGCACGCAGCTGGTACCCGGCACGCAGTTTGAGATCCTCGGTTGTTTCAACCTTGATCCCGTTCGCGGTCCTTAAGTTTATGTAGATATCTTTTGCAAGCCTTATGAGATCATCTGTCACTGCATTCTTGTATTTTGGTGAAAATACGTTCTCATTGCAGCAGATCTTGATCGTGTAATATGCAAGATCCATAGCCAAAAGCAACGTTTTTAACGTCTGGTTCTCATTTCTCTTGCTTACGGGCACGCTCACTGATTTATATACTCCTTTCTTTTAATTTTGGTTATATGCCGGCCGAGGTGTCGGCCGGCGATTGTTGGATTGTCAGATGATGATACAAGCGGGAGCGCACTGGAGCGCGTAGATTGCGCCGGTGTAGCTGACGGTGCCTGAGGTGTACACATACCATGTCTTGAGAGAGTTGCCTCGGGACGCCGAACGCAAACGCTGATATCTCGCTGTAGAGTGATTTGTAAGGTCATACTTAATGAGCTCAGGATAGGTACCGCCCTGTGCGAACTTCGTATCTGTGCCGTTAAGCTCCTTATAGTATTCCCAGTAAGCACCCTCTGCATCGTCTCCGGTTGCCTGAGGGTTGATATACATCTGTTCGAGCGCAGGAAGGAAGAGCTTATCATAGGTGTACTCAAAGCCTACACCTTCCTTAGTCTTGTCAGACGTGTTCAGAGCTGTCTTGATCTTCGTCTCGTGGAGAACATGCTTGAAGTCATCCGAGAAGCCTGCAAGGAATCCTCTTTCTGTAGCAGCCTTTGAAGGTGCCATGTCCCAGACTGTCTGAGGATGCCACCAAGCGCCTGCAGCTGCATCGGAGTTAAGCCACTGTCTGATAGCTGACTTTGACCATCTGTTGTAACCGTAAGCTGCAGCCTGATAGCCGTTCATTGTTGCGGACTGATAGCCAGGTGTAAATGTGCCAAGGTCTGTTCCGCCGTTTCCTGCTGTCAGTGCAACCTGTTCGAGAGCTGTTGTGGAAGTGTTGCTTGCATAAGTCGTGATCTTCCAGTTAGCGACAGCAACGTCAGGCCAGTTGTTAGGTGCACATACGAGACCGTTGTTCGGAACGGCCTGAGTAAGTGTGAACTGATAGTCAGTATTGCCTGAGATGTTTCCCCAGTTAGCGGAAATCTTGAAATGATATGTTCCTGCAGCAAGTCCGGAAGGACAGTGCAGGAGAGCGGGATAGCCTGAGAAAGGCATTCCGATCGGATCACTGTAGTGAGCCTGAAGGACCATGCCGGGAGCGATAGTGCCGTCGTGCTTTTCAAATTCACCGAACGCAACAACATCCCAAGGGAATGCGTACTTAACGCCGTTTGCTGCTGTCCAGGAATCAACGATCTGGTCGCCGATGGTAAAGTCATGAGGAGCGTCTCCGCCTCTGACGATCTCCGCGATCTGGTTCCAGTCTACGTCCGGAAGCTCTGCTCCCTGGGCGATAGCCATTCTTTCAAGGATCGTGTTCTGATGAACAAGATGTGCTGCGATCTCCATGATGGATGTATCACGCGGGAAATTTCCTGTTTCTGATGCCATTTGTATATTCCTCCTATGTTTTAGTCAGGTAAGTCCGGATCATAAGTCCAGTTAAGTCCGTTGTCTGTCGGATCGCGCCACAGTATCAGCTTCTTGGCTGTTGATGCGGCCCACGCTCCTGCCTGCTCTGCCGATTCCGCTGCAGCTGTTGCCGAATCTGATGCAGACTCTGCAGATGCCGCAGCTTCTCCTGCTGATGTTCCTGCTGCCGTTGCTGCAGCGTTAGCGCTGTCTTCAACTTCGCGGAGTGCGGAGATATCAGAATCCGAGATCACTCCGTTCTCTGTTGATGCTTTCTCGACTTCGAGCCAGAAGTTTGCTGTTCCGATATCGGTGTCGCCCTTCTTGATCCTCAGCTCGCAGTCAACAAGGCCGGAGATCGCCGTCATCTGCTCTGTGGTCGCAACGTCTACATAATTGCTATGTGTGTTCGTCACGCTGTAGAGGAAGATGTGACTGTCGCTCTTCTGGCCTTCGATCGTGATGGTCTCGGTACCGTCAAGCGTGTAGTTCGTACTTCCGTCAAACAGATAGCAGCGGAATGTCCTGCCTTTATCGTACTGTGATGAGTGTACGACCGGTTTTACCTTGCCCGGAACAAGGTTCAGGTTAATCGTTTGCATTGTTTTCCTCCTTATATTTAATAAACTCCATAAACGTTACATACCCAGCCGTCTGACGACTTGTTTCCCATTGTGAGGGTCGCCGTGGTTCCTGAATACTTCAGTTTGAACACGATATAGTCCGTCTCGTCTGATATGCAGAAGTTCTGATCTGACGTTGTCAGCAGAGCCTTCGGAATGGTCATTGTTATTAAGGATCCTCCGGAATGCACGTGAGCCACGACGATATACATGTTGTAATCGCCATAGTTGAATGTTGTACTTCCGCTGCTTAAGGTTCCCGTGTAAAGGTCCTGCACCTGTTCGGATGCCTTAACCTTCTTGAACTTACCTATTCCGTTCTGTCCGGAAAGGTTGATCGTGACGTTGCCGCTTGCGTCATAAGCGTTTACGGTACCGTCTCCCGCGCTTCCTGCAAACATCTCAGCTCTTGTGTTTCCGTTGCTGTCTTTAACGTTGACGAAACCGCTGTTGTAGCTGTTGTTGCCTGCTCTGACAGTCTGGTTCCCGGCATTGTTTTTGAGCTCCAACTCTCCGCCGGCCGAACCTGCCCACATTCCGCCTATGTAAGCCTTTGACGGATTTGCAAGCCAGAGATGGCCTTCGCCGTTCCAGGAATAGAGCTGTGCTCTTGTGCTGCCGTCTGTATCTCTTAACTGGATCCTTCCGCCTTCTTTCTCACCTCTTAAGTAGACGAGGATCGTCTGATCTTCGCCTTTGCGGAGATAGAGTGAGGCGCCGTTGTGTGTTCCGTCCGTGAAGGACCAGATATCAGCCACAATGTTCTGGTTAAGGTCCTTCAGTGAGATCCTTCGGTCAGCCATGAACTGAGTGTCCTCGTTCGGAAATCCGTTGATACTTACGGAACGCCTGAGCCTGTCTATGAACATGATCGGAATACCTATCATGACCTTCAGGTTGTATGTTGTCGTTCCTATGATGTCCGTGAGCTGAACCTGAACGTTCCACTCTTTTGTGTTATCCAGCGTGAGTGTCTGTCTCACTCCGTCTGCAGCTGTCGTCCATGAGCCGTATGAACCGGCACTGGTCTCTTTATATCTGTACTGGATGGTCAGTGTGTTGTGGCCGTCGAGATCCGAGTACGTGCTGTTTACGGTGAGGTATGTCTCAGAGTAGTAGTTGTACTTTCTCTGACAGGTGATAACAGCTGTCGGCAGCTTCCACTCAAGAATGGTCAGCGCGAGTGTCTGCGTGGCCGTGTTTCCTCTTGAGTCCTTAAGAACGATCTCCGCGTTAAGGTTGGAAGAGGAGTTGATGGTACCGAAGGCTATTGTCTTATTGCTCTGTGTCGTTCCGGAGAGCGCGAGAGTTTGTGATACACCGTTGACAGTGACTTTGACCTCGACAAGCGTTGCGGACTTCAGCGCTGTCAGCGTTGCGAAGCTAAACTGAACAGTGGAACGGCCTTCAATGATCTTCTGGTTATTTCCTGTTATTGCGACTGTGGTCGCGTTCGTGTCCTGGTACGCAGCTCCCGTGATCGTAGGGTTCGCGCTTACGACCGTCATTGTCTTGGCCACGCTCGAAGTATATGTCGTACCTCCGAGCACTGTCTTAACAATGAAGTAAACCGTCCTGGAACTGCTGTTCGGTGTTGCTGCCAGGAGCGTGTTGCGCTCCGCGGAAGTCAGGCTGAACGTATAACTCGTGCCGGTCTTGGAAATATCCCTGTAAGGTACGTTTGCAGTGGTACCATCCAAACTGATGCAGGCCTGCAGCGTAGTTGCTGCGGATCCTGCAGGGTTTGAATATGCGATAGTCGGGTTTGACGTGTCGTTGAAGTCCGGAGCATTCGTGATGGTCGCTTTTCTCGGGATATCCGTCAGCGTTACAGTAAATCCGTTGTAGGATGAACTGAATCTATCGTGCGAGATCTTCGCATCTACATAAATGCTCTTTTTACCGTCAGAATCATGAGAAATCGTGAGATATTTGTCAAAAAGGACTGTATCACTCTCATATTCGATCTTCTGTGACGGACCGATGCTCTGCGAGTAGCTTGTACCGTTTACGGTGCAGTAACAGGTACCGGATCCGTATGTCGTATATCCGGTGTTAGTTCTCCAGGCTATTACCCAGACATGGATATACGACGTATTATTCGTTATGTCCGTAGAGATCTCGTCTACATGGATATCGTACTTGATATACTGGTTAGATGTAGAGAAATACGGGCTTGTTGCCATCTTCTTTTCCTCCTTATACCACGCTTACCAAGCCGATGCCGTCGTTGACAAGGTTGTTGTTGGAATCGTAGACCTCAATAGGTACGAATCTCAGCTTGTTACAAAGTGTAATTTCTTCTTCTATTACGGACTTCTTCTGATGGAACTCGTCCTCGTTTACCCAGAACAGTCTGTTATTCTGTGCATCATATCCGGCAAAGCCGTCTGTCGTATTTACTACGATGTAGAAACCGTCCACGCCGAACATCCTAAGGCCGTTGTTATCCAGCTGCGCGATCAGTGAGTTCGCCTCGTCATAGACCTGAAGTGTTCCGTTCTGGTTCAGGTTGGAACCGAGCTGCAGGATGCCGCCCTTGATAAGGTCTGCCGAGAGCGTTCCGGTCGTAATGAAGTCAGCCACGATCTCGCCCTGTGAGGTGATCGCGATCTCGAAGCTCGCGGGATCATATCCCTGATTTGAGTACCCGAGGCCTGAGGCGTTCCATCTCCAGACGCGCTGGGCTGTAGTTATGTCTTCAGTGTCCATGATGAGCAATTCATCTGGTGCACCATCTCCGTTCGAATCGTGAAGGATGACATATCCTCCGAGGTTGCCCGTTATGAGCTCGGTGGCGTTCCTGATGGCTGCTTCCATAACAGATGCAGTGACCTTATCAACAGCCAGTCCCCAGTCAGAGCTTTCGAAGTTTTCTCCTTCAGCCTTAGCCGTGTGGCAGTAATAAAGGTTATCCTGATCTGTCCAGAGGTCGCCGACGTCATACGGCGGAATAGGTGTTGTTATAAAGACACGTCGTTTGTGGTCAGCTGTGTCCTGTGCTGCCTGTGCAGCTGCAAGAGCTTCAGCGATGCCCGTGTCCTGGATAAGAGTCCAAGTCCACGCGTCATCCTCGTATGTCCATCTGTAACAGAACTGTGTCGTGTTATCAAAGAACAGGTCGCCTGCGTGCTTTTCTTTTTCTTCGTCTGTAGTCCACTCACTTGCAGGCTCGTTGTCGAGTGCAGGAGCGTAGTCGTAATACCAGGTCGTGATATTTCCGTCGATCTGGTTCTGCAGATCTTCAATATCTCCGTCCAGAGTTTCCTTGACAGCATCAGTGTAGGCTTTTGCTTCCTTGTAGCTCTGGTTGATCTCTTTCTTGATCTCCGCCTGTCCGTTTGAGAGAACGTCAGACAGTCCGGATTTAGCATCTCCGAACTCTGTCTCAATGTAGCGCTCCTCGATGCAGTCCCACTTGGTTCTGATACACTTGGCGCTCACCGTGATGCCGTATGCCTCATAGTAGATATTTACCATGTCGCAGAGATCCACGCGGTCTTTCAGCTGTCCGATCTGTGCGAAGTCCAGCGTGATGTTATTTGTAGGTACCGTCAGCTCGTTGTTATTGATATATGTTGTGGTGATAGAATCAAGGTCTGCAACTGACGGAGCTTCCTGGAACTCACTTGAGCAGTCGAGGAGCTTCTTAACAGGAGCATCAAGCGTAAGACCTGTAGAGATCTCGGTACCCAGAACAACAGTGTCATCGTTCCCTTTATAGTATGCCTGGACAGATGTTGCGAGGTTCTCTGAAGAGAGCTCCTGAGACAGCTGCATGAGGTTCTTTCCATACCTGATAGTCGTTCTCGGTGTGGTAACGCCTCTGTGCAGCTTCAGCTCTACGTTGAAGTTGTCGAAGTGATATTCTCCGGTACCGTAAACATCAAGAATGGAACCTTCCTTCCCGGCAAGCCATGACCTGACAGAAGACGGCTCCGTGATCTTGAAGTTTCCTGCGTTGCTCTTATCAGTAGTGAATGTATATCCGGAAGCGGATGCCTGCAGGAGTTGCATAGCCAGTATGATGTTCGCTGCAGTACCGGAAGTGATAGACAGGTCATTCAATCCGTAAGAGATGTGTCGTGCTTTTACGGTGAACTGTCCTGCAAGTGTTTTTCCCACCTTATAGATCCTGAATAGCTGAGGATCGTCAGTGAAGTTCGGTTTGACCTTCAAAAGGCGTCTTGTTGCTATCTCGGAGGCGTGGATCCCGTTTGCCGGATATACCATCTCGAGCTCATATATACCGTTGCGCGTTTCCTCAACTGTGCAGCTGATCGGAGCCAATACACCCAGACCATAGTCTGAAGGGACCGTGCCGGGTATTATTGACGCGTAAAGGATGGGATATGCCATATTATTTTCCTCTTAAAGTGTATAGAATCTGGGAATGATCTCCACGCTCGTGAAGCCTGATATCGTGATGCTGTTATCACCGGGCAGGAGCTTGGGGAACACTCCGCTTGCCAGAGAGTTTCTGTTTTCAGAAGGCAGACGGTAGACATCCTGCTGCTCACTGTCTATGTAGACATAATCAACGAGGTCAGTGATATTCATTGTCTGTCCCTGAATGGTCAGGGTACCGGAGCCGGTACCCATAACCTTAATGAGAGGCATTGCTTCATACGCGGTCGGGTTCAGGAGGGAAGATGTCACGCTTGAAGCTGAACCTCTTGTGATAGTGGTAGGGATCTCGCCGTCCTTCAGGAAGAGCTCTGCACGTGCCTTGAACGTGATGTTCGTTCTGGCCGCTTTGAATGTGCGGAGCTGCTTAACGTCAATTCCGCCCTCGTAATATGCGAGCCTGAAGTGTTCAGGCTGAATGGAGTTCTCAAGCCTGACATAACCTTCAGGCATTGAGAGCCATGTCAGAACATCCATCCAGCGTTCCGGGAGATCGCGCCTCAACGAGACTGTGTACTTCAGTGAGACATTCTCCCAGCATCCGCCGTCCTGGATGACCTTTTCGCTTCTTCCGGGAATGGTGAGGACTGTTCTCTTTCTGACGGGTGCCGGAAAGATATCTGCCTGTTCGAGCATCAGACCATGATCTGAAGATGTCTCGCCATTGAATGTGAATAAATCTTTCTTAATCATGCTAATCCAAGCTCCTTGCTTTTAAGGCTTTCTGTGATGTATTCCTCGAGTTGCTTTGCAAGCTCCTGAATGTTCATTCCGGGCTGTGCGTAAATATTGAATGTGTTGTTGATGACTGTCTCGCCACGCGAAGCCTCGCGGATCATGTTGTAGAGGTGCTGTTCACCAGTAATAACCTCGGGACCAGCTTCGCCGCCTGCCAGGAACTGTCCGTTCTGCTCGCCGAAGATCGTGGGACCTCGGAGGATGCGTGCAGCGTTCATGGCCTTCGCATACCACTCAACAGAGAGCTTCGGAATGGATCCCTGCAGGAGATCTGAAACCTTCCAGCCTGAAGGAGAGATAGCGAAGTGCGGGAGCTTCATCTTCGGCCACTCAAACTTGGCGCCGCTGAAGAAGCCTTTGATGGCTTCAATGATGCTCTTGATCTTATCCTTGGCTGCCTCAACCGGCTTGACGATGGCATCCTTGATGCCGTTCCAGATCTTAGTGACGGTTGTCTTGACTGCTTCAAAGACGGTCGTGACGGCCGTTTTGACGTTGTTGAAGGTCGTTGTGACCTTTTCCTTAACGTTGTTTACGACGTTGCTGATAGCGTCCTTGATGGCGTTCCAGATGGTCTTGCAGTTATCTCCGAACGTGGTGAAGGCTGTAATGACCAGATTTATGAATCCGACTATGCCGCCGACAATGACCTCAAGGAAAACCTTTATGGCAGGGGTCAAAAATTCAATGAGACCTGTGACGCCGCCTATGATGATCTCAAGGAAGGCAGAGATGAACGGTTCAAGGAATTTTATGACCTCGGTCACGGCTGTCAGGATGCCTGACAGGAGACTTCCTATCAGAGGCAGGAGTGGCTCAATGGCTTCCAGGATGCTTGAGATCAAGGTTGAAACGACGGGCAACAACTCGCCCAAGAGCGAGAACAATGTCTCAAAAATGGGGAAGAATGCCTGGATCAACTGCGAGATTATAGGCAAAAGCTGGATAATTATGCCGAAAACGTCATTTATTATGGGCGTGAGGGCTATCAGGGCATCGGAGATGAACTGCAGGATCGGAGGCAGGATCTGTCCGAGCAGGCTCACCAGCTCAGAGAAAATAGGTGCCAGGGCGTTCATGAGCTCCTGGACCAGATTCATTATCTGAGGGATCCAGCCGGAGACGGTCTCACCGATCTGCTTGATGATGGGTTCAAGGTTATCTTTCAGCGTGGCTATGGTCTCGGTTATCGAGTTCCGGAAGTCCTCATTCGTGTTCCACAAGTGTGCGAACGCTGCAGCCAATGCAGCGATCACGGCAATTATTATGCCTATCTTGCCTGTCAGACCTCCGAAGATACCTCCGAGACCTTTCTCTCCGAGTATGCCTGCAAGTCCGCCCGCCTTGGATATCAGTCCGCCTACTCCGCTCGTGACTTTGCCGAGACCTAAGAGCATAGGACCGATAGCAGCTGCGACACCTGCAATCTTAAGGATAGTATTCTGCATTTCCGGGCTGAGACCTTCCCAGCCTTTTCTGAACTTCTCTATCTTGTCAGAGACGGTCTCGACCACTTTAGTAATGGACGGTCCCATCGTCTCAACGAGATCATAACCTACGAGCTTGAGGTTGTTTAATGCCTGCTTGAGGTTGTCGATAGGTGAGATGGTCTCTTCAAAGGTGGAGTCCAGAGTACCCGCGAAGTCCTCCATAGAGGTTCCGAGCTCATCAAATGACAGTCTGCCTTCTGCACATGCTGCGGCGATCGCAGGACCGGCCTTGTTGCCGAAAAGCTCAATAGCCTTCTGCATTGCTTCTGTGTCAGTTTCTGCAGAAGCCATCTCCTGCTGAAGCTCTGCGATAGCCTCTTCCATCGTCTTGCCGTCCTTGGTGGCATTGACGAAGGCTTTCTTAAGGCCTGCCATGACTGCAGACGAATCAATACCGCTCTTGTTCAGGTTAGCCAGGAACAGAGCAGCATCGGAAGCGGAATAGCCCATCTCCTTAAGAGCTGCAGAGTTGCTCATCATGTCAGAAGCTAACTGGTCTACGGAGACACCGGTGCTCTGAGATGCTGCAGTCAAGGTATCAAGGAATTTTCCCGCGTCGTCTGCAGACAGGCCAAAGGCAGTCATGGCAGACTGTACTTTATCTATTGAAGTCGATACAGATGTACCGTTAACTTGCGCGAATTTAATAAAATCACCGGAGAGCTCCTGCAGCTTATCTCCGGTGACTTCAAATCTTGTATTTACTTCGCCGACGGCATCGGCCGCTTCTTCAAACGATGTAGGAATGGAAGTTGCCAGGTCTTCACAGATACCCTGCAGCTCCAGAGCCGCTTCGCCTGTGGCGCCTGTCTTCTTGATGATGGTATCATACGCAGCATCAACGTCTTTCCATGCCTTAACGGAAGCAGCTGCACCGGCTACGATTGGAGCAGTAACATACTTGCTCATCGCAGTGCCGGCCTTCTGCATGTTGTCGCCGACCTTAGTGACTGCATCGCCGAGTTCCTTCATAGCAGCGGAACCGGACTTTAATGCAGCGTTGACCTCTTTCAAAGAAGCTTCATACTGATTGAGCTTCGTCTGGGCCTTCTTAAGTTCGTCTTCCTTCTTTGCTATTGCTTCCTGGCTCGTGTTCTCATCTTTCTTCATCTCTTCGAGCTGCTGAGTCAGGATCTGAACCTTACTCGAATAAGCCTCTGTCTGAGATGCGAGATACTTCTGGCTGTCTGTCAGCTTCTGAACAGCTGACGTGTTGGAATCATACTGGCTCTGCGCGAGCTTGAGATCCGTATAAGCAGACTTCGACGCTTGTGAAACGCTCTGCAAGCTCTTCTGGAAATCCACTGCACCTTCTGCAGTAAACTGTATGCCTACTTTCTTGATGTCGTCAGCCATCTTCTTTACCTCTATTCAATAGCAAATTAAAAAGAGCGTCCTTCATGCCCTGGATCAGCATCATGTCGCGTGATAACCAGAGCGTGAAGTCGCAAAAGCCTCCGAGGTCAAGTTTTACTTGGAAGACTCGCCCGGGGTCTTGATATCTCCTAAAGCATTCCCCAAGCTGGGCGTCATTCCACTGAGCAATGACCATGCTTCCGAGAAAAAATCCCTCGTTGTCTCCCTTGTAAGGAAATCTCGAAGGAGTCTGATGTATTCCACACCGTCCTGCATGTTGGCGATCTCGTCAGGTTCCACGTCACATGCTGAAGCAAGGATCTTGTTCACGTCGTCCTTGCATTTATCTATGTTCTGTACGAGAAAACCGATGGCCTTCATAGCGAAGGAATACTGGTTGATGTTGTACTTATCCAGCGCCCTGCGCTCGCCTTCGGTGTATTCTTTCAAAGTCTTCGGTACCACTTTGCCGCCGTTCATCTTCATAGGCGGCTGATAGCTGAATACCTTCTTGTCATCTTCTGTCATACTGTCGATCAGACCGACAATATCAATCTTCTGCAGGAGGGAGACCATAGTCCACACATCCTGCGCACCCATAATGTTTTTAATTTCCATAATGCGTAACTCCTATATCAAATAAAAGACCCATAGCAAACGGCGGTCCACAATGAACCGCCGCCTGTGATATGGGTGTTACGAGACAAGTGTCAAGTGACGGGAATGAGAGCTTCAACAGCTGCAGCTGTGAGCAGAGGTGCGTCAAAGAATGCATCCTCTGTGATGCCAGCGATGTCAGGAGACTTGACATCAGTATTGCCATCAGTGTTGTACTGATATGCCTTGATGTTCATAGTGCTGTTCTGATCGCTGTGGCTTGCTGTAGATGTAGCAGCCTCGTCAGAGTTCTCTGTGAGCTTGCACTTAGGGAACCATCTCATGTAGAGTCCGCCGCCCTTCTTGATCTCAACGATACCGTATGCGAACCAAGGTCTCTCAGCGTTGCCGCCTTCCATGATGACGCCCTTGGCAGATACAGACTCTCCCTTCATCTTTGCGATGGTGGCATCGTCAAAAGCGACGTTTGTGACAGCGATCGTCTTTGAAAGAACATTCGCGTCAGCGTCATAGACTGCTCCGGAAGCGTAAACTTCGTAAGAGTCGACTTCATCTGTGATGGAAGCCTGAACTACTGTCGGGAACTTCTTAACAGTAGACTCGAATGCTGTAGCATCCCAGTCGCCGTTTGAGTCGCCCTGGTTGAAGCAGATATACTGCGCGCCTACGGTCAGCTTGATCTTAGGCTTAAGTTCAGTAATATTGCTGGGCATGTTATTTTCCTCCTGTTAAAGATTTATTTTGTCGACTATCGTTTGATAGTAGTTTTTTGCGTTCCGTTCAAATAACGGAATGAGATGCGCTCTCGCGTCCATCTTGCTTGTACCTTTTTCTACCATCCGGCCGTAGAATTTACCCCAGCCTACTTCCGCCCCGGTAGCACCGCCTTCCATCATCCTTGCAGAGATGGAATCCAGAAGGTGCGTATATCCCGGACTGTTTATCTGCGATATAGGCTTAGGAAGCTTATTGGCATCGGAAGCAAGCTCGGCAGCTCCTGCAAGAAGAGCCTGCTTGAGGTTTTCCTTGTCTACTTTCCGTGCCTCCTCGATGAGGAGCTGCTGCAGTTCCTCAAAGCCTTCAAAGTTGGTATTTAGTCCGGATGAGTGAAAGCCCATCTTAGAGCTCCTCGAGAACGTCTATGCTGCAGTACGAATGGAAATATCCAGCGCCGTTTGTTCCTTTCACGTATTCGTGATAGAAATCCGGGTGGATCCCTGCTTCGTTAAATCTGCGCTTCATTTCAACAAGCTTCGGGTGTCTCGGTTTGTCAGACTTGAAGCTTACCTGATAGGTAACGACGTTCTCATAATCTTCGCCGGATGCCATTTCGTCATGCCAGACGTATTCCCAGTAGCAGACCTTTGTCTTGTTCTTCTGGTCTTCAAGGAACTGCTCGCCCTCGCCAACCGGGATCTCCAGAAGATGCAGCATGTCTGAAAGTTCACGTTTCGATAGCATATTCCACCTCCGGAGTCTCAAGAGTAAGTTCTGTTTCGTCGAATCCGTCCTTTGTCTGGACGACGGCAGCGTTAAACACCTTGTACTGGTCGCCGTTGATAACAACAACGTTATCAGACGAGATGCCCGAGTATCTCGGTATAGCCACCTTCATTGTCACGTGTTTTCCTGCCTGCTCGAATAACAGACGTGTTCTGTCAAAGATAGCAAGCTCACGATATGCGATAGGACTAAGCCCTTCGCGCGCCTTGATGCAGCTCTCAGGAAAGTCAGGGTTCAGGACTGAAGTTGTCTGCACGATGTCATACACCGTGAGCTCACCGTCAACGTATGCCGGCGGATGCTGTTTCTTTTTAAGCATCATCATCACCGCCTTCAATGTCGGTCTTCAGTTCTTCGTGTTCCCACTGCCAGGAGAGGATCTGGTACTTGTAGTTATCGCGGAACTCGTTCGTGACGTGTTCATAAGCGTAGTAGATGTAGTTTTTAAGCAAGCTGCGGAGCTGCTTATCAGTCTCGTAGTCAACCGTGCCAACTACGAGACCTTGGAAAAAAGCAATTCCTTCTTCAGCGTATCTCTTGATAGTGTCGTCAGAAATGAATGACGGGATCTGATAATCCGTCTTAACTTCTGTTATCAAATCATCAATCGCCGCCATGTTCATTTACCTCCGATAGATCAGCTCTCAGCCTCAAGAGTGAGACCTGAGAAGCTGTAGATTCTTTCAACCGAATCTTCGCCCAGTGTTCCGACAATCTTGAGGGACTGTGTAGAGTTGGACTCGATTCTGATTACGGCGTTCATATCGCTGTCAAGCTCAACAGGGCCGCTGTGACCGTTAATGATCTCGATCGTATAGGTTGCACCGTCTCCAAGAGAAGGAGCTACCTTGAACGCGAGGAAGTTACCTTCCTGCAGCTCCGGATCTCCGGAGAATCCTGTGTAGCCTGTTACATACTTCAAAGTACCCTGGATATTATCGCCAACAAAGTTAACGTCGCTCTGGAGCGCGCTGACTTTCTTACCGAGGAGAGTTTTCTCTCCGTCCTCAGGTAAAGCGGAGACGGTTAAAAAGGGTCCGTTGTTACCGGAAGAGCGATAGGTGTGAGGTTGGAAGGATCAAATACGACAGCTGTGTTGTCATCGTCAGCGCGGCCGTTACCGTATGCCTTAGCGATGAGAACGTCAACGTCATCAAGAGCCTTTGTCTCTTCATAACCCTTGATGCCAAGGTTTGTGAGACCCATTGTGTAGAGTCCTGCAGCTGTGATGATGGACTTACCCTGGGGGCAGTTAACAGTTACGTACTTCTTCATAGGCACGCCTGTAGCGTTGATGTAGCCCGAAGGTGTGAGGAGCATCATAGCGGGATCAATGTAAGCAGCCTCGTCAAGAGGGTTGCAGATGAGCGCGTACTCCTTGATGGCTCTCTTGCCGCTGTTAGACAATGTCTGGCGAGCTGTAGCAAGGCCGAGAGGAGAGAGAGCTGTGATTGTTACGAGGCTCTTAGCGTTGTGTGTACCATCTACTGCAACAGAAGCGATCTGGTTGATGATACCGATAGGAGCTGTCTTACCGTTGCCCTGGATGAAGCCCTTCTCAAGTCCGTCCTGGATAGCTTCTGCAAGAATTGCACGGAAGTAAACATCAACGAAAGGAAGTGCGAGATCCTTGATTGCCTTAGGGAGCAATACATAAGCTGTGAGCTTGTTGACGTCAAGGTTAACGCCTGCGATAGTTCCGCTGATAAGGCCGTCGATTGTATCAAAGATACCAGCCCATACAGCTGCGCCGGAGTGAGATCCTGTGATCCACTTCTTAACGTCAGCGGGAGCCATGTTGACGAGCTCGAGAACGTCAGAAGCCTTTCTTACGTCTGCGAGTGTTCTGTCAATGATGGATGTAGGGATGACGTCATCCTGTCCGCCGATTGTGATGCTGGATGTAGCAACTGCCTGGTAGAACTTCTGCTCCTCAGCTGAGAGAATGCGTGTTCCCATTGCAGAACGATACTCTCTGTCCATCTCGAACTTCTCGTTCTCTTCGCGGAGCTGTGCGATGAGGTCGCCAAACTTGCTGTCAATGATAAGATCTACAGCCTGCTGGACTGCTACGTTCTTATCTTCTGTCTTCTCGAAGATCTCTGCGATCTTCTCACGAATTTCAGTCTTCATGTGAAAGTTTCTCCTTTACTCAAATAATGTTTCAAAGCCGCTCTTAGGCGACTTCTTTTTCTTTGTCGGCTTCTCTTCAGGTTCTTTGTTGTCCGAAGGTTCTGCCGGGATCTTGACCGTCTGCTCAATGAGAAGGTCGAGTTTTGCCTCGAGCTTCGCCATTCTGTCTTCCAACGTCTGAGCAGGCTCACAAGCCTTAGGCTCTTCAGCCTTGATAAATTTCTGCATGATAAGTAACCTCGCTGACTGCTTCAGTTTCTCTTCTTCTGTCTCGGCATTCAGTATCTCGGTCGCAAAGCCGTACTCAACTGCTTCCTTCGGTGAGATCCAGGTCTCGTTGTTCATGAGCTCCTTGATCTTGTCTTCCGGGATAGTTGCAACCGCCTTGTAAGCCTCAACTGATGCCTGATTGATCGTGTCGAGATCATCCGCCAGCTTACGGAAGTCTTCCGAATTGCCCGCACCGTATGTCCACACGTTATGGATCATGAGCAGTGAAGCGCTATTCATCTGTCTCTTCGTACCTGCCATGAAGATCACCGACGCAGCAGAACAAGCAAAACCGTCGTCGATCGTAGTGACTTCCATGCCGGAGTTCTTGAGGGTGTTATAGATAGCAAGACCCTGTGATACGTCTCCGCCATTCGAGTTGATGTGAACGCAGATTGCTTTCACAGTCAAATTCTGCAGGGCGTGAACGATGTCAACAGCGCTTACATCTGATTCAAACCACTTCCAGGCATCCGCACAGATATCACCAAAGATATAAAGATCTGCAGCTTCTTCCTTATCGTCAGTTACTAACGAGAAGTATTTGCCAACCGCTTTAGTAATAGCCATCAGCCTTTCCTCCTTTCTTCAGAAATTTATATGACCGCGAATTACTCCGCAGCATCTTCCGATGTTGCGTAATTCTTCGTCAGTGCTCTGGTTGTTGTGAAATCCGTATGCAGTTCCGGATATCCTATGAGATGGAAGATCTCATCAAGTGTCCAGCCGTCACCTCTCATCTTGGAGAGCTTGTCAGCTGAATCAATAATGTCTATGTGCTTGAACCTTGCCAGGAACACAATGATGCGCTCGTTGCGCTCAATGTAGTCCTCTTCGCCTACAATCAGGTTGTTCAGGCCGTCATTAAGACACTCTGCAACAGGGCTGACCGCGTAAGTGATGAACTCATTCGTCGCATCGCTCTGGTCAGAGATCTCACCAAAGTAAACACCCTTAGGAATGTCAAATGCTCTCGCGCACGCTTCCTCCGAAGCTCTGATGAGTGAATCTATCTTCGCTGCATCAACATTGCTGGATCCGCCTGCGTTAAGGCTCTCAATCTTGATGCCTTCAGGAAGTGCCATGCCCTCGATCTTGTCAGAGCAAAGCATCTTGATGATCCTGGAAGCGTACTCTTTTCCGGTTACAACCTTGTCACCAGTATCAGTTTTCTCCACAAGTCTTGCCTGAGTGTTGATGTTGATACCAAACTTCGGAACGTTTGACAGCTGCACTACAGTGGAGATGGTGGCTGTTGTCTTGTCATAGAGCTTTGCCACTGTCTTGAAGAACTCAAGCCTCTTGTTGTTCTCCGGAAGTCTTAAGTGCATGACCTCGTCTGACTTGAAGTGCTTGTTGATCTGGTATGTCGTGCCGTCAGGACCTACGAGACTGATGCCTGTGTATGTCTTCGGTCTCATGATGTCGTTTGAGACCGTCCAGCTGTCAGCCAGATAGAACATGTTGCGGGTGAAGACCACGAGCGCCTCGTTCTCAATGAGGAGCTTCTCTGTCACACGCGCCCAGAACTCGGTACCTGTCTCGTTATCGTTCGGTTTTATGTTCAAACGATAGTATGTAGAGTTGTACTCTAAGCCCTTTTTGCCCTGAATGACGATCTCCGACTTTGAGATGGCGTTTGCGATCATAGCGACGCACTTCTGGATAGCGAACTTTGATGCGTTCAGCTGTGCGAGATCTTCTGTCAGGATCTCAATATAATCGTGGAGCTGTCCCTTTTCGTCCTCGATAGGGTTCTTTTTGCTCCAAGGGAATTTTAATGCCATTGCCTTTCTCCTTAAATGTAGAGTGTCGGGATCTCCAGCTCATCCTTGCAGTACATAGCTACGTCAAAAGCCATGAATCCGTCTGTTTTTCTCAGCTCGGGTTCTATCTTTCCGAACTGTTTGTTTCCGAACTTGTCCGTGATTACTGCCACGTTGTTCGTGTACCATCTCATGATCGCAGAGGGACCGTAATTGACTTTTCCGTTTGCGAAGGCCTGCTCAATGAACGGCGCTATAACACCGGTCGCAGCTCCGAGCTTCCGGATCAGTCTGACCATCCCCTGCGGGTTACCCTTTTCTTCAATAGTCAATCCTTCGTTTATGAAGGCCTGCTTGAAGAGCGTATATCTGTATGTATCCATCGCTATCTTCCGGACGTCGTAGTTCTTCAGATAGTTGTTGGTTATGTAAGCGACGATCTCGTCGACCGGAATGACGGGAGCATCCACTATCTCGAAGTCCTCAAACTCCGGGAGGCCGTAGTTGGCCAGAGGGAATTTGATGGATTCGAACTTCGGACTTCTCTTGTTTACCCAGGTATGCTGTCTCCAGATGAACTCGCCTTCGTCCGTCTCCGTCAGGATCCCGACTGAAGCAAAGTCTCGGATATCCGCATAGTCCAGTCCGACTATGGCAGGCTGTCCTGTCGTGTCCTGCGTATATCTCGGCGTCTTTTTCTTGACGTCGTCATAGCAGCACTTCAGGATGTTCTCCCATGTCGTGATCGTTGCCTCGTTCTTTGCAGCCGGCATGTTCATTCTCTTGGTCATGAACTCCGGCCACTTTGACGGAAGCCTCTTTGCTTCCAAGTAGTTCATCCTGACTTCTTCAGCCAGGATAGGGAAGTATTCAAGAGACGGGTTCGCCTTATGCCAGGCTTCCTCGTCGTTTGCTTCCTTCTCGTCATCCAATCTGCAGAGGAACGGGAATATGCGGAGAGGGTTTTCTCCGGTACGGAGTATCTCTTCGCACAATGTCAGCTGGTCATCAAGCGGACCGTCCCTGACATATCCCTGCGTTGTAATGATGAACTCTCTTGGCGCCTGGATCTTACCCAGCGCCGACTCAAAGACTCTGATCTGTGAGTAGTCCTGATAACCATTAAGCTCGTTCATGATTAAAAGTCCGCACTTCTTAC
>ERZ1032001.28-NODE-28-length-25507-cov-7.030371_pt1 | contig 25507 bp, 24 predicted proteins | sample MGYA00517102_ERZ1032001 | MGnify/ENA primary metagenome ERZ1032001 (study PRJEB33719, sample SAMN04261291) | wastewater metagenome | biome: rural village; feature: human; material: feces | host: Homo sapiens | place: El Salvador | collected 2013-01-07 ... | reverse complement strand
CTGGAAGACAATCTGCTGATGAAGCAGACCGACGAGCAGCTGAAGCAGCTGCCCGGTGTGGCTGCCACTGCTGCCGCCTATGAGATGGCAGAGGGCTTCACCACCATTCAGAATGTGCTGCACATCGTATCAGCCGGTGTCATTGCCGTGCTGCTGGTAGTTTCCCTGCTTATCATTTCCAACACGGTCAAGCTGGCTATGTATGACCGCCGGGATGAGATCGCCATTATGAAAATGGTGGGTGCCACCAACGGCTTTATCCGCCTGCCCTTTATCGTGGAGGGCTTCTCTCTGGGTATGATGGGTGCTGTTCTGGCCTTCGGCCTGGAGTGGGTTGGCTATGATGCCCTGGTCCAGAAGGTTTCCGGCGTGGATTCCCTGCAGCTGTTCACCTGGGTCCCCTTCCATGAGCTGCTGATCCCCATGGCCATCGTTTTCGCCGGTGCCGGTATGTTCGTCGGTATCGTCGGCAGCTGGACCTCTATCCGCAAGTTTATGGATGTATAAGAGCATTTACGCTTCGTGTCATTGCGAACCAGTGCGCACACTGGTGTGGCAATCCCCATAAAAGGTCTGAGCAGAAACTTGCTGGAGATTGCCACGTCGCGTTGCTCCTCGCAATGACAGTTTTAAGATAGAACCCCTAAAACAAGGAACCACAATTTATGCGTACACACAGACAAGCAAGACAGGTCCTCTGTCTGGCGCTGGCGGCGGTGATGCTGTTCGGTCTGCTTCCCATGCAGAGCCGGGCCGCTTCCTCTGCCCAGATCCAGCAGGAGATCGACAAGCTGGAGGCAAAGAATGCCGAGATTCAGAAGCAGATCAATGCCATCCAGAGCCAATATGATGCCAGCTACGGAGAAATGGCCGACATGGTAGCCTACAAGGATGCCATCGATCAGGAAATGACTCTGCTGAGCAGCAAAATCGAAACCACCAACGCACAGATCACCGCCTATTCCCAGCTGATCGCGGATACCCAGGATGAACTGGATGTGGCGAGGGACGAGCTTCGCGCCCTAAGCGAAGCCCACCGGGAACGGGTCCGGGTCATGGAAGAGGAAGGCAATGTCAGTTACTGGGAAGTCATTTTCCAGGCCAACAGCTTTACGGACCTTCTGGACCGGATCAATATGGTGGAGGAGATCAACGCCGCTGACCGCCGCCGGATGCAGCAGATGCGCATCGCCGCAGATATCGTCACGGCAACCCAGATGAATCTGGAATCCGAAAAGGTTTCCCTGGAAGAGACCCGCAGCCAGCTGGCTGTTGACGAGGAAGCCCTGGAAGAAAAGCGTGCCGAAGCCGATCTGCTCCTTGTGGAACTGGAAAAAAAGGCGGAGGAATTTGAATACCTGCTGGAAGAGTCCGAAGCACTGCAGGAGGAACTGATGCAGGAGATCGCCGCCAAGGAAGCGGCACTGAAGGAAGCCAAGCATGACGAGTATCTGAAAAAGCTGGCTCTTCAGGGAGACAATCCTCCCTCCAATGCCACCTGGATCACTCCGGTGTCCGGCTACAAGCTCACCAGCCCCTTCGGCATGCGCAAGCACCCGGTTCTGGGTGTGGTGCGGATGCACAACGGCGTGGATATGGCCTGCGCACAGGGCACTCCCATCTATGCCACCCGGGCCGGTAAGGTCACCCGGACAGCCTATCAGGCGGGCGGTGCCGGCAACTATGTCAGCATCAACCACCTGGACGGATTCTCTTCCGTCTATATGCACATGACCCACTATGTGGTGTCCGCGGGGCAGACGGTGTCCCAGGGACAGCTTATTGGCTATGTGGGGAACACCGGCCTTTCCACCGGTCCCCATCTGCATTTCGGCATTTCCTATGCCGGTACTTATGTAAACCCCCTGGCATACATTTACTGATGATTATGCCGCCCTTTTATGAAAAGGAGTTATTATGAAGAATCGCAAACGTATGGTATCTATCCTGGCCGGCATTATGGCAGGCATCATGCTGCTGAGCCTGATTCTCACTCTGATCCCGGTTCCTGCCCATGCGGCTTCCTCTGGCGAGATCCGTAAGCAGATCAATCAGCTGAAGAAGGAAAAGGAAGAACTGAAGGATAAAATTGCCGAAGTTCAGGCCCAGTACGAAGAAAATGAGAACGAGATCGTCAACATCATCGCCAAGAAGAATGTCATCGATCAGGAGATCCAGCTGCTGAATACCCAGATCACCAACATTGAGGATCAGCTGAAGGCTTTCAACATTCTCATTGCGGACAAGCAGGACGAACTGGACACCGCTGAGACCCGCTTTGAAACCCTCAGCGAAGAAAATAAGATCCGTATCCGCACCATGGAAGAAGAGGGCGAAGTTACCTACTGGGAAGTGCTCTTCAAGGCCAACAGCTTCTCCGACCTGCTGGACCGGCTGAACATTGTGGAGGAGATCGCTTCCTCCGATAAGCGCCGGTTGAAGGAACTGGGCGAAGCAGCCGATGCTGTGGAAGTTGCCCAGCAGGAGCTGACGGAAGAGAAAGCGGATATGGAGCTGACCAAGCAGGAGCTGGATGAAGCCCAGGCGGAAATGGATACCAAGCGCGCCGAGGCCGAGGCCCTGATTCAGGAACTGCTGACCAAGGCGGACGATCTGGAAGCACTGGAAGCGGAATTTGAGGCACAGGAAGAGGAATTCCTGAAGGAAATTGCCCAGAAGGAAGTGGAGTACGACGAGGCTAAGCAGCGGGAGTGGGAAGCTTATATGGCAACCTATGTTCCTCCCACTACGGCACCTCCCCAGCAGTCTACCAATAATGCCGGCAACGGAAACTCCGGTAATACCGGAAATTCCGGAAATTCCGGAAATACCAACACCAATATCGGCAGCAGCGGTGGCGGTGGCGGCGGTGGATGGGTGGTGCCCTGCAGCTATACCTCCATCACCTCTCCCTTCGGTCCCCGTCCTTCTCCTACCACCGGCGCCTCTACCTACCATCAGGGTGTTGACCTGGATACCGGCACCGGCTGGCCTGTTGTTGCCACCCGTGCAGGTACCGTTGTCATTGCCGGTTGGGGCAGTGCTGCCGGTAACTACGTTACCATTGACCATCACGACGGTTTCCGTTCCATTTACATGCACTTGAGCAGCTATTCTGTCAGTGCCGGACAGAATGTCAGTGCAGGCCAGTACATCGGTGCCACCGGTTCCACGGGTGTTTCCACCGGCGACCATCTGCACTTCGGCATTTCTCTGAACGGCGTGTATGTGAACCCCTGCAACTATGTTCCCCTTTAAGAGACTACATATCCCACAGCCCCGCGGGGCTGTGGGACATTTCACATGAGAGGTGCATTCCATGAAAGAAAAACTGCTGCGCGCCGGTTCCTATGTGCTGGTGGCAATGCTTTCCACCATTCTGACTCTGGCGCTGACCACTGCCGGAGAAAGCCGCAGCGCCGGAAAACTGGCAGAGCTGGAGAATCTGATCGGGGAAAAATTCATTGGTGAGGCAGACTTTACCGTTATGGAAGATGCTGCAGCCGATGCCATGGTCACAGCCACCGGCGACCGCTGGAGCTACTATATTCCCGCCAGTGAGTACCAGCAGTATCAGGAACAAATGGCCAATGCCTATGTGGGTGTGGGCATTACCATCCAGATGACCGGGGAGCAGGAGGGCTTCCTGATCATCGATGTGGCCCCCGGCGGCCCTGCGGAGGAGGCGGGGCTGCAGGTTGAGGACCTGTTGGTGGAGGTGGAAGGACAGAATGTCCGGGCGATGGACACCACCGAGGTCCGGGATCTGGTCCGGGGTAAGGAAGGCACCTTCGTATCCATGACGGTGGAGCGGGGAGAAGAAACCCTGACTCTTTCCGTGGAGCGCCGCACCGTGGAAACGCCTGTTGCCACCTATACCATGCTGGAAGACAAGGTGGGCCTGGTGACCATCGTCAACTTTGATTCCCGCTGCGCCGAGGAATCCATTGCTGCCATCAAAGCCCTGCTGGCAGAGGGCGCACAGAAGCTGATTTTTGATGTACGACACAATCCCGGCGGTTACGCTGACGAACTGGTGAAGCTGCTGGACTACCTGCTGCCGGAGGGCGAGGTGTTCCACACCATCCGTTATGACGGCGAGGAAAATGTCAGCATGTCGGATGCGGACTATCTGGATATCCCCATGGCGGTGCTGGTGAATGCAGGCAGCTATTCCGCAGCGGAGTTCTTTGCCGCTGCCCTGCGGGATTATGAAGCCGGAATCGTGGTAGGCGAGCAGACTGTGGGAAAAGGCTATTACCAGTCCACCTACCGCCTGTCCGATGGTTCTGCCGTGTCGCTGTCCATTGGAGAATACTTCACTCCTTCCGGAAAGAATCTGGCAGAGGTGGGCATTACTCCCGATGTTCTGGTTCCTGTGGAGGAGGAAACGGCATCGGCAATCTACTACGGAACCCTGGACCCCAGGGAAGACCCCCAGGTCCAGGCTGCCATCAAAGCGCTGAAATAAAAGAAGCATGTCATTGCGAGCCGACGGGCTGGCAATGACATGCTTTTTTCGGTTCTGCGCAAATGCGAAATTCCCTTTGTAATTTCTATCTTTCCATGTTATGATATTAAAAATGAGGTGATACCATGGGCTATGGCAACGAAGAACAATTCCTGACCCGCTCCCAGCGGGAAAAACTGATTGCAGATTTCTTGGGCAAAACTGTCACGGTGGTCATTGACCGTCCCATTGGCTTTCACCATATGACCAAGGGCATCCATCTGGACTATACCGTGAACTATGGCTATCTTCCCGGTATCACCGGCGGCGATGGGGAAGAGCAGGATGTGTATATTCTGGGGACAGAGGAGCCGCTGGAAACTTTCACCGGCCCCATCATCGGCGTGGTCCGCCGGGCCGATGACAACGAGGACAAATTTGTTGCCGCACCCGAAGGCATGGTTTTCACTGCCGCAGAAATTGCGGAAAAAATCCATTTTGTGGAGAAATATTTTGAAAGCACCATCGAATCCCTTTTCGGTTAGGAGGCAGTTATGGCAAAATACTTTCTGCTGAGCTTCGATGACGGCACCGTTTGGGACCGCCGCTTTGTGCAGCTGTTGAATCGGTACGATATGAAGGCCACCTTTAACTTGAATTCCGGACTGGAAAATTTTGTCTGGTACTATGAGGACCGCTATCCCATCACCCGGCAGATTCTGGCAAACACTGTCGAACTGTACCGGGGCCATGAAATTGCCAGCCATTCTCTCCACCACCATTGGCTGAACACCCTGACCCCGCCCCAGCTTTCCCGGGAAATCGGAGAGGACTGCGCTGCACTGAAAAAACTCTTTGGTTTGACAGAAATTGGCTTTGGTGTGCCCTTTACGGCCTGTGGTGAACGGGAAATTAAAATTATCAGAAAATTCGTCCGATATATCCGCCTTTCTGCCATGTCCGACGATTTTTCCCTGCCGGAAGACCCCTACCATATCCCCATCCATGGCCTGTACAACGATACCGACATCCGGGAAAAGATCGCCCGGTTTGCGGAAAATGACCTGCCGGATTCTCTTTTTGTCATGGCGGGACACAGCTATGAATTTGAAGTGCTGAACCATTGGGACTATATGGAGGAGCTGCTGCAATATATCCAGTCCTTTGACTTTGAAATTGTGACCACAATGGACTTTGTAAACCGCTGCTTTCCGCAGACAAAATAGGAGGAGTTACTATGTACGAAAAAATTCTGACCCGCCGCTCTGTCCGTAAGTATGCCCCCCAGCAGATCACCGATGCCGAACTGGACAAGGTTCTGGAGGCTGGCCTCTACGCCCCCACTGCCAAGAACAACCAGAAGCCCATCATGGTGGCTGTCCGGGACAAGGAGACCCGTGACCTGCTGTCCAAGGCCAACGCCGCCATCATGGGCGTGGAGACCGACCCCTTCTACGGCGCTCCCTGCGTTATCGTGGTGCTGGCTGACCCCGCGTTCCCCACCTGGATCGATGACGGCAGCCTGGTCATGGGCAACCTGCTCAATGCCGCTCATGCCATTGGTCTCGGCAGCTGCTGGATCAACCGTGCCCGGGAATTTTTCGACATGGAGGAGGGTAAGGCACTGCTGAAAAAGTGGGGCATCCCTGAAACCTACCGCGGTGTGGGCAACTGCATCCTGGGCTACGCAGAGGAAACTCCCGAACCCAAGGCAAGAGTGGAAGGCCGTATTTACAAGGTGTAAAATAAGAGAAGGAGATGCCGGAAGGCATCTCCTTCTCGTGTCGAAAACCCCCTTCGGGGCATTCCGACAGTCTTTTTGCAGTCTGCTGCGCGCACTCGTTGTACGCTTTTCGCGTACAACTCCCACACTTGCAGCCTGAGCGGTGTTTTCGTCCACGTACACGCCGCGGCCGAAAACGATTTGGATGGGTTTGCCGCTTGCGCGGCAAATTCTACGAAGCTTTTTTCTGGATATTCTTTGGCAAACTGGCCGTTTTGTAACCTATCTGTAATTGCATTATGGGGCCTTTTTTCGTATAATGACTAAGATATGCAGAAAGAAGGCTTGTAATGAACTTTTTGAAGAAACTCTTCAGCCTTGTGCTGGCACTGTGCATGGCTGTAAGTATATTCCCCCAGATGGTCAGGGCTTCGGAAGAGGCTGCTGCCGACTATGTATGGATCACCGACCGGGAAGCGGTGGACGGAAGCGATTATACTGCTGACCCCACCCTGGCAGATGCCCTGAACGGGATCTTCGACGGCAACGCCAGCGTCTATCGGGACAGCGGCTTTACCAAGTTGGTGGATACGAAGCTGGGTTCCAATTCTGTGCCCAACAACGGCGTATTCCAGTATGTGGGCAACGGTGAAATCGAGACCAATGTAGGCACCTCCTGCTGGATCTATGCCAACGGTGTCTATTTTACCCTCTTTGGAGAGGCTACCGGCTGCGGCACAGCGGGAGAAAACTCCGAGAAGCTGGACCTCAAGGGTACTGCCAATAAGAGCTTCAGCTATGACAATTTCGTCCAGTGGGGTGTCCGCCCCGGCGTGGGTGCCCTGATTCGCACCCAATGCGGTCATTCTCTTATTGTGCTGGGCTATGACGAGGAATTTATTACCATCCTGGACGGCAACGGCAACGGACGGGGCTTAGTCGCCATCCGCACCATGCGCTGGACCCACCAGGGCTTCCGCGCCAGCTACATCATCCAGCCCACCCAGGAATACATGGATGAATTGTATCCCGAAAATGCCACAGAAATTACCCATCTGGCGGAATAATGACAATGAAAAGTCCCCGATTCGGAAGAATCGGGGACTTGCTTGTTTTGCTCAGTCCTGGGGCTTCATGGTGGGGAACAGGATGACCTCGCGGATGGTGTCGTTGTTGGTCAGCAGCATGACGCAGCGGTCGATGCCCATGCCCATGCCGCCTGTGGGGGGCATACCGTATTCCATGGCGTTGAGGAAATCCTCGTCCAGCATTTCGGTCTCGTCGTCACCGCGTTCCCGCTGCTCAACCTGCTTCATGAAGCGTGCACGCTGGTCGATGGGGTCGTTCAGCTCGGAGTAGGCGTTGGCCAGCTCGGAGTGGCAGACGAACAGCTCGAAGCGCTCGGTCAGACGGGGGTCCACAGGGGACTTCTTGGTCAGGGGAGAAACTTCCACAGGATACATGGTGATGAAGGTGGGCTGGATCAGGTGCTCCTCCACCTTCTGGTCGAAGGTAGCGTACAGAGCATTGCCCCAGGTCTTCTCGGCAGCGTCTGCCAGCTCGACACCCACGGAACCTGCCAGAGCCACAGCCTCGGCATCATCGGTGACAGCACCGAAATCGACACCAACGTACTCCTTGACGGCATCCACCATGGACAGACGGCGCCAGCCGGGAGTCAGGTCGATCTTCTCGCCCATCCACTCCACCTCGTAGGTGCCCAGAATCTCCTTGGCAGCGCCGGAGATGATGCCCTCGGCGATGTCCATCATGTCATGGAAGTCGGCGTAGGCCTGATACAGCTCGACGGAAGTGAACTCGGGATTGTGCTTGGGGTCCATGCCCTCGTTGCGGAAGATACGGCCGATTTCATAGACACGGTCCATACCGCCGATGATGAGCCGCTTCAGGGGCAGCTCGGTGGCGATGCGCATGAACATATCGATGTCCAGGGTATTGTGGTGGGTGATGAAGGGCCGGGCAGCGGCGCCGCCGGCGATGGTGTTCAGAACGGGGGTCTCCACTTCGATGTAGTTCATGTTATCCAGATAGTTACGCATGAACTTGATGAACTTGGAGCGGACGATGAAGTTCTGCTTGACCTCGGGGTTCACCATCAGGTCCACATAACGCTGACGATAGCGCATTTCCTTGTCGGTCAGGCCGTGGTACTTTTCGGGCAGGGGCAGCAGGGACTTGCTCAGCAGGGTGATCTTGCTGGTACGGACGGAAATTTCGCCGGTCTTGGTCTTGAAGATCTTGCCTTCGCAGCCCAGAATGTCGCCGATGTCATTCTTCTTGAAGCGGGCGTATTCCTCTTCACCCATCTCGTCGATCTTGACGAACAGCTGGATGCGGCCGGTGGCGTCCTGCAGGTCGCAGAACATGACCTTGCCCTGGCCGCGCTTGCTCATGAGGCGGCCGGCGATCTTAACGGTCTTTTCTTCGTAAGCATCGTAGTCGGCCTTAATGGCGGCGGAGTCAGCATCGAAATCAAACTTGGTCTGCAGGAAGGGGTCGCGGCCCTCGGCCTGCAGGGCTGCCAGCTTTTCGCGGCGGATGGCAGCCTGCTCGGAAACAGGCAGTTCAGCCTGAGGTACAAACTTTGCCATAATGTCTTAGCCCTCCCGGGAAACGTTGACCACGGTCATGGTGTAGGAGCCGGAGGGAGCGTTGACGGTGAAGGTCTCGCCGGCAGCCTTGCCGACGACGGCGCGGCCGAAGGGGGAGTCGTCAGACAGCTTGAACTCCATGGGGTTGGCTTCCTGAGAGCCGGTGATGCGGTAAGTGGTCTGACGGCCGTTGGCGTCCTCCACGGTGACGGAGCAGCCCAGACCGACACGGCCGGTAGCTTCGTTCTCGTCCTCAATGATGACAGCGTGAGACAGGATGTCCTCGATCTCAGCGATACGGCCGTAGAGCTTAGCCTGCTCGTTCTTGGCAGCATCGTATTCGGAGTTTTCGGACAAGTCACCGTAGGAGCGGGCTTCTGCGATCATAGCAGCAACCTCGCGCTCGCGGGTGGTCTTCAGATAATTCAGTTCCTTCTCCAGATCAGCCAGACGCAGGCTTGTAATCTTAAATTCCTTTGCCATATTCAAAAATCCTTTCTCAGATAGTAAAGTTTACATAGCTTCTGCTATTATATCCCAACTTTTTGCGGCAGTCAAGAATTTTTTGAACAATGTAGGGCGGGGTGAAACCCCGCCCTGATCGGATTATTTGATTTTTTGCTGCAGAGCCTGATACAGCGTCTGGGTTTCCGCCATGTTTTTGCCGCTGAGAACGTAGGTTTCTCGGGAGGCAGTCACAATCACGCAGGCTTCCGGATTTGTGTAGGTATAGCGGGTGTAGGTACCAAATTCGTCATTCTGGAAGAAGCCCATCAGCAGCCGTCCGCTGCCGAAGCCACCAACCCGGGTGCCGGGGATATTGCCGTCCCGGTATTCCACAGCTTCGATGACATCATAGAACAGGGTTAGGTCATTGTAATAGCTGGCTTCGATGCAGAAGTACTCTTCTTCCAACCGATATTCCAGATCACCGGTGAACATCAGACCTACAACGAAGACCAAAAGCAGGACCATAAAAACGGTTGCAAGCTTGCTGCCCTTGGTTACCGGCTTAGGGAAGGGCAGCAGGGCATCGCCCCGGGCCTTCTGTCTGCGGTAGTACAGATAAGAATAGAGCATCGGAATAAAGGCCAGAACCAGAGTGGAAACCAGCATCACACCTACCGCCCAGGCATCCGGCAGGAAGGCACCGAACAGCAGGGCCATGCCGCCAAAGAACCAGACCTTGCCGCCAAAGCGGTGGGTGGCGTTCCAGTTTTCTTCACTGGTGTAGGCCCAAGGAACCTTGATGCCCATGGTGAAATTCATTTTGCACTTGGGCAGATAGTTGCCGATGGCCATGAACATAATGCCCATCATCAGCAGCGTCCAGACCACCGGGGAAACTTCATGTCCCAGTGCCAGGGCATACATCATATAGCTGACCATGTTGGATACCAGGGGGAGGATCCAGAGGACCAGTGTCAGGGGCTTTTCGTTCCGGTCTTTGTTGCCGGGATCGTTCAGGGTGAACCAGATGCAGACCCACTGGCCCAGCAGCATCAGCACCGGAGGAAGGACGATAGCCCAGAGAAGGGGCATATAGCCGTCCGGCTGGCCGGTAATGCCAAAGTGGGTGACCATCTCTGCGGGAAGCCGGTTCCACAGAAGCAGACCAACAGGAACGGGCAGCAAAATCAGCAGAGAGCTGAGGATCAGAAACTTTTTGTTTTTCATGGTCATTCTCCTTTCAAGTCCGTGAGCCAGAGCATGATCTCCTCCAGCACTGAGGCGTTCAGCTCGTAAAAAATGTACTTGCCCTCCCGGGTATCTTCGATGAGGTCAGCTTCCTTCAACACCGAAAGGTGTCGGGAAATGGCGGCAGCGGTGATATCGAAATGTTCTGTGATCTCACCGGCAGACAGTTTTCCCTTTTTCAGCAGGTTCAGAATTTCCCGCCGGGTGGGGTCTGCCAGTGCTTTTAAGGTTTGCTGTAAACCCATTCCAATTCCTCCTTTGCTTAACATTTAACTTAATTGTTAAATATAATATATCATAAGGAACGCACATTGTCAAGAAGATATTTAACGGGAATGTTAAATGACAACCGGGACAAGCATATGCAAAGGGAAAAGGCTTGCAATTCCGGAAGAGATATGGTATCCTAAACAAAAATAAACGGGAAGTAAGGGAGAAAATGCCATGAGCGTCCACGAATCCGGTGAAATGTATCTGGAAGCCATTCTGGTGCTGTCCAGAAAGAACGGTTTTGTCCGTTCCATTGATGTCAGCGAATATCTTGGCTATTCCAAGCCCAGTGTCTCCCGGGCCATGGGAATTTTGCGCAGCGGCGAATACATTGTGGTGGACAAGGACGGTGCTATCACCCTGACGGAGACCGGCCAGACCATTGCGGAGAAGATTTTCGAGCGCCATACGGTGTTGTCCAAACTGCTGATGCGGCTGGGGGTTTCTGAGGAAACCGCTGCTGCCGATGCCTGCAAAATGGAGCATGCCATCTCCGACGAATCCTTCCTCGCCATCAAGCGTTACACAGCAGAGCTGATCCAGGAATAAAAACCAAGGCGGTGCAGATGCACCGCCTTGTTGCGCCTGTAGGGAACGGCCTGGGTGCCAATGTCATTAAGTTAAGAAAACCGATGTAGGGTTGAGATATATCTCAACCGGGCACCCCCGAAGACTGAGCGTAAAAATCGAAACGTTCAATGATCGAAACTGCCCGGTGCGGATATATCCGTACCCTACAATTTTATTAACTTAATGGCATTGGCCTGCGTGCCGTTCCCTACATTTGTCATAAAAGATTCAGGATTTTTTCCTTGGGCATGTAACCCACGGCCTTGTTGGACATCTCGCCGTTTTTCATGACCACCAGGGTGGGAATGCTGACGATCCCGAAGCGGACAGCCAGTTCCATTTCCTCGTCTACATTGATTTTGCCCACAACGATATCTTCCCGCTCAGAGGCAATCTGCTCCACGATGGGGGCCACCATCCGGCAGGGACCGCACCAGACTGCCCAGAAATCCAGCAGAACAGGTTTGGCGCTGTTCAATACCAGTTCCTTGAAATTATCTTTTGTAATATTCACGATTGCCATAATAAATTCTCCTTTGTATGGTTTTCTGATTCCAGTATACCCTAAGAACAGATGGGATGCAAGTAAAATGATCAATCAACCCATGTCATTGCGAACCAGCGCGCACGCTGGTGTGGCAATCCCCTGAAAGGCTCCGTGAAGAACCGAATAACAATACAGCTCGGAAAGGGAGATGGGGATTGCCGCGTCGCTTCACTCCTCGCAATGACATCATGTGTTCGAAGCTGTGCACAAATTACAATTTGACTTTTAAATCCCCATCTGCTATGATGGCAAAAACGCAAGGAGGACGGTTATGGCAGGCTGCAGCGGTAACTGCGCCAATTGTTCCGGCTGCGCCCGGGAACTGGTGCTGACGCAAATGGAGATCGATTTTTTGAATACCCTGGCCCAGTATGCCTTCCTGCCGGTGGCGAGAAAGATGGGGGATCTGAACCCTGTTTACCTGGAAGAGGGTGACCCGGAGGAAATGAGCCTTCTGCTGCAATGTCTGGAGAAGAAGGGCCTGATCTCTCTGGATTTTGACAAGCCGCTGCACGGATTCGACGAATCTGCCTATGCCGACTATCCCATCCGGGGCAGCATGGCCCTGACGGAGCGGGGACAGAAAGTTCTGGAACTGATGGAGTATCAGGGCCTGACATAAAGAAAAGGGGAACATAATATGAGCATTGTCAAAAATGAGCCCAAGTATAAGAACGGTCTTCTCCAGGCCATCCGGGAACAGCTGGAGCACCGGGCTTACTGGCTGTATCTGCTGTGCGACGAAGCGGGCAAGCGGGGACTGGACTGGAAGGAATTTGGCTATCCCGCCATCCGCCGCTGCGGTCTGGACCACGGTGCCCGGCATATCAAGAAGGGCAACACTGACAGCCTGAAGGGCCTGAAAAAGGTGCTGTTCACCAAGCCTGCCCAGCTGGTTTTTGAGATGGATGTGCTGGAATCCACCGACGATACCCTGAACATCGATTTCCACTATTGCCCCCTGGTAAAGGCATGGCAGAAGGCCGGCTGTACCGATGAGGAGATCGCCACCCTCTGCGACATTGCCATGTGCGGCGACCACGGCATCGGCGAAGCCTACGGCGCAGTGCTGGATCTGCCAAAGTGCATTGCCAAGGGTGACGATATCTGCTCCCTGCGCTACCATAAGAAAAAGTAATTTCAACAGGAGGGCCGCCGGTCCTCCTGACTTTTTGTGTAATACCACTGTAGGGCGGGGTCATGACCCCGCCCTACGGCGTTTATTGCAATTTGTGTGCAGCCTGTGCATAATTGTCTATGTGCAGTTGATTTTGACGAAATGTACTGTTATAATGTATAATTAAGAAAAAATGCGAAAAGGAGAACCACCATGCAAAAGGGCGATTTTCTGTATCAGCAGTACATAAATATCCTCCGGGAAGAACTGCGCCCCGCCATGGGCTGCACGGAACCCATTGCCATGGCTTATGCCGCGGCCAAAGCCCGGCAGACCCTGGGTGAAATGCCGGAGAAGATCCGCCTGTTTGTCAGCGGAAATATCATTAAAAATGTAAAAAGTGTGGTTGTCCCCAACACCGGCGGCCTTCACGGCATGGCTGCCGCCATTTGCGCCGGTATCGTTGCCGGTGACGCGGACCGGGAACTGCAGGTCATCAGCTCTGTCCCCAAGGAAAAGCACGCGGAAATCAAGGCATACATGGACGGGGTGGATCTGGATATCCAACCGGCCTATTCCGATCTGGTTTTCGACATTGACCTGTTCGTCTATGCAAAAGATAATTGTGTCCGCCTGCGCATTGCGAACCATCATACCAACATTGTCCTGATCGAACGCAACGGGGAGATCCTGCTGGAACTGCCTGTTACCGAATCCTCCGAGGACCACCTGACAGACAAATCCTGCCTCACCATTGAGCGCATCGTGGAATTTGCCGACTGTCTGGATGTGGAGGATATCCGCTCCTGCGTGGGGGAGCAGATCCGCTGCAATATGGAAATTGCGGAAGAAGGCCTCCGGGGGGACTGGGGTGCCAATATCGGTACCGTGATTCTGCGCCGTCAGGGCGGCGATTTGGCAAAACGGGCCAGCGCCTATGCCGCCGCCGGTTCCGATGCCCGAATGAGCGGCTGCGAAAAGCCCGTCATGATCGTTTCCGGCAGCGGCAATCAGGGCATCACCGCCAGCGTTCCCGTGGTGGTCTATGCCCGGGAGACCGGCGCTTCCGAAGAACAGCTTCTGAAAGCCGTCACGGTCAGCAATCTGGTGACCATCCACCAGAAAACAGGCATTGGCCGGTTGTCTGCCTACTGCGGCGCCATCAGCGCGGGCTGCGGCGCCGGTGCCGGTATCGCCTACTTAAACGGCGGCGATGCCCACGCCATTGCCCATACCGTGGTCAATGCCATTGCCATCCTTTCCGGCACCATCTGCGACGGTGCCAAGCCATCCTGTGCTGCCAAGATCGCCTCTGCTGTGGATGCGGGAATCTTAGGCTACCATATGTATCTGGAAGGACAGCAGTTCTACGGCGGCGACGGCATCGTTACCAAGGGTGTGGACAACACAGTTTACAATGTGGGTAAGCTGGCCCGGGAGGGTATGCGGCAGACCGACCGCACCATTCTGGAGATCATGCTGCAAAATTAAGAAATCGAGATGAAGGAACAAAATGAAATGGAATGAATACAGGACCGGTGTCAGCCGGGGCCTTCCCGTGGGCATGGGCTATTTCTCCGTCAGCTTCGGCTTCGGAGCCATGGCCATCAGCCAGGGGCTGAAGGTCTTTGACGCGACACTGATTTCTTTAAGCAATTTGACCAGTGCGGGACAGTTTGCGGGCCTTACCGTCATCGTGGCGGCGGCAACTCTCTGGGAAATGATCCTGACCCAGCTCATCATCAACAGCCGCTATGCGCTGATGAGCCTGGCTCTTTCCCAGCGGATGGGACAGCGCATCGGTATTTTGCCCCGGTTGGTTATCGCATTTTTCAACACCGACGAAATTTTTGCCCTGGCTATGGCCCGGGTGGAACCGCTGACGGTTCCCTTTATGCTGGGCCTTGGCACCCTGCCGATTTTAGGCTGGACCCTGGGTACCCTCTGCGGCGCGCTGGCAGGCTCGGTACTGCCTGCCTCCATTCAGGCAGCCCTGGGTGTCATGCTCTATGGCATGTTTATCGCCATTGTAGTACCCCCTGCCAAGGCAGACAAGAAGATCCTGGCGGCGGTGATCCTTGCCCTGGTGTTGAGCACAGCCTTTACCATCGTGCCCTTGCTGCAGCAGGTCAGCGCAGGCATTTCCATCGTTATTTGCACGGTGGCGGCTGCGGCACTGTGCGCATGGTGGTTCCCCATTGCAGAAGAAGAGGAGGCACGCGCATGAGTATTTACCTCTATATTTTCACCATGGCTCTGACCACCTACCTGATTCGGGTGCTGCCTCTGACCATCTTCCGCAAGCCCATCAAAAGCCGTTTCCTGCGGTCTTTTCTGCATTATGTTCCCTATGCCTGTCTGACGGCCATGACGTTCCCGGCGATCCTAAGCAGCACCGCAACCATCATAAGCGGTACTGCCGCACTGGTGATTGCCGTGTTCCTGGCCTACCGGGGTAAAAGCCTGCTGACAGTTTCCCTGGCTGCCTCTGCAGCCGTGATGCTGACGGAATGGGTTATGGCGCTGCTGGGATAACAACGTCATTGCCGATGGCGTATCCTATCTTTATCAATCCTGCCTTAAAATTGTAAATTTCTTGTGACTTTCCCCGGTTTTGCTTGACGAACCGGGGAATTTTTGTTATAATCTCAAACCGAAGAGGGAGTAGTCGGCGTGATTTTCACGGGTCTGGATCGACATACTGGGGTAACCCCGGTTCAGACTGAAATGACGAGACTTTTGTTTGACCGGCTCAGTCTCTTCGTTTGGGGAACTTCTGTGCCGGTCAGGGTGAAAAACGCTGATTTAAGTACGGAGGTTATTTTTTTATGGGTATCGGAGAACTGCTGCTTCTGGCAGTGGGTGTCAGCATGGATGCCTTCGCGGTTTCCATCTGCAAGGGCCTGGCTATGAAGAAGGCTACGCTGAAGGCCAGCATGACCTGCGGCGTGTGGTTCGGCGGCTTTCAGGCATTGATGCCTACCATCGGCTTCTTCCTGGGCACACTGTTTGCAGATGCCATTCAGGCGGTGGACCACTGGGTTGCCTTTGCGCTGCTGGGTATCATCGGTATCAATATGCTGAAAGAGGCTTTTGAAAAGGAAGAAGACTGCGGCTGCTGCGGCGATGACCGTGATGCGGACATGTCTGTCAAGACCATGTTCATTATGGCGGTGGCGACTTCCATCGATGCACTGGCAGTTGGTATCTCCCTCGCTATGGCAGGCAACGTCAACATCTGGCTGGCAGCCCTGCTTATCGGCATCTGCACCTGCGGCTTCTCTGCAGTGGGCGTGAAGATCGGCAATGTCTTCGGCAGCCGCTTTGAGAAAAAAGCCCAGATAGCCGGCGGCCTGATCCTGATTATCCTCGGCACCAACATTTTGTTGGAGCATCTGGAGGTCATCGCATGATCCGATCGGACAAGCGCCTGAAGCTGTGTAAGTTTTTGCTGATTGGCATTCTGGCCTTTATCTGGGGCAATTCTCTGCTGCCCGGTGAGGTATCCGGTGCCTTCAGCGACTGGGTCAAGTCGGTTCTGGACAGTATTCTTCCAGCAGGACCGGAAAGCCAGAGCGGCGGACTGCTTCGGAAAATCGCCCATTTCACGGAATTTACAGCTTTGGGGATGACCCTGGGCTGGCTGTTCGGCATGCTGAAAAAGAAAACCTGCTGGCCCGCACTTGTGGGCGTGGCAGTGGCTTGCGTGGACGAGACCATCCAGCGCTTTGTTCCTGACCGGGGACCCAGCGTCCGGGATGTGCTCATCGACAGCAGCGGTGTGCTGACAGGATTGATTTTGCTCTATTTGGGGCACACTTATTGTAAGTATCGAAAAAACAACAATCCTAATGGAGGACAAGTAAATGAAAAAGTTTGCAGCAATGATTCTGGCTCTGACCATGGCGCTGTCCATGGCTGCCTGCGGCAGCAAGGCTCCCGCAGAAACCGTTCCTGCTCAGGAAATGCCCGCTTCCGCGCTGGAAGTTCTGGAAACCATCTGGGCTGACTATGCAGAAGACGAGAAGTTTGCCGCCATCGGCGGATCTATGGCTGCTCCTGTGGACAATGCTCCCGGCAGCTACGACATTGCGGATGAGAACATCACTTACAATCTGCTGATCCCCGCTGAACAGCTGGCAAACGTTACCGAGGCTGCTTCCATGATCCACATGATGAATGCCAACACCTTCACCGGCGCTGTGTACAAGCTGGCTGATGGCGTGAAGGCTGCTGACTTCGGCGCTGCCATGCAGTCTGCCATTCAGGGCAACCAGTGGATGTGCGGCTTCCCCGACAAGCTGCTGATCAGCGCTTTTGGCGACACCTATGTGCTGGTGGCTTTTGGTGTCAACGATGCCATGAACCCCTTCGTCCAGCACTTCAATGCCGTTTACCCCGGCTTTGAGACCCTGGTGGACGAGGCAATCGCCTGATAATACCAAAATGGCAGCGAGAATACCGCTGCCATTTTTTCAGATTGTGGTAAATTATTCACTGGTTACTGTAGGGCTGGGTCACTGACCCCCGCCCTACAGTGAGTTTGAAGTATCCCCCAAAATGAGGACAAAACTATGCTTTTTTCCAGCATTCCATTTTTATATTACTTCCTCCCGGCTGTGCTGATCCTGTATTTTCTGGTGCCCTGGAAGCTGAAAAATACGGTATTGCTGCTGTCCAGTCTGATTTTTTACGGCTGGGGCGAACCGAAGCTGCTTGCCCTGATGGTGTTTACCATTGCTTTGTTTTATTTCTGCGGCCTTGCCATTGACCGGGCAGGGGAAGGGTGCGGCAGGAAACTCTGGCTGACAGTATCCGTGGTCATCAGCATTGCGCTGCTGGGCCTTTTCAAATACGCGGACTTCTTTATTGGCAATGTCAATGCCATTACCGGACTCAGCCTGCCGTTGCTGCGGTTGGCTCTGCCGGTGGGCATCAGCTTTTACACCTTCCAATGCCTCAGCTACACCATTGATGTGTACCGGGGAAGAGTCCCTGTTCAGAAAAATCCCATTTCCTTTGGCGCTTATGTGGCCCTGTTCCCTCAGCTCATTGCCGGCCCTATTGTCCGTTATGTGGACGTAGCCCGGGAACTGGAAAACCGGCAGACCACCTGGGAGGATGTGTCCTATGGCCTGCGCCGTTTTCTGGTGGGCCTGGGAAAAAAGGTCATTCTGGCGGATAATCTGGCCCTGCTGATCAAACTGTTCCGGGAAAGCAGCGAACCTTCCGTGGTGTTTTACTGGATGTATGCTGTGGCCTTCCTGCTGAATATCTACTTCGACTTCTCCGGCTATTCTGACATGGCCATCGGCATGGGGCGGCTGTTTGGCTTTCATTTTATCGAAAATTTTGACTATCCCTATCTGTCCAAAAGTGTTACTGAGTTCTGGCGGCGCTGGCATATGAGCCTTGGCAGCTGGTTCCGGGATTATGTCTACATTCCTCTGGGAGGCAACCGGGTCAGCAAAAGACGCTGGGTGTTCAACATCCTGGTGGTCTGGATGCTCACCGGCGCATGGCACGGTGCTGCCTGGAATTTCGTACTGTGGGGCCTTCTGTTTGCGGTGCTGCTGCTTCTGGAGAAGTGGCTGCCCTTGCGGAATCTTCCCGATGTGCTGCGGCATGGCTATGTACTTGCGGTGATTACCCTGAGTTTTGTGCTGTTCAATGCCGAATCCATGGCCCAGGCAGGCAGCGATTTTGCAGCTTTGTTTGGCTTTGGGGGGCTGCCCCTTACGACTGGGGAGACGCTGTACTATCTGAAAAGCTATGGTCTGCTGTTTGCCGCTGCCTGTTTGGGGGCAACACCGTGGCCCAAACTGCTGGCAAAAAGGGCAGCAAACAGCCCCTGCGGTCCTGTGCTGGACTTTGTGTTTCAGATTTTGCTGCTGCTGATCTGCACCGCTTATCTGGTGGACGGCTCTTTCAGCCCCTTCCTGTATTTCCGGTTCTAAAGGAGGATGTGACATGAAAAAAACAAGTGCGATCCTTCTTCTTGCCATCTGGCTGGTGCTGACGGCTTGTGTCTGGTTTGGTCCTGCGAAGGAGCTGTCCGACACCGAGCGCCGTCCGCTGGCCCAATTCCCGGAAGTTTCCGGAAAAAACCTTTTGAATGGCAGCTTTATGGAAAAATTTGAGGACTATTCCCTGGATCAGTTCCCCCTCCGGGATGGCTTCCGTACCCTGAAGTCCCTGTTCCACACCTGCTGTTTGGGACAGAAGGACAACAACGGCATTTATCTCCATGACGGCTTTGCCGCCCAGCAGGAATATCCCCTGAATGTGGATTCTCTTGCCCATGCTGCGGACCGGTTTTCCTATTTGCAGCAGAAATATCTGACGGACTCTCAGGCTTTCTTCGCCATTGTGCCGGATAAGGGCTATTATTTGGCGGAAAAAAGCGGTCATCTGGCCATGGATTATGAAGAACTCTTCCGTTATTTCCGGGAAGAACTGCCCTGGGCCCGGCAGATCGACCTGCGGGACACCCTCAGCCTGGAAGATTACTACCGCACCGACACCCACTGGCGGCAGGAAAATCTGCTGCCTGCCGCAAAAATGATCTGCGAAGCTATGGGCATTCCCGCTCCCAAGGCAGAAGACTTCACCCAAAGGAAGGTGGAGCGGCCCTTCTACGGTGTTTACTACGGTCAGGCAGCCCTGCCGATGGAACCGGATGCCATGCATCTGTTGGAAAGCGATCTGCTGAAAAACTGCACCGTCTATGACCATGAGAGCGGGAAAACCCTTCTGGTCTATGATGAAAGCAAGCTGGACAGCAAGGATCTGTATGAAATCTACCTTTCCGGTCCCAGGGGTCTGCTGACCATTACAAATCCTGCGGGAAATCCGGGGAAAGAACTGATTGTCTTCCGGGATTCCTTTGGCAGCGCCATGATCCCGCTGCTTCTGGCGGATTACGAAACGGTTACCGTAGTGGATATCCGCTACCTGCAGATCGACCTGCTGGACCGCTTCGTGGACTTCCGCGGACAGGATGTGCTGCTGCTTTACAGCACGCTGGTGCTTAACAACAGTGAGACCATAAAGTGAGAAAGGTCACTTGCCTCCCCCAAAAGGGGGAGGCAAGTGGGCGGGTCGGGAAACGGCAATCTACCATCCCGACAGTTTTTTGCAGATTTCCCGGTGGGGTTTTGTGTCATATTTTCGGTTGACAATATTGCCCCTGCATGGTATAATTTCAAAGATAATACAGCGGCTCGCCGCATACCCGTCTTGCCGCTTTTGGCAGGACATTTTTTTAGGCAGAAAGGAGAACACTATGACTGCGAAGACTAAGGCAATCCTGATTTCCGCTTCCGTGGACACCTCTTTTGCTGATGGCGTTCGTGCTTCCATTTCTACCCCCGCATTGTCCTCTTTTGACGACGCGCGATATGTGATTTTTCCCGGCTTTTGTGACGTGCATGTGCATTTCAGAGAGCCGGGTTTTTCTTATAAAGAGACTATGGAGACCGGCTCCGCGGCATCTGCCCGGGGCGGTTATACCGCCGTGTGCACCATGCCCAATCTGAATCCGGTGCCCGACAGTGCAGAGCATCTGCAGCAGCAGCTGGACCGTATCCGGGAGGGTTCCTGCATCCATGTTTATCCCTACGGTGCCATTACGGTAGGGGAGAAGGGGGAGAAACTGGCGGATCTGGAAGCTATGGCTTCCAATGCCATCGGTTTCTCTGACGATGGCCGGGGCGTGCAGTCTGACGAAATGATGCGTCAGGCCATGCTGCGCGCCAAGGCACTGGATAAACCCATTGTTGCCCACTGTGAGGTCAATGAACTGCTGCGCGGCGGCTACATCCATGACGGCGACTACGCCAAGGCCCATGGCCACCGGGGCATCTGCTCTGAAAGTGAATGGGGCCAGATTGCAAGAGATCTGGAACTGGTAAAGCAGATCGGTGTGCGTTACCATGTCTGCCACATCTCCACTAAGGAAAGTGTGGATTTGATCCGCAAGGCAAAGGCAGAGGGCGTGGATGTGACCTGCGAAACCGGGCCACACTATCTGGTAATGGATGATTCCATGCTGGAAGAGGACGGCCGGTTCAAGATGAACCCCCCTCTGAGAAGCAAAGAGGACCGGGAAGCCCTGGTTGCGGGCATTCTGGATGGCACCATCGACATGATCGCCACCGACCATGCCCCTCACTCTGCGGAGGAAAAGGCACGGGGCCTGGAAAAGAGCGCCTTCGGCGTTGTGGGCATCGAAACTGCTTTCCCTATTCTGTATACCTATCTGGTAAAGCCTGGCATTCTGACCATGGAGCGCCTGATGGAGCTGCTGGTGGTAAATCCCAGAAAGCGGTTCGGCATCGCCCTGGGCTGCGACTACTCCATCTGGGATCTGAACGAAGAATATACCATCGATCCTGCGGATTTCCTGTCCATGGGTAAGGCAACGCCCTTCACCGGATGGAAGGTCAGCGGCAAATGCATGGCCACCGTCTGTGACGGTAAGGTCGTTTATAAAGTGTAAACCCATCAAATTGATTTCACATAAATCGCAAGTAACTTAGGAGGATATCAAAAACATGGCAAAGAGAACAGATATCAAAAAAATTCTGATCATTGGCTCCGGCCCCATCGTCATCGGTCAGGCTGCAGAGTTTGACTATGCCGGTACCCAGGCTTGCCTGGCTCTGAAGGAAGAGGGATATGAGGTTGTTCTGTGCAATTCCAACCCCGCTACCATCATGACCGATACCATCATCGCAGACAAGGTCTACATGGAGCCTCTGACGCTGGAATATGTGGCAAAGATCATCCGCTATGAGCGTCCTGATGCCATCATCCCCGGCATCGGCGGCCAGACCGGTCTGAACCTGGCCATGCAGCTGGAGAAGAAGGGCATCCTGAAGGAGTGCCGCGTCAAGCTGCTGGGCACCTCCAGCGCATCCATCGAGCGGGCGGAAGACCGCGAGATGTTCAAGGAAATGTGCGAGAGCATCGGCGAGCCTGTCATTCCCTCCGAGATTACCTACTCTCTGGAAGAGGCTAAGGAAGCTGCCAACCGCATCGGCTATCCTGTTGTTCTGCGTCCTGCTTTCACTCTGGGCGGCACCGGCGGCGGCTTTGCATACAACGATCAGGAACTGATGGATATCGGCGTCAATGCCTTCAACCTGTCTCCTGTACATCAGGTCCTGATTGAGAAGTCTGTCAAGGGCTACAAGGAAATCGAGTTCGAAGTCATGCGCGACAGCAATGACCACGCCATCACCATCTGCGGTATGGAGAACATCGACCCCGTCGGCGTTCACACCGGCGACTCTCTGGTTGTGGCCCCCATCATGACCCTCAGCAAAGAAGAGGAGAAGATGCTGAACGACTCCGCCATCAAGATCATCCGGGAGCTGAAGATCGAAGGCGGCTGCAACGTCCAGTTTGCTCTGAATCCCCACACCTCTGAGTACTACCTCATCGAGGTCAACCCCCGTGTTTCCCGTTCCTCCGCTCTGGCTTCCAAGGCTTCCGGCTACCCCATCGCACGGGTCACTGCCAAGATCGCTGTGGGTATGGCACTGGAAGATATCAAGATTGCCAACACCAACGCTGCCTTCGAGCCCAGACTGGACTACGTCATTGCCAAGCTGCCCCGCTTCCCCTTCGACAAGTTTGCCTCTGCCACTAATAAGCTGGGCACGCAGATGAAGGCCACCGGCGAGGTCATGGGCATCGGCTCCAACCTGGAGGAAGCGCTGCTGAAGGGTATCCGCTCTCTGGAAATCGGCGCCAACCATATGTACCTGAGCAAGTTTGACAATATGAGCGTGGAGGAGCTGCTGGAGTATATTTCTGAGTTCCGCTCCGACAATATCTTCGCCATTGCTGAGCTGATCTACCACGGTGTTTCTGTGGAGAAGATCCATGAGATTACCCAGATTACTCCCTACTTCCTGGAGGCAATTAAGAACATCATCGACATGGAGGAGACCCTCCGGGTCAAGATTATGGATGCGGAAACCCTGACCGCCGCAAAGAAGATGGGCTTCAGTGATAAGTATATCGCCAGATTGTGGAAGTGCACTGAGCTGGATGTGTACAACAAGCGCAAGGAGCTGGGACTGTTCCCCGTCTTCAAGATGGTGGATACCTGCCATACCGGCGCTTATATTCCCTACTTCTACTCCTCCTACACCGGTGAGAATGCCTCCCGCCTGACGGGCCGCAAGAAGATCGTGGTGCTGGGCGCAGGCCCCATCCGTATTGGTCAGGGTGTCGAGTTCGACTACTCCACTGTCCACGCCGTCATGACCATCAAGAATGCCGGTTACGAGGCCATCATCATCAATAACAACCCCGAAACCGTCTCCACCGACTACACTACCGCCGACAAGCTGTACTTCGAGCCTCTGACTCCCGAGGATGTTATGAACATCATCGAGTTTGAAAAGCCTGAGGGCGTCATCGCTTCTCTGGGCGGTCAGACTGCCATCAATCTGGCACAGCCCCTCCATGACCGGGGCGTGAAGATCATCGGCACCGACTGCGTTGCCATCGACCGAGCTGAGGACCGCAATGCCTTCGAAAACCTGCTGAACGAACTGAACATCCCCAGAGCCAAGGGCAAGGCTGTCACCAAGCTGGAAGACGGCATCGCCGCCGCTGCGGAGATCGGCTACCCCGTGCTGGTCCGTCCTTCCTTCGTCCTGGGCGGCCGCGCCATGCAGATCGTTGCCAACGAGAAGCAGCTGCGCCACTACCTGCGCACTGCGGTTGAAATCGACGAGGACAAGCCTGTTCTGGTTGACAAGTATATCCAGGGCCGCGAAGTGGAGATCGATGCCATCTGCGATGGCCGCGATGTCTTCGTTCCCGGCATCATGGAGCTGGTAGAACGGACCGGTGTCCACTCCGGTGACTCCATCTCCGTCTATCCTCCCTTCTCCATCTCCAACAAGGTCAAGGGTATCATCCTGCAGTACGCCAAAAAGCTGGGTCTGGGAATCGGCATTGTGGGCCTGTTCAACATCCAGTTCATCGTGGATGAGCATGACAATGTCTTCATCATTGAGGTCAACCCCCGTTCCTCCCGTACCGTTCCCTTCCTGTCCAAGGCTACCGGCTACTCTCTGGCGGATATTGCCACCGAGGTCATTTTGGGCAAATCCCTTAAGGAGCAGGGCTTCTTCGATATTTATCCCGATGAGAAGGACCGTTGGTACGTCAAGGCTCCTGTCTTCTCCTTCAACAAAATCCGCGGTCTGGACGCTTACCTGTCTCCCGAAATGAAGTCCACCGGCGAAGCCATCGGCTATGACCGGACCATGACCCGTGCCCTGTACAAGGCCCTGCAGGCCTCCGGCATGCACCTGCAGAACTACGGCACCGTTTTCTGCACCATTGCGGACAAGGATAAGGAGGAGGCACTGCCCCTGATCCGCCGGTTCTACCAGCTGGGCTTCAACATCGAGGCTACCGTTGGCACCGCCATGTTCCTGAAGCGCAACGGCATCCGTACCCATGCCCTGGCCAAGATCAGCGACGGCAGCGACGAAATTCCCAATTCCCTGCGTCAGGGCCACATTGCCTACTTCATCAACACCAAGGACCCCGGTGCCGGTGAGAACGATGGTGCAAAGCTGCGTCAGGTGGCAACTGAGTACAATGTCACCATGTTCACCTCTCTGGACACCGTCAAGGCTATGCTGGACGTTCTGGAAGAGACTACCCTGACCATCTCCACCATCGACGCTTAAAGGAATCTATGTCATTGCGAGCCAGTGATCACACTGGCGTGGCAATCCCCCGGACATTCCGGAAACCTTCGGGGATTGCCACGTCGGCCTTTGGCCTCCTCGCAATGACATACTTATAATGAAGGAGTAAATTATGAAACAAAGCATTTTCGAGATTCGCAGCAACACCGCGCTGACGGATTCTGTCTATAAAATGGTTTTGGAAGGGGATACCTCTGATATTACCAACTGCGGCCAGTTTGTGAACATTCAGCTGGATGGCATGTTCCTGCGCCGCCCCATTTCCGTCTGCGACTATGACGAAAAGACCCTGACCATCGTCTACAAGGTGGTTGGCAAGGGCACCGAGGCCATGAGCGCCATGGTGCAGGGTAAGAAGCTGGATATTCTCACCGGCCTGGGCAATGGCTATGATCTGACCCTGGCAGGGGATAAGCCCGTGCTGCTGGGCGGCGGCGTTGGCGTGCCTCCCATGTACAACCTTGCCAAGAAGCTGATTGCGCTGGGCAAGGAGGTCAAGGTGATCCTGGGCTTCAACACCAGCAGCGAAATCTTCTATGAAGCCGAATTCAAGGCCCTGGGCTGCGATGTAACCGTCACCACCGTGGACGGCAGCTACGGCGTGAAGGGCTTCGTTACCGATGCACTGCCTGAAAATTATACTTACTTTTACACCTGCGGCCCTGAGCCCATGCTGAAGGCGGTCTACCGGGCAACCAAGACCTTCGGCCAAATGAGCTTCGAGGAGCGGATGGGCTGCGGCTTCGGTGCCTGCATGGGCTGCTCCTGCAAGACCC
>ERZ1032001.26-NODE-26-length-25658-cov-7.158224_pt1 | contig 25658 bp, 18 predicted proteins | sample MGYA00517102_ERZ1032001 | MGnify/ENA primary metagenome ERZ1032001 (study PRJEB33719, sample SAMN04261291) | wastewater metagenome | biome: rural village; feature: human; material: feces | host: Homo sapiens | place: El Salvador | collected 2013-01-07 ... | reverse complement strand
TCCTACGTTTCTCAGATGTGCCGCACCATCAAGCACTTCTCCACCCTGCTGTAATCCTTTGCTAATTTCTCGTATCTAAATAACATAAGCTCCTTAGACTGAAGATGTATGTCGGTCTAAGGAGCTTTCTGCATGAAAACTATGTTGACCTTATCAGATGTAATCAAAATACAGATAAGAATGGTTGAAATTATGGAATAAAATGTTATAAAATAATATCGAATCTGCCACGTACAGATTTCAGAGCCTAATGAGCCTCCAGCTGGCTCAGCCCTCCGAAAATTGCGCAAGTGATTCAGAGGTAGAAATTGTTGCTGAGGCCTTGATGATCTGGATCAGAACAGGGAAGAACTATGATGACATTTATAAGAATGCAGAGTATTGACGATTCTATTTATGAGGCTGCGGAAATTGATGGTGTCAGCGCTTTCGAAAAGTTCCGCTACATGACAGTTCCTTTGCTGAAGCCGATTATTCTGTTTACTACTATCAACTCCACCATCGGAACCCTGCAGCTGTTCGACGAACCGATGAACATTACCGAGGGTGGTCCTGCAAACGCAACTATCACCATTTCTCAGTACATTTATAACATTCTCTTCAAATACACCCCGGACTTTGGTTATGCAGCTGCAATGTCCTTTGTGGTTGTAGTTATCATCGTTGCACTGTCCTTTGTTCAGAAGAAAGTTGGTGAAGACTAATGGGTAAGAAAATTGCAAACGCTTTAAAATATGTTTTCCTGGGTACATTGTCTTTCGTCTCTATCTTCCCGTTTTACTGGATGATGATGGCTGCGACCAACAAGTCCATTGATGTGACAAAGGGCACCCTGATCCCCGGTACTTATTTCTTTGAAAATCTGAAGTCTGTGCTGGCATCCGATCTTCAATACCTCAATTCTTACGGTAACTCTATTTTCATTACCGTAACGACAACGATTCTTGCAATGATCGTATCCTCTGCTGCAGGTTATGCTTTCGTGGTTTACAGAAGCAAGACAAGAGACCATATCTTTGATTTTATCTTTGCGTCCATGATGGTTCCTTTTGCAGCGTTGATGGTGCCTCTGTTCCGCCTGTTCAGTAATTTTAACAAGCTGGGTCTGAGCTTCATTGGACTGAACTCTCCCGGTGCGGTTATTATTACCGGCATTGCAACTGCCTTCCTGATTTTCTTCTTCAAGCAGAACACCGCAACCTTCCCCAAAGACCTGATCGAGGCTGCCCGTATTGACGGCCTTGGTGAGGTAAAAATCTTCCTGCAGATTTATATGCCTACTATGAAGTCCACTTATGCGGCTGCCATCGTTGTTACATTCATGAATGTCTGGAACAGCTATCTGTGGCCCCTGATTGCACTGCAGTCCGGCGATAAGCGTACTTTGCCTCTGATTCTGTCTGCAATGGGCACTTCCTATACCCCTGATTATGGTATGATGATGTGTGCTGTTGTATTGGCGACCATTCCTACTGCCGCGATTTTCTTCCTCATGCAGAAGCAGTTCGTCGCAGGCATGACTGGTGCTGTGAAAGGATAATATACTGGGGTTCTCCTCTCTCTATAATTCTTGCCGGTCAGCCTCTCCAAATTATTGGAGAGGCTGATTGCGTTCAAATATCTTGGTTCATTACCAGAAAAATCAGACAATGGAAAGGAAATGAATTATGAAAGCATTGAATCCAGAGCTTGCCTGGCTCTCCGATCCGGAAGTATTTGCAGTAAACAGAAAGCAGGCGCATTCTGACCACCTGTATTATGAAAACATAGGAGACGCGGAAGGTCGGAAACCGATGGCATTACGCCAATCCCTGAACGGAATCTGGAAGTTTTCCTATGCGAAGAAACCTTCTGAACGGGTAAAGGAATTTTATCAGACTGACTATGATTGCAGCGGCTTCGGTGAAATTGAAGTGCCTGGTCATATTCAGACGCAGGGATATGACCGAATGCAATACATCAATACCCAGTACGCTTGGGATGGTATTGAATTTATGCGGCCCCCTCAGGTAAGCGAAAACTATAATCCGGTTGGAAGCTATGTGAAGTATTTCACCCTCAATGAATCTCTTAAGAACAAAGCAGTTTCTGTATCCTTCCAGGGTGTGGAAGTTGCGTTCTATGTATGGCTGAACGGCCACTTTGTTGGCTACAGCGAAGACAGTTTCACACCTGCTGAGTTTGAATTGACCCCTTACATTTGCGAAGGTGAAAACAAGCTGGCAGTGGAAGTATATAAATACAGCAGTGCCAGCTGGATCGAAGACCAGGATTTCTGGAGATTTTCCGGCATTTTCCGGGATGTATATCTTTATGCAGTTCCCAATACCCATGTAGAAGATCTGCATGTGAAAAGTGTCCTGTCTGAAGATTACACTGCCGGTGTTCTCGATATCCAGATTACGCTTTCCGGTGAGATCAAAGGAAACGTTAAAGCAATTTTGAAAGACCGCAGCGGCAAAATGATTCCGATTGGTTCTGCTCCTGCCCAGGCGAATATTCAGATTCGGCATACACTGCCTAATGTTTCTGCGTGGAGTGCAGAAGATCCTTATTTATATACCCTGCTCGTGATGGTTCTCGATGACGCAGAAAACGTTGTGGAGGCAGTACCCTACGACATTGGCTTCCGCAGCTTCGAATTGAAAAACGGAGTCATGCACATTAACGGTAAGCGGATTCTGTTCCGCGGTGTAAACCGACATGAGTTCCATCCGGAAAGAGGACGCGCCATCACAGAAGAAGAGATGCTGTGGGATATCCGGTTTATGAAGCAGCATAACATCAACGCTGTGAGAACCTCCCATTATCCCAACCAGACCCTGTGGTATCATCTGTGTGACAAGTACGGCATCTATCTGATTGATGAGACCAACCTGGAAAGCCACGGTTCCTGGCAGAAGCTGGGTGCTTGTGAGCCCTCCTGGAATGTTCCCGGATGCAAGGAAGAGTGGAAGGCCTGCGTGGTTGACCGGGCAAACTCCATGTTCCAGAGAGATAAAAACCATCCTTCTGTGCTGATTTGGTCCTGCGGCAATGAGTCGTATGCCGGCACCTGTATTACGGCAATGACGGATTTCTTCCACAGTGTGGATGATACCAGACTGGTACATTACGAAGGCTGCTGCTGGAACCGGGAATTTGAAAGAGCCAGTGACATCGAAAGCCGTATGTACTTTAAGCCTCAGGAAATTGATGCTTATCTGACTGCCGGATCTGCCAAGCCGTATATCAGCTGCGAATTTCTGCACTGCATGGGCAACTCCGGCGGCGGTCTGAAGCTGTATATGGATTTGGAGGACAAGCATGAACAATACCAGGGCGGCTTCATTTGGGACTATCTGGATCAGGCAGTATGGCATACCAACGACCAGGGTGAACGGTACCTATCCTACGGCGGTGACCATGACGAGCGGCCTACCGATTATGAATTCTGTACCGATGGTCTGGTATATGCAGACAGAATCGCTTCCCCCAAAGCACAGGAGGTAAAAGCGCTTTTCTCCAATGTGAAGCTGATCCCCGATGAACATGGTGTGACGGTGAAAAACGAGAACCTGTTCGTCTCTACAGATGCTTACCGGTTTGTCTACCGCGTCCTGAAGGACGGTCAAAAGGTATTTGAACAGGATACCAAATTGAATGTGGATCCCTGGTCCAGCCAATATTTTGCGCTGCCGTTCCCGGAGGCAAAGGAATCTGGAGAGTATATCTATGAGGTGTCCATGGTTCTGGATGCGGATACCCTTTGGGCAGATAAGGGATTCGAAATGGCATTTGGTCAGCACGTTGCATGCATTGAGAAGCAGAAGGAGATCTGCAAGAAGCCCATCGAGGTGATCTGGGGCGATGTGAACCTTGGTGTCAGAGGCGACGGCTTCTTCATGCATTTCTCCAGAACAGAAGGCGGCTTGTCCTCTTTGCAGTATGATGGACGTGAGTTTATTCCCAGAGCACCGAAGACCAGCTATTGGCGTGCTATGACGGATAATGATCGCGGCTGCAAGCATGGCTTTGACCGAGCCCAATGGTATACCGCCGGTCTGTATCAAAAGCTGGTGGACTTCCAGGTAGAGGAAGGGGAAAACACTGTAACTGTTCATATGGAGCATGTGCTGCCTACGATTCCGGAAGTAAAGCAGAACACATCCTACACGGTCACCGGTGACGGCGCAATCCGTGTGGCCATTACCTATCATGGCCAGCCTCAGCTTCCCAGCCTGCCTGTATTTGGTATGGACTTTAAGCTGAAGCAGCGGTATCATAATTTCCGCTTCTATGGATATGGCCCCGAAGAGAACTACATTGACCGTATGGATGGTGCCCGTCTGGGTATTTATAACGGTACCGCAGCAGAGAATCTGGCTAAAAACATGATCCCCCAGGAATGCGGAAACCGGATGGGCATCCGTTGGCTGGAAGTCAGTGACTGCGATGGCGTTGGCCTGCGTTTTGAGATGGACCAGGTACCCTTCGAGGGAAGTGTGCTCCCTTACAGTGAATATGAGCTGGAGAACGCCATGCATATGTATGAGCTTCCCAATCCCCATTACACCTGGGTCCGCATCAACGCTGCACAGATGGGCGTAGGCTGTGACGACAGCTGGGGCGCTCCTGTACAGGCTCAGTTCTGGCTGGACTCCAGTGAGGACAGAACTCTCAGCTTCATCCTGAAAAAGCTTTAAAGAAAATGAGAGATGCGTATTATGACTAGATACAATCTGCAATTATCTGCATCGCAAAAAGAAATATTGGATGCAATGGAGATCCTGATGCAGGAAACTGGCCGCGTGTTTGCTGGAGTTCTTGAGGATGCCGGTGTTTATAAAAATGATGAAGCCGGACGAGTTGGCTTTGTTCGTTTTATTGAGTATGTCAATCAGCTAACATACTGATGGAAAAATCAGTTCATACTCCATCTATGCTGGCGCATGGATAGGAGAGATTTACGGGGTATATGGTTATCATTCTCTGATATACCTCAGTTACCGTCGATAGGCCTCCTCTGATGAGGAGGCCTATCATTTTTGCACCGGCCTGTCAGCAACGACTCCGGAAAGAAAATGCGGATATGTTATAAAATGTGTCATGATATAATACTTGTATAACTTAGTGCATATAATAGCGTAGTTTGTTTATTCAATTCTGTACTCCTGTGATCTATAATAATGTCAAGCTAAGAAGAACCATAAATATGGTTCTGGGTAATAATCCGGGATTTTATGGCTCTGAATTATGCCACGGAAGCAGATGATGCTTTCGGAATATTGGATAAGAGAATTTCAGATATGGAGGATTATGGTATGTTCTATAATGAGGCTCGCGATTTGTATACCAAGGCTAATGCCCGCGCAAGAAAAACTGTCAATGATTTTTGCAAGCTGTCTGCAGATCCCTATCTGAACGCAATGGAGAATACTCTGGATGAAAGCAGCATTGCGGAAAGAGTGGATCTTGGCATCCTGGAGATTCCTGTTCGTCAGATTGTTGGTTCTGTTTCTGATTCTGACGAAATGTTATATACATACGATTTTATGCCCCTGGCGGAGGATGCATCTGAATTTGCGGACTCCTGGTGCCGGATGTATCAGGCATATCTGAGCACTCGGGGCCTGACTGACCCCATTGAATGTGTTGAGTATATGGGCAAATTCTACGTTATCGATGGCAAAAAAAGAGTAAGTGTGCTGAAAGCACATGGTGAAATCAGAGTAAATGCCCATGTTGTTCGCCTGGTACCTGTTCTTCATGATGATGCTCAGGTGAAGAAATATGCTGATTTTCTGAATGTTTTTTCTAAAACCAGACTGTACCAGGTGGAGCTTTCCAATGCGGAAGATTTCCCCAAGCTGCAGAAAGCAATGGGGCTGGCAGCAGATCAGGAGTGGAATGAGTCTGATCAGTATCATTATATGTTCACCTATATCGGTGTGGAGCGCGTATATCTTGCACTGCTGGGAGCCTATGCTTCCGTCACTGCAGCGGATGTATTCGTAAAACTTCTGGATAAGTACAGCTTCTCGGAAATCAGAGCAATGCTGCCCTGGGATCTTGAGAAGGAAATCGCCGATATCATTGGCCTGAATACGCCCGATAAGGTTGCATAACGCACCCCTGAAGCGAAATCCTATATTAAACGGCAGCAGCGTGCTGCCGTTTTCTGTTTCTTATGCTATGAAAAAAATTGTATGAATGGTAATGGCACCCCCTCAGGAAGTGTCTGGATATATTATCTTCTCTGGAAAGAAAAAAGTGCACGGATGGGGTTTTGACAGGGCGTATTGAAGAGGATCACACATACTTAAACGGAAGACCCTTAGCATCAGCCAGAAAAATATGATAAAATATTCTTTGAAGACTGTGAGATATTTCCTCTCAGAATCGTACTGTATAGATGTAACGGAAAGGATGTGACTTGCTTTGAAAGATCATGAAATCATTGCTCTGTTCTTTGAGCGCTCGGAACGGGCAATTACAGAATTGATCGGCAAATATGGAGCGGTAATCAAAAACGTGACATCGAATATTCTCAAGGATGCACAGGATGCAGAAGAAGCAGCCAACGATACATATCTTACAGTCTGGGACCGGATCCCACCTGCAAGGCCAAAGTACCTGGGTGCATATTCCTGCCGCATCGCCAGAAACTTAAGCCTGAAGCGGTTTTATGAAAATACAGCTCAGAAACGTAACAGTTACTACGATGTTGCCCTGGATGAGCTGGAAGAAACGATTCCTGCATTGTCGACCGTGGAATCCATTTATGATGCCAAAGAATTGACTCGGTATCTGAACCAATTCCTGAAAGACTTGAGCAGGGAAGACCGATACCTCTTTATGCGAAGATACTGGTATGGGGATCAGATCAGCGAGATTGCACAAAACCTGAATATCACCGCCCATAAAGCCTCGGTCCGTCTTTTCCGTTTGCGGCAGAAGCTGCAAAACTATCTTAAGAAAGAGGGGATGATCGCATGAATCGTAAACTGATTTCCAAAGCCATCAGCGATATTGATGATGCTTTTATCGCGGAAGCACAGTCCGCCCCGGTGGCCAAGGCAGGTCAGCCCTCGGAAAGGACTTCCAATATGGGTAAGTATGAGAATAAGAGAAAGAGCACGGGGAGCAGGAGACTGATTGGTCTGGCTTCAGCAGCCTGTCTGGTGTTCTCTTTGGCTCTGACGGCCTATGCAATGAATCTGTTTGGTATTCGTGAAATGTTCCGTACGCAGTACCGGGAACTGCCTGAGGCAGCAGATCCTTACATCCAGCACCACACTGAAGCCACTGCAGCACAGGAAGAATGGAGTGCCAGAGTCACGGAATCCCTCTGCGATACCGGAAATATCCTGACCACCGTCACAGTCTCTGGTGGTGACAAGTATCTTGTTGTTCCTACGGATGCGATGCCTGGTGATTCTGTTGGTTTTATCGGTATCGAAGGTGACCAGACACTGAGCGAATATGCAGCAGCACAGGGTAAGGAACTCCTGTTTGTTGGAGCAACTCTGAGGCATAATGAGCATCTTGGCATCTTTACGGAGGCGCAGAGATTTGTAAACATTTCTGACACGGAAATGAGCATTCTTGTGGAATCCAGTAGAAGCGGGGAAGCAGGCGGTGACGCAATCTGCAAAATCTATGCACGGGATGAAGCTGGTAACAGACTTGACCTGGAGGTACCGTTCACATTGGAGCAAACTCCGGCAGAGAATGAACGGATTTATGTACCTGTTGATCCGGATGCAATCCTTGGCATGAGCGTTGGTGAGGCTACAGTAAAAGAAACGCCTCTGGGTCTTAGCGTCCAGTGGCCGGAAACGATCACGGATGTTGAAGCCAGTTATAATATTATGAAGGTGCAAATCGAGGGCGTAACTTTCCATGAAGGCGGCGGCTCTGTATTGGAAGATGACGGCAATTGGCGCTTCCAGGCCTCTATGGGCGAAGGCACCATCGGAGACACCATGATCGTCCACTTCTACGACTGGGATAAGCAGCCCATCGGAGATATTACATTCGTAAAGAAATGAAAATGAAGGATCAGGGCAGCATGCTCTGATCCTTCTTCTTGATATGAGACGATACCATTATTCCTGATATACAGCCCGGGGACCGCCGATATATTTGGGCCGGGTTCTGGCACACAGCACAATGGCTTCTCCGATATGATCCAGACTGGTGCGCACAGGCACAGCGACCCGCCGCAGATGCATACCGATCAGCGTTCCACCAATATCCATACCGGCATCAGCCTGGATGGATTCTACGGCAACCGGGTCTTCAAAAGTATTCCAGGCAGTCACAGCCATGCTGCCGCCTGCATGGGGCTGAGGCATTACATTGACGATCTCACAGCCTTTGGCTTCGGCTGCGGAGCGTTCCATGATCAGCGCACGGTTCAGATGCTCACAGCACTGTACTGCCAGATGAATCCCTTTGCTCTGGAGAATCGGATAGATACCTTCAAATGCTGCCTGCGCAGCTTCCATGGAGGACCCCTTTCCGATGCGTTTGCCCACCATTTCACTGGAGGAACAACCGATCACAAACAGGGAACCGGGCTTTAGTTTTGCCTGCTCTAAAAGCTCTGTCACAACGGTTTGTGCTTGATGGGTGATTTCTTTGTACATATACTGACCACCTTTCCGTAAGTCTTATCATTACTTCTGTGATGGAAACTATGATACACATATCTGGCTATAATTATAGAGCCAACTTACAAACGAAAAATATGGTCAGATATCATACCCCCAAATCCTTTTCCACAAACAAACAGCCCCCTCGAATCAGATCCGAGAGGGCTGTGTAGGTTTATAGGGTAAAGCGGTTGCCTTTGATTACATTGGTTGCAAAATATTTTGCATTTGCTTTCTCAACGTTGAGATAAGTGAGCAGGATGGCAATTCCGATACTGAGAAGCAAGGGTACCCACAAGTAGAGAATATGCAGCATGGTTACGGTACTTGCAGTCTGCACAGCGGCATTTTCCACATATCCCGCAGAAGCCAGCAACCAGCCGGAGATGGCAGTTCCGATACTGGCGCCCAGTTTAATACCAAAAGAAGCGCAGGAGTACATGCTGCCATCAATTCGTTTGCCCTGTGTCAGGAATGTGTATTCAGAACAGGATGCGATCAAAGCATTCATATCGCCCTGCAGAGGACTGGTGCCAAGGGCAGCGATGCCGGTGAAGAAAAGCATCATGGGAACACTTCCCAGATAGGCGGAGATCAGAACGCCGAGCCGTCCCAAAGTGGCCAGGCCATAACCAACCATGTTGATTTTATACATACCGCGAAGCTTTTTGACCAGCCATGGCGTTAGAATGAGTCCCAGAATCAATGGGATATTGGTGAACCAGGAGAAGGTTTTCAGCAGGTTCTCTGCACCCAGAACATACTTCATGAAATAGACACCCATGCCGAGGCAGGACTGGGATACCTGGGACAGCATATAAATTCCGCAGATCATCAAAAAATAGCGATTGGTTAGCAGTAGTTTGATACCCTCCGGGATGGAGTAACCCGTATCCAGGGATTCGACCTTGCCGAAATCCGTCTTGTACAGTTCCTCGGGATCCATTTCCTTGACGGAGAACACGGAGATGGTATTGGCAACCAGACCAATCACACTGTAGATCAGGGCTACATGCTTCCAGGCATCTGCGGTTCCACCCAGTTCCAGAACGATTACGGAGGTTACGGTCTGGATAATCAGGGTTGTTGCAAATGCGAACATATATCGGATAGATCCAAGCTGCACCCGTTCGGATGTGTTTTTTGTAATCAGAGCGGTCAGGGTTGCATAGGAGATGTTGTTTGCGGTATAAAAAAATGCATTGAGGAGGGTATACGTAATAAAGAAATAGGCATATTGCGCCGTTTCACCCCAAGACTCGGGGATCATAAAGATCGCCGCCAGCAAAATGCCGCAGCCGACATATCCGTACAGCATCCAGGAACGAGCCTTTCCCAATGTACTGCGTGTTCTGTCAAGCAGGTAGCCAAAGAACAGATCGGTGGCGCTGTCCAGTAGCCGGCTGACCGCCATCAGCGTACCGACAATGCCAACGTGCATACCAACGGTATCCGTGAGGTAGAACATCAGGAATGTAGACAGGAAGGCGTAGACTACATTACCTGCAATATCGCCGACACCGTATCCTAATTTATTTTTCCAGTTCAAATACTGCTTATCGATCATGTCGTCTCCTTTCGTATTTCAAGAGAGATGAAATCTTTTATTTGTAAGATTTTGTATGTCCTTATTCTACAGGAAAGAAGACGATTTGGCAATAGACAGGTTTATACTTTTTAAGCACAAAATTAGAGTAATGGATAAAATCGATATGCTACTGATTGGGTAACAAACCGCATGCACAAATTTTGCCGATTTATAGACGAAGTTACCAATATGTGCGATAGGTCTTGACTTGTCAGGAAGAATATGACATCATTATCATAGTTGCAGGCTTAACCCATATGGGAAATCTGTTTCTGTAATATATGAAGAAAACAACAGCATGTTAATACTCAATTGCTTATAGGAGGATTTTTATGAACCCTCGAACGGAATCTGCGGAACACTATCAGCAAGCGCTGAAAGCTGGTAAGAAGGCACAAAAGAATCTGACTCACCTGGGACAGTATCCCTATCTGCAGATTCTGGATGAGATTCTGCCCGAATATTCCCTTGCAGGACAGGAAGAACTAGGCACCATCGAGATTCCGGCTGACAGGATTGTGGGAACCAAAACCAGGGGCCGTGCCGATGCCTTTGCAGCCAATTTTATGCCTTTGATTCCAGACAAGAGTGAATTTGCTTTGAAGTGGCAGAACCTGTGTCAGTATCATCTTGGTGAGGCTGGAATACGGGACCCGATTTTCTGCTATGAATTCCTGGGCCGTTTCTATGTACAGGAAGGCAACAAACGGGTCAGTGTCTTAAAATATTTTGACGCTGCTTCCATCACGGGCAAAGTGATTCGGATTGTACCGGCAGAATGTGAAAAGCCTGAGGTAATTGTATATAAAGAATTCTTAACTTATTATCCGAAAACGAAGCTGTATGAAATTGCGTTTTCCCGTCTCAACAGTTTTCCGAAACTTCAGGCAGCACTGGGCCACGATGTGGACCATATCTGGACAGAAGAGGAGCGCAGAAATTTCCGCTCCAGTTTTTACTACTTCAATCGGGCATTTGAAAAGCTCAGCGATGAGCCAATGACAGCGACCACGGCGGATGCCTTGCTGGAGTGGCTCAAGCTATATCCGTTTGAGGCAATTAAGACCATGTCCAATGCGGAACTTTTGAGCAGTCTTGAGTCCATCTGGCCGACAGTAAAGGGAATCGGAAGAGAAAACGTAATCGAAATCAGCACGCAATCTCCCGCCTCGGATGAGAAAAACTTCAAGAACCGCCGTGCGTTCTCCATGATGCCTTCGTATCTGAATATTGCATTCGTGCATGAGCTGGTTCCGGAGAAGAGCAACTGGGTCAGCTCCCATAATGCCGGTAGCATCTATATGGAAGAATGTCTGGGAGACCAGGTGGTGGTGCAGCGGTTTGCTGGAGTCGGTACCGGTGAGGATGCTGAGCGGATTATGGAAATCGCCATCAAGAATGGTGCTGAAGTCATTTTCACCACCACGGCTCCGATGCTCAAAGCATGCAGACGCGTTGCTGCAAGGCATCCTGAGACCAAGATCCTGAACTGTTCTGTGGGTATGCCTTATACGGATGTTCGGACATACTATAGCCGGATCTATGAAGGTAAATTTATTACCGGTGCCATAGCCGGTGCGCTCAGTAAGCGTGATACCATTGGCTATATTGCCAGCTATCCGATTTTCGGTGTGGCGGCAGGCATCAATGCATTTGCGTTAGGTGCGCAGCTGACAAATCCCAATGCCAAAATCGCTTTGAAGTGGACCCATGTCGCCGGTGAGCCGCTTGCAGAATTACGTGATCTTGGCGTAGACGTGATATCTACCCTGGACATTCCTCAGCAGGGCATGGGCAGGGGACAGTGGGGTATGTTCCGCTATCAGGAGGACGGGCAGCGCGAATGGCTTGGCTCTCCATACTGGGATTGGGGTGCCTTCTACGTTCAGATCGCCAGATCCATTTTAAGCGGTGACTGGGACGCCTCCATCTTCAACCGCAAGGATGAGCGTGCGGTCAATTACTGGTGGGGTATTGCCAATGGTGTGATTGGCCTTGAGTGGACAGAGGATATGCCGGACGGTACGAAGGCATTGGCCAATCTGCTCACGGAAGGCATTCGTCATGGAACCGTTGATCCCTTCCTGCGCAGAATCGTTTCCCAGGATGGAACGGTCCGAAACGAAGGCAGAAATGTATTTACACCGTATGAGATCCTGCATATGGACTGGCTGTGCAATAATGTCATTGGAGCAATTCCTGAATTTGAAGCCCTGTCTGCGAAAGCACAGGAGATCACAAGACTTCAGGGAATCTATAGAGATCAGATTCCTCCCGAAAAGGCAGAAGCGCAGAAAGAGACTCTCTGACAGACTGCGGGTTCCTAAGGAAATCATTAGAATGACCGCCGGATTCTTTGATAGAACCCGGCGGTCATTATTTAGGATTGCGGGGAAACCGAGGGGAGGTTACCAAGATTATTATGTTCGCGATCGCCAGAGACCGTCTTTAAATATGCCGTATCACCGCGGTGAGCGATAACGACTCCCGCAATCTGACCTTGCTTCGCCATGTTTACAGCCTGCTGCTTTTACAAGTCCGATAATTTTCCAGACATCAGGACTGGCTTTCGGAACCTGATCCAATGTGTTTCTTGCGGATAAGTTTTTTCATATGCACCGTGCTGTCCCAATATCGAGAATGTCGATAGGGAAGGACATGTACAAGTTGTGTTTAGCTACAGATAGTGTATAATTGAGGGATATAATATCAAGTTTAATTATGTAAAGAATTTCTATGGTTTTGTTTTGAATAATGGTGGAAAGTCTTATAAACTCTTACTTTTATCACAAGTTCGTAATATGCACATGCTTGAATTTTAATGAAATGGATAAAGAGCTGGAGCAGACATGCTGCTTCAGCTCTTTCAAATATCCTGTCACTTGTTTCGTTCCGCAAGGGATTTGCGATAATCGGAAGGGGAGACACCTTTCTGCTTTTTAAAGATTCGGCTGAAGTACAAGGGATTTTCATAGCCGACGATTGTAGAAATTTCGGTGACGTTATAATCTGTGGTTTCCAGAAGACTGACTGCATTGTTGATGCGGATCGTAAGAATGTACTGCATAGGCGACTTCATAGTCATCTGCTTAAAGTTCCGCAGGAACCAGCTGACACTCATACCGCGGGACTGGGCATATTCCTCAATGCTGATATCTTCGTTGTAATGCTCATTAAAATACTTTCGTGCATAGTCAATCTCTTCCTGGAGATAGGAACTGACAGTGGGCTTGCGCTCTTCCCAGCTGCGCTGAATGAGCAGGAAGATCTGCCGCAGATACATCTCCAGAAGCTCATCAAAACCAGTACGGCAAGTTTGAAGTTCATGGATCATTTCCTTAAATAGATATGCATAAGTAGCAGAGGAACCGGAATAGATCACATACCGATCCAGAGGGATATCATAGTGTCTGAGAATGTTCTTTACATCGGAACCGGTAAAGTGTACCCAGTAAACCTCCGGGCGGTCAACAGCAAAATACTCGTAGTGCTGCTCCTGCTTGGGCTGGAACAAGACCATATGTCCTGCGGCGACTTCCTTGGGCTCTCCATTAAAATAAAAAACCGTTTTGCCGGACGCCACGTACAGCAACTGATAGTCCAGTCGGCCTCTGGGACGCCAGGTGGGAAGACGTTCGTGTGTTCTTAACCGGTATGTACCGCAGCTGCCAACGATCAGGGGCTTGGATTTATCTTTGAAGGGAAGTCTTGAATTATTTAAATATCCCGAGTTTATATACATTGAACAAACCTCCTGCATTTATCTTGTATAAAATGCACACTTGAAACTGTGTAGTTGCGTGAATCGGTGAAAATGAAGTAAATTACGAACGTCAATTTCCTATATAGTATCATTTTGTGTAGGTTTTGTCTATTCTAGTTTATTCATTTTTCCGTAATTTTTTTCTAAAATACAGTCAGAAGAGAAAACGTTAAAGCTCATTAGGGAAAATCAAAATAACGGAGGAGAAAGCTATGATTATTCCTGCTTATTATGAAGACCTGCATACCCATCATGTAGGCACCACTCCCAACCGATCATACTTCATCCCGGCATCCTGCAGAATGGATGACCTGGTGGAGAACCGGGAGCATTCCGATCGGTTCCAGCTGCTGAACGACAACTGGAAATTCAAGTACTGTGAAAGCATCCACGATTTTGAGGATCTCTTCTTTGAAGAGAACTATGACTCCTCTTCCTGGGCTACGATTCCCGTCCCCAGCGTCTGGCAGAATCACGGTTATGACCAGCACCAGTACACCAACATTCGTTATCCTTTCCCCGCTGATCCTCCTTTTGTCCCTTATGAGAATCCTTGCGGTGCCTACCTGTACGACTTCGTGTATGAAGGCAATGCAGATGCACCCAAAGCTTACCTGAATTTTGAAGGTGTTGACTCCTGCTTCTATGTGTGGCTGAACGGTGTGCTCCTGGGCTACAGTGAAGTATCTCACTCTACTTCCGAATTTGATATCACAGAATCCGTCAGAGAAGGCAAGAACACCCTGGCCGTTATGGTCCTGAAATGGTGCGATGGCAGCTATCTGGAGGACCAGGATAAGTTCCGTACCTCCGGTATCTTCCGCGATGTGTATATCCTGAAGCGCCCCGAAAACTGCATCCGCGATTACTTCACCACCACGCTGCTGGATGAGGAAGAAGCCACTGTTCGGATCCGGTTCGCATACAATGGCGAGTTTGTTCCTACCAAGATCAAGCTGCTGAATGCAGCAGAGAAGTGTGTCGGTAGCGGTGCCGTTAAGCCTTTCGATGGCGGTGCATACACGCATCAGGCAATTTTTACCGTTAAGAATCCTACCCTCTGGAATCCTGAGCAGCCCTACCTGTACACCCTGCTGCTGGAAACCCCTGACGAAGTCATCACTGACCGTATCGGCTTCCGGACGATCCATATTGAGAATAACATGGTCCTGCTGAACGGCAGCCCCATCAAGTTCCGCGGTGTCAACCGTCACGACTCCGATCCTGTTACCGGTCCCGTCATCAGCGTCGAGCACATGAAGCGGGATCTGCGGATGATCAAGGAGTTCAACTTCAACGCAGTCCGTACCAGCCACTATCCCAACGCTCCCATGTTCTACCAGCTTTGTGACCAGTATGGATTCATGGTCATCGACGAAGCTGACAACGAAAGCCATGGTGCTTCCGCCCTGTACTGCAAGGAAAATGACATCTGGGAGAATCACGTAGAGACCTGGAACGAACCTTTTGCAGATAACCCCGACTTTATGGAAGCAACCATGGATCGCACCCAGCGCTGTGTCCAGAGAGATAAGAACCGTCCCTCCGTTATCTGCTGGTCCATGGGCAATGAAAGTGCATACGGCTGCTGCTTCGAGGCAGCGCTGGCCTGGACCAAGCACTTTGATCCCGCTCGTCTGACCCATTACGAAAGCTCCCAGTACCGCAGCCGTAAGCGTAAGTACGATTTCTCCAACAACGACCTGTACAGCGATATGTATCCTTCTATGGAGCGCCTGCAGCGTTACCTGGACTCCAATCCTGACAAGCCCTTCCTGATGTGCGAATACGCTCACGCCATGGGCAACGGCCCCGGTGACCTGGAAGACTACTGGCAGTTTATTCAGAAGCATGACATCATGTGCGGCGGTTTCGTCTGGGAGTGGTGTGATCATGCAGTTTACGCCGGTATCGCGGAAAACGGCAAGGAGATGTACCTGTATGGCGGCGACCACGGCGAATGGCCCCATGACGGTAACTTCTGCGTTGATGGCCTGGTTTATCCCGACAGAACCCCCGGCACCGGTCTGATGGAGTACAAGAATGTCCACCGTCCTGCCCGCGTGGAATCCTATGATGCCAAGTCCGGTCAGGTGACCATCCACAACTACATGGACTTTGTTTCTCTGTCTGACTACGTGACTGCTGCTTATGAAGTCAATTGTGACGGTGTTGTGGTATCCAGCGGCAAGATTGAAAAGCTCCCCGCAGTTGCTCCTCACTGCGACGGATCCTTCCTCTTAAACGTTGATGTTCCCGAAAAGGGCCGCTGCTACCTGAAGCTGTCTTACAAGCTGAAGAATGCCACCGAGATCCTGCCTGAAGGCTTTGATCTGGGCTTCGATGAGATTCTGCTGGAAAATGCGGATGGCCGGAACCAGACTGCTCTGCGGATCTGGAAGTCCAAGCCTCAGAGTGAGGACAGCATTACCACCACGGAAGGTGACCGCTACATTACCATCAGCACCAACACCTTTACTTATCAGTATGATAAGTTCACCGGTATGTTCGCCAAGATGACCGTTGGCGGCAAGGAAGTTCTGGAAAGAGGCATGAACTTCAACATCTGGAGAGCTCCCACCGACAATGACCGGAAGCTGAAGCTGCACTGGATGGCTGCTTACTACGATCACATGGTGACCCGCGCCTACAACACTCACTTCGTAGCTACGGAAAACGAAGTCAGAATCCACTCCAATGTTTCTATCGCCGCGACAACCATCCAGAAGTTCATCACCATCGAGTTGGATTGGACGGTCAGCGTGACCGGTGCCATCACCATGGACTGCCTGGCTAAGCGTAATCCCGAGTTCCCCGAGCTGCCTCGTTTCGGTCTGAGAATGTTCCTGCCCGAGCGTCTGGAGAATGTGACCTACTACGGCCTGGGCCCCATGGAGAACTACCTGGATAAGCGCAACGCTGCATGGCACGGCCTGTTTAATGACACGGTTACCGGCCTGCATGAAGATTACATCCGTCCTCAGGAAAACGGCGCACACGGCGATTGTGACTATGCGGTCCTGGAAAGCGATGACCTGCGTATGACTGTCGTCAGCACCGAAGGCTTCAGCTTCAACGCATCCCATTACACTCAGGAAGAACTGACCAATAAGGGTCATAACTTCGAACTGGAAAACAGCGGCAGCACAGTCCTGTGCCTGGACTACCGTCACAATGGCATCGGCTCCAACAGCTGTGGCCCTGAACTGATCGAGAAGTACCGTCTGACTGACGAAACCATTGATTTCAGCATCCGCATCATCCCTGAATCTAAATAAAAGAGGAGAATGACTATGAACGAGAAGAAATATCTGAAGTGGTACAACAAGGTCGGTTACGGCTCCGGTGATATTGCCGGCAACGTTGTCTACGCATTCCTGTCCACCTTTATGATGTTCTACCTGACGGATACCGTCGGTATGAACATGGGTATGGTCGGTACCCTGATGGCCCTGTCCAAGCTGTTTGACGGCGTCACCGACCTGTTCTTCGGCAACCTGATCGACAAGACCCACACCAAGATGGGTAAAGCCCGTCCCTGGATGATCTACGGCTTCATCGGCTGTGCAGTGTGTCTGGCTGCCTGCTTCATGGTCCCCACATCCTGGGGTGCAAATGCGCAGTATGCATACTTCTTTATCGCATACACCATGCTGAATGCCGTCTTCTACACCGCTAACAACATTGCTTACGCATCCCTGACCGCACTGGTCACCAAGAACTCCTCCGAGCGTGTCCAGCTGGGCTCCATCCGCTTCATGTTCGCATTCGGCACCTCTCTGATCATCCAGGCTGTGACCCTGCCCATCGTCCAGAAGCTGGGCGGCGGTGCGGAAGCCTGGAAGGTGGTTGCCATCGGCTACGCCATCATCGGCCTGATCACCAACACCATCTCCGGTCTGTCCGTTAAGGAACTATCCGACGAGGAACTGAACGAAGGCCACGAGGATGGCAATGATCCCAACGAAAAGCTGACCCTGCTGCAGTCCGGCAAGCTCCTGTTCTCCAACAAGTACTATGTTATGATCTGCGTTACCTACCTGCTGACCCAGCTCTGCCAGTCCACCATCAACATGGGTGTCTACTTCATGAAGTACATCCTGGGCGATGAGAACCTGCTGTCCACTTTCTCTCTGTTTATCAACATTCCTCTGATCCTGGGCCTGGTTGTTACTCCCTGGCTGGTTGCTAAGATGAAGGGTATGTACAAGATCAACATCATCGGCTACACCGTTGGTATTCTCGGCAGAATCGGTGTCATGGTTGGCGGCTACATGATGAATGTTCCCATGATGCTCATCTGCACTGCAATTGCTTCCCTGGGTACCAGCCCCCTGCAGGGCGACCTGAACGCACTGATCGCCTGCTGCTCCGAACACACCTACCTGAAGACCGGTAAGCGCATCGACGGTATGATGTACTCCTGCTCCTCCTTCGGCATCAAGGTCGGCGGCAGCCTGGGCACCGCCATCTGCGGCTGGATGCTGGCAGCAGTTGGTTACGTAGAGAATGCCGCTGCTCAGAATGTTGGCACCATCGACATGCTGCATTTCCTGTACCTGTGGGCTCCCGTCATCTTCTATGTCCTGGTTACCGTTGTCCTGAGCCTGCTGAATGTTGAGAAGGCTAACGACAAGATCCTGGCAACCCGCAATGCATAAGAATCAATCACGCTCTCTGATTTAGGATTTACGATTATGGAAAAACACTTTGTATTCTCTGCCCCTGGCAGAACGGAAATCAGTGGTAACCATACCGATCACCAGCACGGATGCGTTCTCGCAGCCGCAGTGAATCTGGAAACCGTTGCAGATGTCTGCCTCAATGGCACCAATACCATCCGGGTACAGTCCGAGGGATATCCCGCTCTTGAGGTTTCTCTGGATGACCTGGCTGTCCGGGAAGAAGAAAAGAACACTACAGCAGCTTTGATTCGCGGTGTTGCCTCCTGCTTTGCCCAGAAGGGTGCCAAACTGGAAGGTTTTGATGCAGCTGTCAGTTCCACGGTTCTTCCCGGCAGCGGCCTCAGTTCCTCTGCTGCATTTGAGGTGCTGTTCGGTACCATTCTGAACGAACTGTTCTATGACAAGAGGCTGTCTGCAGTAGAGATCGCACAGATTGGCCAGTACGCCGAGAATGTTTACTTCGGCAAGCCCTGCGGTCTGATGGATCAGATGGCATCCAGCGTTGGCGGCCTGGTTTACATTGACTTTGAGGATCCCGCACAGCCCAAGATCGAGAAGATCAACTTCGATCTTGCCAAAGCAGGATATGCGCTTTGCATCATTGACAGCGGCGCTGACCACGCAGATCTGACGGATGAATATGCGGCAATTCCCAATGAACTGAAGGAAGTGTGCAGATTCTTCGGTAAGGATGTCCTTCGTCAGATTCCTGAGGAGGAGTTCCTGGAAAAGCTTCCGGAACTGAGAAAGCAGGTTTCTGACCGTGCCATCCTCCGTGCCATCCATGTGTACCAGGAGAATAAGCGTGTAAAAATTCTGGCATCCGCTCTGCGTAATGAAGATCTCTATGCATTCTTCCATATGGTAAGACAGTCCGGACAAAGCTCCTGGATGTACTTACAGAATATCTATCCTTCTGGAGCCGTAGCAAAGCAGGAGGTTGCTGTTGCGCTGACTCTGTGTGATACCCTCCTGCATGGCAGAGGCGCATACCGCGTTCACGGCGGCGGATTCGCCGGTACTGTCCAGGCATTTGTTCCCTTTGATCTGCTTACCAAGTTTAAGTCTGAAATCGAAAGAGTTCTTGGTGAAGGTAAGTGTCATGTACTTAACATCCGCGCGGATGGCGGTATCCGGGTAAAGTAACCCGAAATGAGCAATCCCATTTATTGTCATACATGTGTTTAACTATAGATAAATAACACGATCCTGTAAGCTTTCGAAATCGAGTTGGAGGATCCTTCCTCCAACTCGACCAGTCAACCCGTTGAAACAAAGGAGCGATTTGTTATGGATGTAAACGAGAATATTTCCGCTTTGGTTCAATATGGCTTGGACAAGAAATTGATCGAGCCCTGCGACAAGGCGTTTATTATAAACCAGCTGCTTACTCCCCAGCAGCTGCACAGCTTTGAACCTGTAGAGGTCCGTCCTATGCCCCTGGAGCAAGTCCTGAACGGCCTGGCGGATGATGCAGTGAATAGAGGTATCATTGAAGATGATATCACCAGCCGGGATCTGTACGATACCAAACTCATGGGTATTTTGACACCACCCCCGCGGGAAGTTAGAAAACAATTCGAAGAACTCTATGCCCAAAGCCCCAAGGCTGCAACCAACTGGTTTTACAAGTTCTCCCAGGATACGGATTATATCCGGCGCTACCGTATCCAGAAGGATGTGCGTTGGAAAACGGTTACAGAATACGGAACTCTTGATGTGACCATTAACCTGAGTAAGCCGGAAAAAGATCCCAAGGCGATTGCTGCTGCAAAGGAAGCTCCCCAATCCGGTTACCCGAAGTGCCAGCTTTGTGTAGAGAATGAAGGCTATGAGGGACGCATCAATCATCCCGCCCGCCAGAACCACCGGATCATTCCCATTACCATTGGCGGACAGCCCTGGTGCCTGCAGTACAGTCCCTATGTCTACTACAATGAGCACTGCATCGCCTTTAACGCAAAGCACACACCTATGAAGATCGATAAGGCAGCCTTTGAGAAGCTGTTGGATTTTGTAACGATATTCCCGCACTATTTTATCGGCAGCAATGCAGATCTTCCCATTGTAGGCGGCAGCATCCTGAGTCATGAGCACTTCCAGGGCGGTTGTTACACGTTCCCTATGGAACGTGCCCCCATTGACCGGAAAATCAAGTTCAGCGGCTATGAAGATGTGAAGGCCGGTGTTGTTAAGTGGCCCATGAGCGTCATTCGTCTGCGCTGCGCGGATAAGACTCGCCTGGCAGACCTGGCCGATAAGATCCTCCAGTCCTGGCGCGGTTATACCGATGCAGATGCCTTCATCTTCGCAAAGACCAAGGGAGAACCCCACAATACCATTACTCCCATTGCGCGCAGAAGGGGAGAGGACTACGAACTGGATCTGGTTCTGCGCAACAACATCACGACTGAGGAACATCCTTTGGGTGTATTCCATCCTCATGCAGAACTGCATCATATCAAGAAAGAGAATATTGGTCTGATTGAAGTAATGGGCCTTGCGGTTCTTCCTGCCAGACTGAAACAGGAACTGAAGGCAATCGAAGAAGCGATTCTGGAAGATGAGCCTTTGGTCGGTGAGCTGAGCAAGCATGCCGCATGGATCGAAGAATTGAAGACCCGGTGCACGTTTACTATGGAAAACACAGAGATGATTCTGAAGATGGAAGTTGGTAAGGTGTTTGCCAAAGTGCTGACTCACGCAGGTGTATTTAAGAGGACTCCGGAAGGCGAAGCAGCCTTTGACCGGTTTGTCCGTTATGTAAATAGAGAGGTGTAAATATATGAATATTCTTGTAAGTGGTGGCGCCGGATATATCGGCAGCCATACCGTTGTAGAACTGATGAATGCTGGTCATCATCCCATCATTGTGGATGACCTCAGCAATGCCCACTGGGATGTCCGCAACCGGATTGGTGAGATCACCGGTCGCGTTCCCGCTTTTTATGAAATCGACTGCGCCGACAAGAAGGAACTGCGTCAGGTTTTCAGGGACTATAAAATTGACGCTGTGATTCACTTCGCAGGCTTCAAGGCCGTGGGCGAGAGTGTCCGGGAACCTCTGAAATATTACCGTAACAACCTGGACAGCACTCTGTCCCTGCTGGAAATCATGGAGGAATACGGTTGCAAGAAGCTGGTGTTCTCTTCTTCTGCAACGGTCTATGGCCCCAACAATCCCCACCCCTATAAGGAAGAGATGCCTGCGATCCAGTCTTCTTCTCCCTACGGCTGGACCAAGGTCATGATCGAGCGGATCCTGACTGACTACTGCACTGCACATCCTGACTTCTGCGCCATTCTCCTGCGTTACTTCAATCCCATCGGTGCCCATGATTCCGGCCTTCTGGGCGATGATCCCAACGGCATCCCTAATAACCTGATGCCTTACATTGGCCGCGTTGCTGCCGGTAAGCTGGAGAAGCTGACCATCTTCGGCGGCGATTATGATACTCCCGACGGAACCTGCCAGCGCGACTATCTCCATGTTGTAGATTTGGCTGTGGGCCACCTGAAGGCGCTGGAATATGCTGCAGAACATGAGGGTGTCGAGGCTATCAACCTGGGTACCGGTAACGGTATCTCTGTTCTGGAACTGGTCAACGCCTTCCAGAAGGTCAATGGCATTGAACTGCCTTATGTCATCGGTCCCCGCCGCGATGGCGACCTGCCTGCTTTCTGGGCAGACGCAACGAAGGCGAAAAAACTCCTGGGCTGGGAAGCGGTCCACACAGTTGAAGATATGTGCCGCAGTTCCTGGCAGTTTGCCAAGAATGCGTCCATATAAACTCTCTCCATTCTTAAACGGGTATCCCGGATCCTGCGATCCGGGATATTCGTTTTTGGATTCTATTGCAGATATTATGATATGATTGACTAGGAACCGCCTTTTGATTAAAATAGGAATATAAAACACAATGAATTATTTAAGGAGGATACTGTATGCAATGGGAACAACTTCTCAGTGATGCGCACTACACCAATCAGGATTGCCAAGGGCGTAAGTCCTTTCGTAATGATTATGATACCATTATTTGCAGTACGCTCTTTCGCAGACTTCAGGATAAGGCTCAGGTATTTCCGCTGGATGAAGATGATTATGTCAGAACCCGACTGACCCATTCTCTGGAGGTTTCTGCCATTGGAAAGAAGCTGGGGGAGTATGTATTTCGCAGACTAAAGAATGCGAAGAAAGATCCATGGTTCTCTTCGCATACAGAGAAAGAATTTTCAGATGTGCTCCTGTGTGCAGGTCTTGTTCATGACATTGGCAATCCTCCTTTTGGCCATTTCGGCGAATATGCTATTCGGGAATGGTTCCAGAAGAACCTTCACAATCTTCGTGTCGGTGACCGTCCCGTAACTGAGATCCTGTCCCAGTGGCAGATCCAGGACCTGCTTCACTTTGAAGGCAACGCACAGTCCGTTCGACTGCTTTCCAAAACACCATACCTTGGCGCATATAACGGTTTTGATCTATCCTACAGAGTGCTTGGCAGCATCATCAAATATCCCGTTTCCTCTGAGGAACTGGCCGAAAGCCGGTACAAGAAAATCGGTTATCATTATTCTGAACGGGAACTGTTTTCTCAGCTCAGTACTGCCATGGGCCTGAACGGATCGCGGCATCCGCTTTCTTTCCTCTTGGAAGCAGCGGATGATATCGCATACAGAACATCGGATCTGGAAGATGCTATGGTAAAGAAGGTAATTTCTTATCAGCAGATTGCAGGCATTTTTAAAAACAGACAGTTGCCATATAAGAAGGATTATGATATGGACTCCTACACCTGTATGAGCGGGCTTTCTCAGTTCTACCGGGAAGCCATTGACAATAAGATCCGTAATCCGGAACTGACCGCAGTTCAGAGATGGAGTCAATACATTCAGGAAATCATGATCGAGGAAGCAGGGGAGTCCTTTGTCAAGCATTACGATGCGCTGATGTGCGGAGACTTCTGCGGAGACCTGTTCGATGATACGTTCTCCGGATATTTGATTATGGCTATTTCGGAGCTTAGTGAGAAGTATATCTATACCAGTTCTGTTAAGACAAAGACAGAACTCTTTGGCCGCCGTGTGATTCACTCATTGCTGGATCAGTTCCTGCCTGCGGTTCTGCTGTATGATACGGAAGAAAAGATGACCTTCATCCAAAGAAGAACAGTAGACACTGTGTCCAATTTCTATAAGTCCATGTACCATGAACAGTCTAAGGGGAAAACGGACGCAGAACGTCTGTACTTGAGAATGATCATGATCACCGACTTCATCAGCGGTATGACCGACAATTACGCCAAGCGCTTGTACAGAGAATTGAATGTATAATAATGGTTGGAAGGGAAGTATCAAACAAAGCAGTTTTGTGCATGATTAGAATCATTCTCTTCATTCCAAAACCGCGGTTTATCCGATATAATAAGGTCAAACAAAAGAACTTCACAGGGCTGATAAGAAATAAACAGGTTTCCGATAGCCCGATTTTATAAAATTTGATTCTTGCCTTCTTCCTTTCCTCCTCCCTCTTTCCGGAACGCCCCGAATCTTCGCCAGATTCGGGGTGTTCCGGATTTTCGAGGAAACAAATCAGCTATTTCATAACCAAGTGAAAAGGGGAGGCGTAGATGTGCGATTTTGTGCATGTTCCTACAAATTCCGTTTATTTCAGGATGGTATACTACATGATATAATGACAGAGTGAGTATAAGTTATTCCTGATTGAATTTATCTGTATTACAAAAGGAGGATAATATGGATCCTATTTATGTTACCGGCCACCGGAATCCGGATACGGACTCTATTGTTGCGGCAATTGCCTATGCATCTTTGCGCAATGCCCTGGGAGACCGGGAATACCAGGCAGCCTGCCTTGGCCGGGTTTCCGATGAGACACAGCTGGTTCTGAATCAGTTCGGTTATTCTTCGCCAACCTTGATTTCCAATGTATATACCCAGGTCCAGGACCTGGAATTTGATAAGCCCCCTATTCTGAGCGCTGCCGTTACCGTTGGACGGGCGTGGAAGGCACTTCAGGAGCGTAAGGAGATTCCTGCCATTCCTGTGGCCAATGAAGACGGAACCTTGTTCGGTATGATGTCCAGAGAAGACATCGCAAGCTATAACATGGAACTGAATAACTCCTGCATTCTGGATAAAGTGCCTTTGTTCAACGTCCTTTCTGTGCTGGAGGGAAAGGTGATCAATGAGGCAGGTGAGTACCTGGATACTGTATCTGGCGAAGTCATCCTGGCAATCCCTGAGAGCAGAGGCCCTTCTTTGTTCTCTAACAAAAACTCCGTTGTGATCTGCGGCAATCAGCCGGATCTGATCCGCCAGGCACTGGAGCGTAATGTCAGCTGTCTTGTACTGTGCCGGGCAGAGTTGGATCCGGATCTGTTAAAGATCGATACCAAAACCTGCATTATTTCCACACCTTTGGATGCATACAGAGCCACCAGACTGATTTTTCAGTCCACCCCTGTCGGAAGAGTGTGCCGTACAAAAGATCTGGTTTGTTTCCATTTGCATGACCGACTGGACGACGTAAAAGAGCTGGTTCTGAAGTACAGAGAGTCCTGCTATCCTGTTCTGGACGAAAATGAAAAAATCGTTGGTGTTCTGACCCGATACCATCTGCTTCGCCACAGAAAGAAGCGTGTGGTTCTCGTGGACCACAATGAGGCCGCACAGTCTGTCCCGGGTCTGGAGGAAGCGGAGATCATGGAGATCATTGACCATCACCGCCTGGCTGACATCCAGACCAACAATCCAATTTTTGTCAGAAATGAGCCTGTAGGTTCTACCAATACCATCATCGCATCCATGTTCCAGGACAGAGGCCTGATCCCGTCCGAAAATCTGGCCGGTATGATGGCAGCAGCAATTCTCTCCGATACAGTTATGTTCAAGTCTCCCACCTGCACAGTGCGTGATATCCGGACAGCGGAAAGAATGGCACGCATCGCAGATATTTCTCTGGA
>ERZ1032001.25-NODE-25-length-25836-cov-7.181451_pt1 | contig 25836 bp, 33 predicted proteins | sample MGYA00517102_ERZ1032001 | MGnify/ENA primary metagenome ERZ1032001 (study PRJEB33719, sample SAMN04261291) | wastewater metagenome | biome: rural village; feature: human; material: feces | host: Homo sapiens | place: El Salvador | collected 2013-01-07 ... | reverse complement strand
GTATAATATATCCCATACTGCATTTTGCACAAATTAGAACTCAGTTTTTCGGAGGAATTTACAATGGAAAAGAAAGATATTAAAAAGGTAGTTTTAGCTTACTCAGAGGCTAACGATAGCCCCTCCTTTTGCTGTCTTAGTTCAAGGGATGATAATCCGTTGTGTTTCTCAGATACTCCCGTATGTCCCCATGTAACAGCAAATTCACATAGTCCACCGGGGCATTATACACCAGCCAATCCAGTTCGCTGGCTTCGTACATATTCCGGGCAACCTCGTTTTCGACTTTGGTGCAGTCGATGGAGATCATGCTGCCGTCGGCATATTTGACCTCGACACAGGCGGTGTCGATATTGAACTCGCAAGAGATAATCTTATCCATGTTGTCCTCCCAAAAACAAAAATAATCCGAACCCTTCTCCTACTGAGATAAGGTTCGGATTATTCTTCTTTGGTACGCCGAAAGGGACTCGAACCCCCGACCTACTGATTCGTAGTGCGGTGAGGAGTGTTTTGCCTCATGATTTCTCATTCTGCGTAGCAACCTGTTATCCCGATTTATGCAGGTATTTCTAACTTTTCAATTCGCTTCGTTTTGGGTCATTACGGGGATTGTGGCCCGGAATTGGCCCCAAATTTTCGGTCTGATTTTTACGCCATAGTTGATTTATGCAAATACCGACACCGCCCCCATATAGCGGCACCGCTCTTTGTTATTCTTTGTTTGCGAATAAATCCCCGCCACACGGAAACTATAGAATCCTCTACAAGCCCGCCCGGGCGGCCTGTATAGGCAGAATCGCCATGTCTGCGAACGCTTCCCTTATTCGTATCAGAAAGCAGCTCTCACAGCCATCCAGAGGTTTATTCCAATATTGATGCTGTGATATTGATGTGCTATACTGGTATCCAGAACCAACCGCCACAAAACCACGCATTCATTTGAAAGGAGCCGTCTATGAAAGATCACTACGCCTTCCCCGCATATTTCTATTTTGCCGAGGATGGGATTTCCATTGAGTTCCCGGATCTGCCCGGCTGCCTGTCCTGCGCCCACAGTCAGGAGGAAGCCTTCCACAATGCAAAAGAGACTCTGGGCCTTCATCTGTACGGAATGGAGAAGGACGGAGAGGATATCCCGGAGCCTACACCAGTACCGCAGCTTCATCCAGAAGAAAACGCTGCCATTGTCATGGTAGAAGTATTCATGCCGGCCATTCGTGACCGCATCTGCAACCAGCCTGTCCGCCACACCGTTACTCTCCCGGCATGGTTAAGCACTGCCGCTCGTGAACAGGACATTGACTTGTCCCATGTGCTGCAGCAAGCCCTTGAAAACCTGATTGGCAGCCATCCTGCACATTGATCCCAGTTTCTTCTTGCGTTTTGTCGAAGCCTGTGATATGCTGACCATGGTGCTACCAGTAACGGTAGGCGGTTTCCCCTGGCAGGGGGTATTTCTTGGCCCCCTGATAAAAAAGGGGGTGGTGGATATGATTACATGGCAAGATTTGTTTGCCTTTTGCATGGTCATGATCGCACTGGTCTCTCTGATTGTTCAGATTATGAGATAAGTAAAAAAGAAGTAACCGCCCAGCTTCCCGGCACAGCGGTTACTTCTTTGTAAACGATCCGGGGAGAACCGTCTACCGGTAGCACCCTTCGTATATTCAGTATATCCCAATAATAGCGTTTTGTCAATGCTCCCGTCATGTGGCGGGGGCATTTTTTGCTTCATCAGCCAATGCCCTGGATGGTATTTGCATACAGGAAATCCTTCAGTTCCTCGCTGTCGCCGGTGTTGTAGTAGTCCAGCAGAAGCGTATTGAACTGCTCCATGTGGCGGTCGGTGATCGTCAGGAACCCGGCACCGGAGGAAACAAGGATCTTGTTTGCAAGGGTCATGCTGGTGCGCTTATTGCCGTCCCAGAAGAATTGTCCCCGTGCACCCCATGTGAAGGCCTCCAGGGCCTTTGCGGTGGCGGTAGTGTCAGCGGTCAGGATTGCTTCCAGTTCTGTCCTTGTCTGATCTTCATCCGGTACAGGGGGCATATAATCCGTGCCGGAAATGCCTACGGAGCCGGTGCGCAGCTTGCCCCATTCCAGGGCCTCGTTCCGGGCAATGTATTCGTTCAGCTTGCACCAGTATTCAAACGTCACCGGCTCGGCCATGCTGCCCAACAGGAACCGCCACGCATCCCGCATATTCAGAACTGCTTGGATATCGTCCAGCTGGACACTGGGCACGTTCACACCCTGCAAGATGGTTTTGGTCTGAGGGAATGTGATGTTCCTGGCTTCCATCCGCATACCGCAATAAACATTCTCGTCCCACTTCTTTTTAGCCAGGAACAGGCTTTGCTCCGGGGTCATGTGGAATTTATCGGGGTAGTTCTTCATCCTGCTACCTCCTGGGCGTTGTCACGATCCATAGTTTCCGTGATTGCCCGGTTGATAAAGGCGTTAAGGCTGCCGCCATCCAACTTGTCGGCGTGTGCCTGGATAAGTTCCTTTTTTCCTTTTACTACCTTGACCTCAATTCGGTCATAAGCTTTTTTAACATAGTTTGCAGTTGCCCGCTGCTGGGCCTTTGAGATCGCCATACTATAGCCTCCCTTGTAAAAAGTGTGACGGCACCTCAAATATGAGGTCACCTTCTCCATTATGTTTGTATTATACCACGCAAATCTAGTGTCGTCAATATAGAATTTTATATATAATATCGACAGTATATTTGTGCAATGTTCCATCTTGCATTTATAGTGTCGACAATATATAATATAGACATGGAACAGAGGACAGCCCAATTTCAACACTGCCTGTTGTAAGTCCCGCAATTAAACACAAAAGAGCAGCGACAGCACGGAGAGACGGCAACCAAAAACAAAAGGAGGCCAACCAATGGGAAATGTACTGACCATCCGGGAAGCAGTTTCCAGAGCCAAGGACGAGGGAATCCCGGTATCCGAATACACGCTCCGGGCGTGGATCACTGCTGGATTGATACCCGTTCGCCTGATCGGCGCAAAGCGGCTGCTGTATTACCCGAATCTGATCCGCTATCTGCAATGCGAGGACGGCGGCGATATCCAGCCCGTGGCGGATGTGTCCGGCGGAATCCGCCGAATCTCATAACGACAACAGGAGGTACCAGCATGAAAAAGTATAATCTCAGCAGCATCATGAGCGCAGCGTGGCGGATCTTCCGCAAGGGTGCCCAATCCTTTGCCGTGGCTCTGCGAATAGCATGGGCCAACGCCAAAGCCCATAACACCGCCAAGGAGACCGCCGGTATCACCGAGGAAACCCACACCTGGGCAGGCTGGCGTGATCTGGGCTACGAAGTGATCCATGAAAGCAAGGCCCTGTACAAGGCCATCCTGGCAGACCCTGCCACAAAGAAGGGTACCCGGGTAACCTGCTACTTCGGAGCATCCCAGGTTCAGCCCATCAGTGCATAAGAAAAGCCCCTTGCATCACCGCCGACCAAAGCACGATGCAAAGAGCCTGATCCCCAAAGGGGATGCGGCTATTATACTATGCCGTATCCCCCGACGTCAAGAATAAATTAACGGAGGAATCCATGAACAAACGAGAAGAAATCATCCAGCGGGCCGTTATTGACAGGCTGCAGGAAGGGATCCAGTTCTTTACCTCTGACGATATCCTTGCTGTGGCGGGTATTGATGATAAGAAGCTGGCCCAGATCAAGAAGCAAATCCTTTTGGAGGCAATGAATACCACCATTCCGGAATGATTCCGACCCAGACCAGTCCATAAAAGCCACCCATCCGCATAAGCAGAAAGACAGCCCGTCGCAGTATATTTACTTTATCACGAAATAGATCTGTCGGCAATAGGTAAATGACAATCATCACAGAAAAGGAGGCAGTTATGGAAAACAAAAACCGTGCAAAACCGTCTGGCCGATTCCCCTCCTTACCCGCTGTCCAATATCTCACGGTGGAAGATGTCATGGCCTGCCTCGGAGTAGGCCGCAGCAAAGCCTATACGATTATCAGAGAACTCAATGCAGAGCTGGAACGAGACGGTTATATTACCATTGCTGGTAAAATTCCAGCACGGAAGCTCCGTGAAAGGCTATACCTTTCCAGTCCCGCCCAACTGACCACGCCCATCCCAAAGGGGCGTACTACCAAACCCAAGAAATAAATCATAAAGGGAGAACTACAATGGCATACACCAGTCAAGCAAAATCTGACCTGTTCAACCAATACCTTATGACGATCCCCTCTAGGGCGGATTTACCGCCGGAGGTCAAGCAATGGCTTTCTGACCTTGAAGGCCAGCTCCACACGGCCCACAGTCTACTGTATTGCCTGTGCGCAGCCAGCGATGTAGCCGGTGAGGGATCATCCGACCTGTTGACGAAATGGTTACCGCAGGAAATGCCCGCCGCACTCCGGGTGGTAGAGCGTATTTTGTATGAGATCTTGGCAGAGGTTATGCAGTAATCTCCCTCGAAATTTTCTTCAAAAAGTCGATACTTAATCGATACTCAACCTATACCATTCTTGCGTATTGCTATCATAGAAAGGGGCCATTTTTCGGCCCCTATTTTTAGGAAAGGGATCAAATTTTGACCCCTTTTTCCAACAGCACACACACTTTTTGCTGGAAATAAAACAGGGTATAGACTGTCACGTTTTTTTCGACCCATTTTCCAGCGAATCTATACCCCTTCCAAGAAGGTTTCCGAGGTGCTTATACAGCCCCTCTCTGCGCCGTTTCATCTTCTCCTGATAGATCACAGCACTCTCCACAGAGGATGTACCATCAGTACGAAAGGCGCTCAGGGTCTTACGCTTATAATAGTCGATATCATATCCCTGCGCAAGGGCTAAGCTGACAATGCTCCATTTTCTTCTAAGAATCCCATAGCCTTTCTGCAACCGTTCATAAACAGCCTTATCACCGATACCATTTCTGGCCGCATACTCTGTTGCAGATTCCTCTTTCCAGTAGATTGCCTGTATAGCATCCCGAATATGATCTTCCCGGATATGCGCCACGGCGTCCCTTACAATGGTCTTAAGGTTTTCCAGCTCTACCATATCTGCTCCTTGCGGGGAAGATATAAAGTCGATCAGCGTATCGGCTCCATCGTCCCCGACAGGGGCATCCAGAGAAACGGCATCAAGAAGTACATCCCGTTTTCTTCTCCGGAGGCCAGCAACTTCCCGCATAGCATTGCGGATATGGTCAAATGCGTGAGTAGCAAAGGAAGCTCCCCGATCCGGAGAATAGGTCATAGCCGCCACATGAAGGCCCAGATAACCGGCCTGTTCCAAATCGTCCATATCATAATGGCATCCACAGCCATCCATATATCGGAGGGATATGTAGTTGATCAGGCCCTTGTTGTCTTCCCACAGCTCCTCCAGGAGCCAATTTTTTCCCTGCTGAATTTGGGCTACCAGATCCTCGTTTCTTCCCACCATGCACCCGTACCAAACAGATAAACCGCCATCCGATCCAAAAGCCGTTTCCGATTTCTCCAAATGGTGGCCTTGTCACAAGAGCAGAGGAAAGCCGCTGCTCGTTCGTCCGCCCCATCAAAGTATCTCGCCGGGATCAAAGGATAATAGGGATCATCCTGTATCAGTTCCAGCGCACGCTTTACCGCCTTGATTTCCCAGGATATCAGCAGCGCATCCAGCCCTTCAGCATCCTCCAGCTTTTCACAAAGTTCCGGGAGGCCATACAATTTTTCCTCCACTGCCTTTCGGATATTCTCAGTGATCTCGTAGGTAGGAAATGGTCTGAAGCTCTCTACGGTTTCCCGAATCAGTTTGTCCAAATCTACGCTATCCATTATCTGGTGGCAAACTGTCCCCAAATTCGGACTCGTACAATCAGAAGTCATAACTGCTATCTCCTTATTTAAGATTGTCCAAATTAAAGTCTGTATCGTTTATCACCTCCCGCATTATTGCTGTAGATATTTCATCAAAGAGTTATACGGTTACCACTCCCCGCAAGCGGTAATTCCGTTTGATATCCCTGGAAATAGAAAACACGTTGCTGCCGGCCATTTCGATAATCCGGCTACCGATTGCTTCGTCAATCTCCACCAGCTCCTGGGGTGTTTTTTCTGTGGAAACGATGGTTGGAAGATGATTGATGTACCGATGATTGATAATCTCAAAGGCAAGGCTGATATCCGCTCCTGTGGGATTGCTGGATCCGTCCGCAGCTTTACCGACCTTATACAGGTCATCAATATACAGAATTTGAGCATTCTTAAATCCGTTGATGATATCTGCCCGCCGTTCGCTGTCCAAACTCATAGCCTTCAGCTCTGCGATTTTGTCCCGCCACGGCATATAGCGCACTTCATCACCTGCTAAAAGGCGGTGGCGACATACTGCAGTACAAAGGTGTGTTTTGCCACTGCCGGGCTGCCCACAGAACAGGAGCCATCCTTCCGGCTTTTCCGCATAATTCACAGCCCCCAACTTGATTGCTTTTTGCCACAGCTCCATGACAGTGTATGAATCAAAGGTTTTACCCTCTTTGATGATGTTCTTCAGCCCAGAGCGTTCCATCTCCCAAACACACCGGCGGATTTTCATACAGCCACACTCTTTTGTGTAAAAGCTCCCGTCATCCCGGGGAATGGCAATCGTTCCACGGTTTAAGCACTTCGGGCAATCATGCCCTGAAAGATTGCCTAGGGTATTGTTGATGGTGTCCGCCTTCATTTTTGCGAGGGCCACAGGATCATACTGTTGTCCCAACAGACCAAAGGGATTCAGATTCAGCCTTTCCATTATTCTGTTTATCCTTTCCGTTCCAATTTCTTACTGCTGCTTTCCAGTCTTTCATGGGATTTTTACCTACCCGCCACCCGTTAGAGGTATAGTAGTCCACAAAACGCTGTGGATCCACAGTATACCCCTTTTCGGTACAATACGACCGAACTTCCATCACCGTTGGAGGTGTAAAACGGTGGCGGGTAGGCGGCTTGTCCGCCTCTACACCCTTTCCATCTTCTTCTCCATCTCTTTCTCCATCTCCATCTCTTTCTGTCACCGTGGGCAAGGGTGGGTTACCCTCCCTAACCGAGGGTTTTTCTTCCTCGGCCAGTTTGGGGCGGCCTCCCTTTTTGCCATTCTCCACATCCCGCAGATAATCAGCATGGGCATCGTCAATGTCCGACTTGATGGAGGCAAATACCACCGTTTCAAGCTGTCCTAGCTGAACCACCTCGCCGGTAGCAAAGTAATTCAGCGCAGCCTTTACGGCCCTACCCGCCACATCATCCGGGACGGCATCGATTAGCGGCCTATGGTGCAGCCATAGCTTGAACCATGATGCTCTTTTAGGTTTTTTTGCCATGAAATCACCCCAAAGATCCTGCATGGTGTTTCATAGGCCATCACCTCACAGATCCACCCGGCGGATGGTACCAGGAGCCGCCGCCACCGTGGCGGGCTGATTATCTCCGCCATCTTCACAGCGCAGATAGCTTACAAGGTTTGGATAGAACAACAGCAGTTTTGTTCCTGCCTTCCGGGCCGGGATTGCTCCTGTTCTCACCCAATGCCGTAGGGTATACTCAGAAATCCCGAGGCCGTCAGTCTTTGCTCGCTGGACAGCTTCACGGATGGTCACTACATCAGGCATTAGGATACCTCCTTTGCCAGACTGTCGATAATGAGCAAAATCTTTTCCCGCTCCTGTTGGGAAAGTTCTTTCCGCAGTTTCCGGGAGAAATTGCCGTCGTTGATTCCGAGTTGTGCAGCAATCTGCCAAAGCCGCACACCTCTCTTAACCGCATACTCACGAATATCTTTGTTGTGCATTTTCATTTCCTCCCATCTTGTTCTTGTTGTTGACAAAGCAAGTATAACATGATACTATGTAAAAGAAAATAACTCATTTTCAACATTTTATTCAAACAACGAGGTGTTTTGTTAAAATGCACAACCAATTAGAATTAGGCGCAAAAATTAAGGAAGAACGCTTACAATTAGGCGATACTCTAGATAAATTTGCAGAGAAAATTATGATTTCAAGGCAAACTCTTGCCAAATGGGAAAACGGGCTAGGAAATGGCCCCACTGTAAATGATCTATTGCGAATGTGCAAACTGTTTCACTGCGATTTTGGATATCTTGTAGGCGAATATTCGTGTAAAAGAAGAGAAGCCTCTGATATCCAAGCGGAAACCGGGCTTTCAGAGGAAGCCATCAAACAGCTGCAACACCAAAAGGCTATCATCGAGGGAAAGCAACTGCCTTTACCGTTTGAAGAAGCAGAAGAATCAACCACATTTCTAAAAATGTTAAGCATGTTGATTTCACATCCGCAATTTATCGATTTTGTTTGTGGTTTGAGCAAATGCGGTAAACTTCACAATTCTGGAACCTCTGGTGTCATAACCATGGGTGATGGAAAAAATGTTTGGGCGTGGGATGTAGCTGCAATATTAGAGAAGGATGGATGGTCCATAATAAGCAACATCCATGCTGCGGATTACTGGCTATATTCTTCCCTTGATACTTTGCGCGGTATAGCAAAAGATATTTGGGAAGAACCTTGGAAGTATGGAGAAAACCTTGATAAATAAAAAACCGCCACCGTGGCGGCAACCACGGCAGCGGCGAAATGTAAACCGAACAGCATCCAACCAACGATTTACCCGGTCATTATATCACATCGGGCAAATTGGTGCAACCACAGAAAGGAGCACGAATGGCAACGATTGAGAAAATCACCGGCAAGACCGGCACCACCTACCGAATCAGCGTGTCCGGCGGCTTTGATACTGCAGGCAAGCGCATCCGCCACAGGATGACCTATAAACCGGAGCCGGGAATGACGGCTCGCCAGATTCAGAAGGCCGTCCAGCGGGCCGCGGCGGACTTTGAGCGCAGCATTGAACAGGGCTATGCCCTGGATAACCGCCAAACCTTCGCAGACTATGCAGCCTATGTAATCGACCTGAAGGAGCGCACCGGCACAAAGCACCGCACCATTATGGGCTACAAGCGTTTGCTGATTCGTACCAATCAGGCCATTGGCCACATGGCAATACAGGATATCCGGGCAGTACATCTGAACCGCTTTTACAAAAACCTTACAGAAGAAGGTATCCGGGGAACCGCAGACAGGGCCGTCCCCAAAACCGACCTCCAGGCAGCGCTGAAGGAAAAGAAGCTGTCCATGGCAAAGGTTGCCAAGCTGGCCGGGGTAGCGGAATCCACCGTCAACACCGCCGGTAAAGGGGAGCCAATCCTCAGAGAAAAGGCAGAGCTGATAGCCGCTTCGGCCGGGATCCCCTTCGATACGCTGTTCTCCGTGGTGGAGCATAACGAACCACTTTCCACTACCTCCATCCTGGCCTACCACCGTTTCATCCATATTGTTCTAGCCCAGGCAGAAAAGGAAATGCTGGTACCCTATAACGCCGCCGATAAGGCCACCCCGCCACAAAAAGAAAAATCGGAGGTAGGAACCTTCCAAACCTCCGAGCTGATCGCCATCCGGGATGCGGCTGCCCAGGAGCCGATCAAATGGCAGATGATTATTCACTTGCTTATGATCACCGGCTGCCGCCGTGGCGAAATTGTTGGCCTAAAATGGGATCGTGTCAACTGGAAGGATTCCTCCATCCGTATTGACACCACCCTCCTGTACACCCCGGAGCGGGGCGTATACGAATCCACCACAAAGACCGGGGCCGAGCGAACCATCAAGCTCCCGAAGGAAACCATGGATCTGCTGCGGCAATACCGGGTGTGGCAGCTGGAAACCAGACTAATCAACGGCGACCGCTGGAAGGAAACGCCCTTTGTCTTTACCGGCGAATGTGGCGGATGTATGGCCCCTGACACACTCAGCGGCTATCTGAACCGTTTTGAGAAGAAATACAACCTCCCACACATCCACGCTCACAAGTTCCGCCACAGCATGGCATCCGTACTCTATTTCTCCGGCGCAGATCCTGTCAGTATTTCCAAACGCTTGGGACACGCCCAGGTAAGCACCACGCAAAACATCTATTCCCACCTAATTGAGCAAGCCGATACCCAGTCGGCGGAACGGATTGCAGATGCCATTTTCCGCACGGAGAAACGCACCGGCTGACCCAAACGAAAGTCATTGGCCCAAAATTGGCCCAAAATGAAAAATGAGCCGTTTCCAAAATAGCCCTAAGAGTACGAAAAAAGCCCGGAATCTTGACGATTCCGGGCTTTTAACGTGGTACGCCGAAAGGGACTCGAACCCCCGACCTACTGATTCGTAGTCAGTCACTCTATCCAACTGAGCTATCGGCGCATGTCTCAACGACTTGGATATAATAGCATACCTTTTTCAAAAATGCAAGTACTTTTTTCAAAAATTTTGAAAAAATTTTTTCGCACTGTTTTTGGCTTCTTGACAGGAACTTTTTCCCCTTGTACAATAGACGAAAATACCGAAGGAGGTGGGAAAATGGAATATTTACGGGAGCTTCCTTCTCTGCTGCTGCCCTGGTATTACGCTAACCGGCGGGATCTGCCATGGCGAAAGGATCGGGAGCCTTACCATGTCTGGCTGTCGGAGATCATGCTGCAGCAGACCCGGGTGGAGGCAGTAAAGGGGTATTATGCCCGCTTTCTGGAGACGCTTCCCACCGTTGCCGCACTTTCTGAGTGCGATGACGACCTGCTGCACAAGCTCTGGGAGGGTCTCGGCTATTACAGCCGGGTACGGAATCTGAAAAAGGCCGCCCGGGTGGTGATGGCAGCACATGCGGGTGTGTTTCCGCGAACCCACGCTGAGGTGCTGGCGCTGCCGGGCATCGGAGCGTACACTGCCGGTGCCATCTGCTCCATCTGCTTTGGGCTGCCCACCCCGGCGGTGGACGGCAATGTACTGCGGGTCTTCTCCCGTTTGACAGACGACCCGTCCCCGATCGACCTGCCTGCCACTAAAAAACGGGTCACGGAAACGCTTTCCGCCATTTATCCCGCGGAAGCCGGAGATTTCACCCAGGCTCTGATGGAACTGGGTGCCACTACCTGCGGTCCCAACCGAAAGCCGGACTGTGAACACTGTCCCTGCAAGGGAATCTGCCGCGGATATGCCCAGGGAACTGCGGAGGCCCTTCCGGTGAAGGCACCCAAAAAGGAAAAGCGGCAGGAAGACCGCACTGTATTTCTCTTCCACTGCGACGGAAAATATGCCCTGGAAAAGCGTCCCGCCACAGGCCTTCTTGCAGGACTTTGGCAGTTTCCCAATGTATCCGGGCAGCTGGATACCGCCAGTGCCTTGCAGGAAGCAGAGGTCATGGGCCTGCGGCCTCAGGAAATTCGCAAGGAAATTTTCCGAAAGCACATTTTCACCCACATCCAATGGAATATGAAGGGCATTTATCTGGACGTTGCCGAAACCGGCGGCAGTTTCCAATGGTTCACGGAAGAAGAGGTCACCGCAGCCGCAGCGCTGCCCACGGCGTTCCGCCAATTCTGGGAGGAGAGATAGCAATGTTTGATTACCATATGCATTCCCGGGTATCCTTTGACGGGCATGACACCGGCGAAGCCCTTGCACAGGCCGCCCTCAAGGCCGGTCTGAAGGAGATTTGCTTTACGGATCATCTGGATTATGATCCTCTTGGGCATATGGGCATTATGGCCTTTGACACCGATGCCTACAACGCAGAATATGATGCGCTGGAAGTTCCCGGTCTGAAAATCCGCCGCGGCTGTGAATTCGGCATGACCCCGGACAACGTTCCCCAGTTCCAGAAGGATCTGCAGCGTCGGCCCTTTGATTTTGTGCTGGGTTCCATTCATTTTGTGGATGATCTGGACGTGTATTATCCCGAATGGTGGTCAGGCAAGACCGTTTTTCAGGCAGAGCGGCGGTATCTGGATGCCACGCTGGAAAGCATCCGCATCCACGATGACTTCGATGTTCTGGCCCATCTGACCTACATTGCCAAGACCCATTCTCACCCCGCCCCCCGTTCTGTTCCCTATGAAGAACACCGGGAGGTCATAGACGAGATCCTGCGGACCCTGGCTGCCAAGGGAAAAGGCCTGGAGATAAACTCCAGCGGTGTAGACCGCTGCGGCGGCTTCCTGCCTACGGCAGATATTTTCCGCCGGTTCAAAGAACTGGGCGGCGAGATTGTCACCATTGGCTCCGACGCGCATACCGTCAGCCGGGTGGGGCAGTATTCCTTCGAGGCCTGCGAGATCCTGAAGGATATTTTTGGGGTTGTCTGCACCTTTGAAAACCGGAAGCCGGTCTTCCATAAGCTGTAATCCAATTTAATGTACTGGCCCGAAAGCGCCAGTACATATTTTTAAGGCAGCACATTGACCTCACTCATCAGCAGCATCCCTGTCAAAACACCCTGAGAAAAGGCAGTCTGCTCATGCTCCAGGCACAGGTCGCAGACCACCGCAAAAACTGCGTCGTATTCCGCCTGAGAAAGCATGGCCAGGCTTTCCCGCAACTTCTGAAACAGTTCCCGCAGCTGCCGGGAATCAAAGCTGTTGTGGGCTGCAAAAACGTCATGCAGCAGCTCCAACAAAGACGGCATGGAGTCTGCCTCCTGCACGATGGGATGCGTGTCCAGATAGTCCAGGACCTGATGGATATGGATTGGCATAAAAATCGCTCCTTTTTGACGCAATTACTTCGTCATTTTTCCATATCATTATAATTCAATGATATAATTTTGTCAATACTGCGTCAGAGGTGAGTCAGATGAAAGATAATCTTCCAAGATACACCCTTCGTATTCCACAAGTATTATTGGATAAAATCGGATATATCGCTGATTTCGAGGGGCGAACAAAAAACAAGGAAATTGAGCAGATAATAAAAAAGAGAATTTATGAGTTTGAGCAAGAACACGGTATCATTCCAGAAATGCCTACTACATTAGAATAAGCCTCCCCGCATGTCATCCTTGGCAGCGCACGAAGTGTGCAGTCGAAGGATGACATGCTTTTTGCATTTGTTGGTACCCGGCGTGGAAACATCCGCGCCCTGCAATTGGTTTTCTGCTTGATCGGCAGCGCTCCGCCAAACCGGTTCCCTACATATTATCGGCACAATCACTCGTCTTTCCGGTGCGTACAAATGTCTTTTGCGGATAATTCCGTTTTCTGCCAAAAAATATTGACATTCTATGAATTTCCAATTATACTAGGGTTTGTATTTTAAAATATTATTGTTTTTTGGAAGGAAGTCAACCAATGGTTAAAAAATGGGATGTCACCATCCCTAAGCTCTCCGGCGACAAGACCCGTCGGGCCTACATCTGGCTGCCGGAAGATTATGAGGAAAACAAGGATAAGCGTTACCCCGTCATGTATATGTTTGACGGACACAACGTTTTCTTTGATGAAGATGCCACCTACGGCAAGTCCTGGGGCATGGCAAAATATATGAAGGAAAATCCCAGGGACCTGATTATTGTGGGTGTGGAATGCAACCATGAGGGAAACCGCCGTCTGGTGGAATATGCCCCCATGACCTACACCAATTCCGAGCACGGCCACATCAAGGGCAAGGGCAGCATTATGATGAACTGGCTGGTCCGAACCCTGAAGCCCTATGTGGATGAAACTTACCGCACTCTGCCGGACAGAAAGAACACCATCATCGCCGGTTCCTCCATGGGCGGCCTTATCGCGCTGTACGGCGTGACCGTATACAACCACACCTTCCAGCGGGCAGCCTGTCTGTCTCCCAGCCTGTGGGTCTCTCCGGGCAAGGTGCTGGAAATGGTGGCCCGTGCCCACATCCGCCGGGATACCACCGTGTATATGGACTACGGCGAGCTGGAAATGTTCAACCATGCTGCCACCCAGGAATCCATGATCTCCACCGCCCACCTGCTGCTGACCAAGCGGGTGAATCTGGCATTGCGGATCGTCCCCGGCGGCAACCACTCAGAGGCCAGCTGGGAAAAGCAGATCCCTATTTTTATGGAGTGTCTGGGTCTGTAAAAATGCCTTCCCCTTTGGGGAAGGTGGCACGGCGCAAGCCGTGACGGAAGAGGTCTGCATCGGGCGGATTCGCCGAAAATGCAGAAAGAATCCGCACCCTCTACCGCACCTCTCCCGCCCCCCTTCGGGGGCACCCTCCCCAAAGGGGAGGGCTTCACACCGCGTTTATTATTTTTTTAGGAGAAATATTTTTTTATGGAAATTCGTTATGAAAAGCATTGGAGCGGCCATCTGAACCGTTGGATGGAGTTCAAGATTTACGGCAGCACCGGCAAGCCTGTTCTGTTCATCCCCTGCCAGGCTGGCCGTTTCTGGGACTTCGAAGGCTTCAACATGGACAAGACCTGGGCTCCCTGGATCGAGTCCGGCCAGGTCATGGTGTTCTCCTGCGACTCCATCGACAATGAGGCCTGGGCCGCACTGGGCGCTGACAAGCGCTGGCGCATTGAGAACCACGAGAAGTGGGTAAGCTACATCACTACTGAGCTGGTCCCCGCTATCAAGCATATCGCCGGTCTGGCCAACGGCTACGATCAGGGCATCATGACCTTCGGTGCTTCCATGGGTGCCATGCACGCAGCCAACCTGTACTACCGCCGTCCCGACCTGTTCGACAGCTGCTTCGCTATCTCCGGCCTGTACGACAACAAGGAATTTTTCGGCGACTACTGCGACGACCTGGTTTACAACAACTGCCCAGCCTTCTATCTGGCCAACATTCCTGAGGACCATTTCTACATGGATATGTACCGTAACCAGAAGAGCCTGATCGTCATTGGTCAGGGCGCATGGGAAGAGCCCCTGCTGGAATCCACCCGGATGCTGGACACCGTCTGCTGCCGCAGAGGCATCCCTACCCGCTTCGAGTACTGGGGCCACGATGTCAACCACGACTGGCCCTGGTGGCATAAGATGGTTCCCACCTACCTGCCCTGGCTGCTGGGTTAATTCACATATTTCCTTGCCTCCCTCTCTGAGGGAGGTGGCCGAGCGCAAGCGAGGTCGGAGGGAGTGCCCCTTTCGGATGGGTACACTCCCCCAGTCACGCCTTACGGCGTGCCAGCCCCCTCTGTGAGGGGGGCCAAGGCGTTAACTCGAAAATTATAGACAAGGAGTAGATACATATGAAGAATTTTGTTTTCATTTCCCCCAACTTTCCTCTGACTTACTGGAAGTTCTGCCGTGAACTGAAGAACAACGGTATGCGTGTTCTGGGTATCGGCGACTGCCCCTATGATGATCTGATGCCTGAGCTGAAGGATGCTATGCATGAATACTACAAGGTTTCCTCTCTGGAAAACAGTGACGAGGTTTTCAAGGCTGTTGCTTTCTTCACCTTCAAGTACGGCAAGATCGACTGGCTGGAATCCAACAACGAATACTGGCTGATGCGTGACGCATGGCTGCGTACCGAGTTCAACATCACCACCGGTCCCAAGCTCCACGAGATGGACAAGATCAAGTACAAGTCCGCCATGAAGGAATACTATGCCAAGGCCGGTCTGCCCACTGCCCGTTACCATCTGGTTGAGGGCCTGGACGACGCTCTGGAGTTCGCTCACATGGTTGGTTACCCTGTCGTTGTCAAGCCCGACAACGGTGTCGGTGCTTCCAACACCTACAAGCTGAAGTGTGACGAGGATGTCTACTGGTTCATTAACTCCAAGGACGATAACGTCTACATCATGGAAGAGTTCGTCAACGGTTACGTTCAGACCTATGATGGCATTGTGGACTCCCAGGGCAACATGCTGTTCGAGTCCGGCAACATCACTCCCCTGTCCCTGATGGACATCGTCAACAACAACGGCGACTCCGTCTACTATCTGGTGAAGGAGCTGCCCGAGAAGATCCGTCAGGCAGGTCTGGCTACTGTCAAGTCCTTCGGTGTCAAGTCCCGCTTCATCCACCTGGAGTTCTTCGTTCTGAACGAGGACCAGGAGGGTCTGGGCAAGAAGGGCGACGTTCTGGGTCTGGAAGTCAACATGCGCCCCGCCGGCGGCTTCACCCCCGAGATGTACAACTACTCTCAGGAGACCGACGTTTACAAGATCTGGGCTGACATGATCGCCTTCGACTACAACACCAAGTCCATCGGCAACTCCCACTACTGCGCCTTCTACGGCCGCCGCGACGGCAAGCAGTACCGTCTGGATGACTACGAAGTCATGATGAAGTACGGTCAGAAGATGGTCATGTGGGGCCGTATCCCCGATGCACTGTCCGGTGCTATGGCAAACCAGATGTATGTGGCCAACTTCGATACCGAAGAAGAAATGATGGCCTTCTACGAGGACCTGGCTGCTCAGTACTAATTTCAGACAGATGCAAAACACCCGCAGAGCAATCGCTCTGCGGGTGTCTTCATGTTGCGTTCCCCTTACCGATTATTCCGTTCGGTTCACGGAGCGTTCAGAATCAAAGCCCTGGGGGTAGCGGGCTCTCAGCTTGTCGATATTGGCCTTGAAAATATCCTCCAGAGGGATGTCCAAAGCGTAAGCCGTTTCCGCCAGATACCAAGCAATATCTCCCAGTTCCTTTGCCAGTTTGGTTTTGTCCAGTTCATGTCCCTGGGCCAGCCACTTTTTTACAATATCGATGGCTTCGCCGGATTCCCCGCACAGGCCCATGACACCGTTGATAAGAACATCCTTTTTGTTTAAAGCAGGATTCAGGGTGGTCATGGCCAGTTTCTGGTATTTGTTTATCGTCAGATCATTTTTATGGGCATTGCAGATTTCATAAACGTCCGCATCATAGCGGATACCCAGCTTTTCATACTTTCCTTCCTCGGTGGCGATCTGGGTCATGCCTGCCTTGCGCATTACCGCACCGGAGGCAGGATTCCTGGTCATATGGTCTGCCACGATCCGCTCGATTCCCAGTTCTTCAAAGGCAAACCGGATCACCGCCCGGAGCATTTCTGTGCCGTAGCCCTGATTCCAGTAGTCACAGCCCAGCATGTAGGCAAAACTGCAGCTTTCCTCTGTTTCGTCAAAGCGCAGCAGTTCAATGAGGCCCATAAGAGTGTCATCCTCTTTTGTGGTCACACCCCAGCAGTAATAGGGACCTTCTTCGTATCTTTCCAGCTTCCGCTGCAGGCTTTCCAGGCTTTCGCCAATGTCCTGATGGGGATCAAACAGCATATACCGGGACACGTCCGCATCGCCGAACAGCCGCTCATAATATTCGTAAACATCCTCCAGGCGCAGCTGCCGCAGACACAGCCGCTCCGTTTCGATGGGATGAAAGTTTGCATATCGCATATTCTTCGCTCCTTCTTGTGGATTTTTACCATTATATCCCTGTTTTTTTCAAAAGTCTATAGCAAAAACACATCTTGATTCTTTTTCCTCCTTTCGCTATAATCTTGTGTGGATTTTACAGCTTATAAGGAGCTTTTATGATATTCAGAAAAGAAATTATTGGCAAACAGTTCGATGAAGAACGAGCCCTGTACCATTTGAAAAATACCGATGTGCTGGACTGCAGCTTTGCCGGTCCTGCTGACGGCGAATCGGCCCTGAAGGAAGCCAGAAACGTCCGTCTGGAAAACTGCACCTTCTCTCTTCGCTATCCTCTGTGGCATACCGAAGGCTTCCAGCTTCATGATTCCAAGCTGGAGGAAGGCTGCCGGGCACCCATCTGGTACGCCAAGGACGGCACCATCACCGACAGCGACATTCACGGCACCAAGGCCATCCGGGAATGCAGCAACATTAAAATCAGCGACTGCACCATTACCTCCGAAGAATTCGGCTGGAAAAGCAGCGGCATCACCGTCACAGACAGCAGCCTTCATGCCCAGTACCTGTTCTTTGACAGCCGGGATGTGGTACTGGACAAAGTGGAAATGACCGGCAAATACTCCTTCCAGTACATGGAGAATCTGACCATCCGAAATTCCGTGCTGGATACCAAGGATGCTTTCTGGCACTCCAAAAACGTTACCGTGGAAAACTCCGTGGTAAAGGGCGAGTACTTAGGCTGGTTCTCCGAGGGTCTGACGCTCATCGGCTGCAAGATCGCAGGCACCCAGCCTTTGTGCTACTGCAAAAATCTGACCCTGAAGAACTGCACCATGGAGGGCACCGACCTGGCTTTTGAATATTCCGATGTTCAAGCCAGCATTCTGGGCCATGTGGATTCCATCAAAAACCCCAGAAGCGGCGAAATCATCCTGGATTCTGTGGATGAAGTCATTATGGAAGACGCCATCATGGAATGCACCGGCAAAGTCACCATTCGATAACAAAAAAGCGTGTTGCAAAATGCGTGTCATTCCAAGCCAGTGCGCACACTGGCGTGGGAATCTCCATAGATTTCCGAAATCTGAAGGAGATTGCCACACCAGTCCGAGGACTGGTTCGCAATGACAGCATATTTTGCAACACGCTTTTTTGCTCACAGATAATCCTTATTTTCCTGTTCCCAGGGTTCCGGAACAGGTTCGGAAGGCTGCCACTGAGGTGCCTCCTCATAGACCGTTCTCTGCTTTCTGGGGGGCATACCCTCATCTTTTTCCCGGTTGAAGAACAGGAAGAAGGGCTTTGTCACGGGGAACAGCACGCTGAGGACCAGATACAGCACCGCATTAGTGGGGTCCAGAGACTTGTATACATCATACAGTGCCATGAAGTAGATCACCGCGTAGGCAAGGGCGATGCCCGCCAAAGGCAGACTGACACCGGCGACACCGATCACAGGGCCCATGATACGGTTCAGGATCATGGATTCATTGTGAAAGCCTCCAAACAGAACGCTGCCGGCAATGGCAATGCCCAGAACGGTAATCGCCATAGTCAAAAACAGCTTTCCGATATTCAGCCAAAGCAGCCACTTGCGTTTGGCGCGGTTTTCCCCTTTTACCACATACTGATACTGGTCAGACAGACTGCCCAGCAGCCAGCAGTTGAGCACGGGAACCCAGGCAAGCCAGGGCTTGCGCAGTTCCCGGCGGCGGGCAATGCAGTAAATTGCCAGTGCCGTCAGCACATACGCTGCAATTCCAAACAATCCCGATGGGATACTTCCCAGCAGACTGGGCAGCAGCATAAACAGTTCATTTTCATACACAGGTGCCATAAAAACGCCTCCCTTTTTCTATCTGGGGATAGTGTAGCACAAGACGGTCAAAATAACAAGAAACGAAGTGTGAATTGTGACTGATTGCAAGAAGCAAAGCGACGCGGCAATCCCCAGCAGATTTCCATATGATGCCGTTTTATGCTTCTGCACGGACCTGCAGAGGGGATTGCCACACCAGTGTGCGCACTGGTTCGCAATGACATGCATTTTACTTCATCAGCTTGCAGACCAGCTCGGTATAGGCGAAGGGGTCATCCAGAGGAAGCTCTGCCATGAGCTGGGCCTGGCAGCACAGCAGCTGGGCATAATCCTTGGCCTTCAGAGGATCTTCGGTCATGGCCTTCTGCATAGCCTGCACCGCCTCGTGGTCGGGGTTCAGTTCCAGAATCCGGCCCACGGAGAAGGCAAATTCCGGATTGGCCTTCTTCATGTACTTTTCCATCTCGAAGCTCATACCGGCTTCGGGAGTCATGCAGACGGGGTGGCTGCCCAGGTTGGAAGACAGCTTCACTTCCTTCACCTGTTCTCCCAGCGTTTCCTGCACAAAGGTCAGGAAACCCTTCAGAGATTCTGCCTTTTCCTCGGCTTCCTTCTTTTCCTCCTCGGTCTGCAGGCCCAGATCTTCACTGGATGCGTTGCAGAAGGACTTTTCCATGTAATTCATCAGGGTCTGAGGGATGAACTCGTCCACATCCTCAGTAAACAGCAGCACATCGTAGCCCTTTCTGGAAAGAGCTTCCACCTGGGGCAGCTTGGCCAGGCGGTCCTTATTCTCGCCGGGAACATAGTAGATCTTTTCCTGACCCTCAGCCATTGCCTCCACATATTCCTTCAGGGAAACCAGCTTGCCCTCTTTATGGCTGTAGAACAGCAGCAGGTCCTTGCAGGAATCCTTGTGGGCACCGTAGTCGGCAACAGTGCCGTATTTCAGCTGGCGGCCAAAGGCGGCATAAAATTCCTCATATTTCTCCCGGTCATTTTCCAGCATGGATTTCAGCTCGGATTTGATCTTCTTCTCGATATTCCGGGCGATGATGGTCAGCTGGCGGTTATGCTGCAGCATTTCCCGGCTGATGTTCAGGCTCAGGTCCTGGCTGTCCACGATGCCCCGGACGAAGCGGAAGTGCTCCGGCAGCAGGTCTTCACAGTTTTCCATGATCATAACACCGGCGCTGTAGAGCTGCAGGCCCCGCTTGAAATCTTTGGTGTAGAAGTCATAGGGAGCCTTGCCGGGGATATACAGCAGGGCTTTGAAGGATACGCTGCCCTCGGCGCTGCTATGGATGGTCCGCAGGGGCTTGTTGTAATCGAAGAACTTGTCCCGGTAGAAGGTTTCATATTCCTCCTCGGTGACATCCTTCTTGGCACGCTGCCAGATGGGCACCATGGAGTTCAGGGTTTCCTCTTCCTTGTAAGTCTCATACTCCTCGGAATCTTCTGCTTTCCGGCTGCGGCTGACCTCCATTTTGATGGGATAGCGGATATAGTCGGAATATTTGCGGACCAGCGCGCGGATTTCATACTCTTCCAGATACTCGGAATACTTATCCTCCTCGGTGTCTTCCTTCAATGTCATGATGATATCGGTGCCGGGAGCATTCTTGGTGGTCTCTTCAATGGTATAGCCGTCGGCACCGTCGGAGACCCACTTCCATGCCTTGTCTTCGCCGTACTTTCTGGAGATGACGGTGATGGAGGAGGCCACCATGAAGGCAGAATAGAAGCCCACACCGAACTGGCCGATGATGTCGATATCCTCCTGCTTTTCCATGGCCTGCTTGAAGCCCAAAGAACCGGACTTAGCAATGGTGCCCAGGTTTTCTTCCATGTCTTCCTTGGACATACCAATGCCGTTGTCGGAAACCGTCAGAGTCCGGGCATTCTCGTCTGCGGTAATGGTGATGGCAAACTGGTCACGGGAGATGCCTACCTTGTCATCCGTAAGGGCGGTATAGGCCAGCTTGTCAATGGCATCGGAGGCATTGGAGATAATTTCCCGCAGGAAGATCTCCCGATGGGTGTAGATGGAGTTGATCATCAGGTCCAGCAGTCGCTGGGATTCTGCTTTAAACTGTTTCTTTTCCATGATATGCATTCCTTTCATTAGCACTCAGCTTTGTAGAGTGCTAACATTATATCGCACACAGGAAAAAATGCAAGCCCTTTCATAATTTGTTTTTTCTTTATTTACAAATACCGATGCAGGAGCGATTCACGAATTGCCCCTATAATTTATGTGAAAATTAAATTTACTGCATTGATTATTTGAAATTTTGTGATATGATTATACTGTATGATTATGCGCCAAAGGACTTTCGTTCGTTAATAAATTATAATGGAAATATAAGGAGTATGAAATGATCACAGTATCCAATCTCGGTATGCAGTTTGGCGGCCAGTGGCTGTTCCAGCATGTAGACCTGCAGTTCCTGCCCGGCAACTGCTACGGCATCATCGGTGCCAACGGCGCCGGCAAGTCCACCTTCCTGCGCATCCTCACCGGCGAGCTGGACAGCACCACCGGTGCCATCAGCATTGACCCCGACAAGCGCGTATCCGTTCTGAAGCAGAACCAGAACGCTTACGACGAGTATTCCATTCTGGACACCGTCATCATGGGCAACCAGCATCTGTACGATGTGATGAAGGAAAAGGATGCCATTTATGAAAAGCCCGACTTCTCCGATGAGGATGGTCTGCGCGCTGCTGACCTGGAAGCCGAATTTGCAGAACTGGGCGGCTGGGAAGCAGAATCCGATGCCTCCCGTCTGCTGCAGGGCCTGGGCATCGGCACCGACCTGCACTATGATATGATGGGCGACACTGACCCCCGGCTGAAGGTGAAGGTCCTGCTTGCCCAGGCTCTCTTCGGCAACCCCGACATTATCATGCTGGACGAGCCCACCAACAACCTGGATATCGAAGCCATCAACTGGCTGGAAGACTTCCTTCTGGACTTCCCCGGCATGGTCATCGCCGTCAGCCACGACCGTCACTTCCTGAACACCGTCTGCACCCACACCGTGGATATCGACTACGGCAAGATCAAGATGTATGTCGGTAACTACGACTTCTGGTACGAATCCTCCCAGATGGTCCAGGCCATGATCCGCAACAAGAACAAGAAGAACCAGGAAAAGATCGAAGAGCTGCAGCTGTTCATTCAGCGTTTCTCCGCCAACAAGAGTAAGGCCAAGCAGGCTACTGCCCGCCGTAAGCTGCTGGACAAGCTGAGTGTTGAGGAAATGCCCTGCTCCACCCGCCGCTATCCCTTCGTTGGCTTCCAGCAGGAGCGGGAGCTGGGCAAGGATGTTCTGACTGTCAAGGATGTTTCCGTCACCGTCGACGGCGTGAAGCTGCTGGACAAGGTCTACTTCTCCGTCAACCGCACCGACAAGATTGCCTTCGTTGGTGAAAACGAGCTGGCACAGACCGCCCTCTTCAAGGTTCTGATGGGTGAGCTGGAACCCGATGAAGGCTCCATCAAGTGGGGCGTTTCCACCATCCGCTCCTATCTGCCCAAGGATAACTCCGAGTATTTTGAAGGCAACAAGATGGAGCTGGTGGACTGGCTGCGCCAGTACTCCGCCAAGAAGGACGATGTGTACCTGCGCGGCTTCCTGGGCCGTATGCTGTTCTCCAACGAAGATGTCTTCAAGCCTGTCAACGTCCTGTCCGGCGGCGAGAAGGTCCGCTGCATGCTGTCCAAGATGATGCTGAGCGGTGCTAACGTTGTGCTGCTGGACCAGCCCACCAACCATCTGGACATGGAATCCATCCAGGCTGTCAACAAGGGTCTGGAAGCCTTCCCCGGCGTTGTATTGCTTGCTTCCCATGACCACGAAATGCTGACCTCCACCTGTAACCGCGTCATCGCCTTCCAGCCCGACGGCACCATCATTGATAAGTATGGTACCTATGACGATTATCTGGAATGGATGGCACAGAATAAGAAGTAAGGAATCATTATGGAAAAAATCTTAAACATTATCACCGCCAAGATGCAGCAGGCATTCTCCGATGCCGGTTACGACGCATCCTTTGGCCGGGTCACGGTGTCCAACCGCCCTGACCTGTGTGAATACCAGTGCAACGGCGCACTGGCAGCCGCCAAGCAGTATAAGTGCGCTCCCATCCAGATTGCCAAGGCTGCGGCAGAAAAACTGGATGCCGCTGACTTTTCCATGGTAGATGCCGTCATGCCCGGCTTCATCAATTTAAAGCTCTCTGACGCCTTCCTGCAGAAGTATCTGGAGGAAATGCGCGTTTCTGACAGCTTCGGCGTGGAAAAAATCGGTGCAGGCAAGACCATCGTGGTGGACTACGGCGGACCCAACGTGGCAAAGCCCCTGCACATCGGCCATCTGCGCTCCGCCATCATCGGTGAGAGCCTGAAGCGGCTGTACAAGTTCTTCGGCTGCAACACCATCGGAGACATTCACCTGGGCGACTGGGGTCTGCAGATGGGCCTGATCATCACCGAACTGCAGGAGCGCCAGCCTGACCTCCCCTACTTCGATCCCGATTTTACCGGTGAGTATCCGGAGGAAGCTCCCTTCACCATTTCCGAGCTGGAGGATATCTACCCCGCCGCCTCCGCCAAGAAGAAGGTGGATGCCGATTTCGCTGACCGTGCCCACACAGCTACCTTTGAGCTGCAGAACGGCCGCCGGGGCTACCGGGCCATCTGGCAGCACATCATGAAGCTGTCCGTTGCGGACATGACCCGGATCTACAACAACCTGGATGTCCACTTTGAGTCCTGGCTGGGCGAAAGCGATGCAGACCCCTTCATTCCCGCCATGATCGAAGAGTTCAAGACCAAGGGTCTGGCTGTGGAATCCGAGGGTGCTCTGGTCATTCCCGTTGCTGAGGAAAGCGACAAGAAGGAAGTGCCCCCCTGCATTCTGGTGAAGTCCGACGGCTCTGCTATCTACGCTACTACGGACCTGGCTACCATGGTCCAGCGTATGCAGGATTTCAAGCCCGACGAAATGCTCTATATCACCGACAAGCGCCAGGCTCTGCACTTTGAGCAGGTCTTCCGGGCTGCCAAGAAGGGCGGCATCCTGCCTCAGGGCTTCCCCGTGTCCCACCTGGGCTTTGGCACCATGAACGGCAAGGACGGCAAGCCCTTCAAGACCCGTGACGGCGGTGTCATGCGCTTAGAGCAGCTGATCTCTGACATGACCGAATTTGTCCGTGCCAAGGTTGTGGAGAACAAGATCGTGGAGGAATCCGCAGTGGAGGAGACCACTGCCAAGATCGCGCTGGCTGCCCTGAAATACGGCGACCTCTCCAACCAGCCCACCAAGGACTATGTCTTCGATATGGACCGCTTTGCCGCTTTCGAGGGAAACACCGGCCCCTATATCCTCTACACCATCGTCCGCGTCAAGTCCATTCTGGCCAAGTACGGTGCCTGGGAGAATCTGCCCATCCAGACCGCTGCCAACCCCTACGCCAAGGATCTGATGCTGGCCATCACCAAGTTTGGTCCCGCCATGGAATCTGCCCTCAATTCCTTCGCTCCCAATCTGGTCTGCGCCTACATCTACGAACTGGCAGGCTGCGTCAACAAGTTCTACCACGAGACCCGCATTCTCACCGAGGAGAACGAAGAACTGAAGGCAGGCTACATTGCCCTGATCGGCCTTGCCAAAAATATTCTGGAAACCTGCATCGGTATTCTGGGCTTCTCCGCACCCGAGAAGATGTAAAAAATCAACGCCGTCCCAATTGGGACGGCGTTATTTTTGAAATCGGACAACCTCATTTGGTGTGCAATCCAAAGCGAAGCAAAGTTTTTCCAACGTAAGCAGGGTAATATTATTCCCCTTTTTAATACTATCCAGTGTCTTATTATCAATACCCAATTTCAGCAGACGGTATTGACTGATCCCTTTGCACTGCATCGTTTCCCATAAGGGAGAGTAATCGATCATGAGCCGCCCACCTTCCATAGAATTTGGATTTATTATATGGAAGATTTTTATCTTTTGATATTGTGGAGTTGTTCACAATATGATATACTGTAAGGAGCAGGGATTCAAATGACTATAGATGAAATTATTCAGCAAATAGCGAAAGAGCACCATACAACCCCGGAGATCGTTCGCAGAGAAATGGAATTTTCCATGAAGGAAGCTCAGAAAACTACGAATCCAAGAGCAAAGGCACTATGGGCCTCCATTCCTCATAGAGGTGACGTGATTACGCTGGAAGAGTTTATTTCGTATATTGCAACGCTCGCCAAGATCATTTCCTGATTTCCCTTTTCCAGCTTCAAAATATGTGGCCGAACGGTTTCCCACCCCATATTTTGTCCCATTTTACCATATTTGCTCTTGTGTTCTCTCTCTGCTTACGCTATAATAAACAAGGAATAATAAAAAAAGTAAGGAGAGATGCCCCATGAAATTAGCAGTTTATACCGTCAGCCTGCCCGAGTACAATCTGGCCGAATCCGTTGCCGTCCTGAAGGAAATGGGTTACGAAGGCGTTGAGTGGCGCGTTGACAAGACAGTCGGCGAGTCCCCCCTGAAGGCTATGTTCGCCAACTATCCCAAGGAAGCTCAGTATGCCTTCCGTTACTGGACCGACAACCACTCCACTCTGAATGTGGACGACATCATGAACGAGTGCAAGAAGGTCAAGGCTCTGTGCGACGAAGCCGGCCTCACCATCTGCAACCTGGCCACCACTCTGAAGGGTGCCCCTGAAGAGATGGAAACACATTTCAGAAGATCGGAAGAGCGGTTCAGCA
>ERZ1032001.24-NODE-24-length-26359-cov-7.177502_pt1 | contig 26359 bp, 25 predicted proteins | sample MGYA00517102_ERZ1032001 | MGnify/ENA primary metagenome ERZ1032001 (study PRJEB33719, sample SAMN04261291) | wastewater metagenome | biome: rural village; feature: human; material: feces | host: Homo sapiens | place: El Salvador | collected 2013-01-07 ... | reverse complement strand
CGGGTACTGTACTTTTTGGAGCCCTTTTTATGCAGTTTCTAATTGACAAACACATATTCTGACCGTTCCTCGTCGATGCCAACGTGTTTCAGATAGAGTTTGTTATCCGCAAAAGTTTGATACGGAATCACTTCTTTTGGTTCGAAGGTATATCCCTTCAGTGTAACACACTCTTCCGGAAGTTTTTCCTTCACGATGACAAGATTGATCTTTGTGTTCTCCTGATCAAGGATGGTATATCCATTCTGAGAAACAACACGCTCAATCAGTTCGTAGCCAGAAGAATCCTCTTCCTCGGATTTTGGATTGGTCAGAAAACAGACCGCAACAATGATACTTACCGCTAAAGCAATCAGAATAACCCAGAAGGCAGGTTTCTTATAGTTCATGACGTTCTTTACTCTGGCCTTTACACCGGTTTCTCCAAACGCCAAAGGACAGGCCGCAATTCTGCGTCTGTGAATGCTGCAGTTTAAGAGGGCTGTAGAATAGGCTCTGCGCTCATCCTTTTCCATGTCCTTGATGACCTTTTCATCGCAGGCTGCTTCAATATCACGGCACAGCAGGATATAGGCCACCCACAGCACCGGATTGAACCAGTAAACACTCAGCAGCAGGAATCCAAGGGGCTTCCACCAGTGGTCTCTGCGACGAATGTGCGCCTTCTCATGGGCAATCACATGGGCACAATCCGCTTCTGCCATATCAAACGGCAAGTAGATTACGGGACGGATAATACCCAGGACAAATGGGGAGTCTACATATTCACTCTGCTTGATGCCACGTTGGAACGGAATAGCTGTTGCGACCTTCCGTTTCAGAAGGTAATAACTGACTGCAGTATAGGCAAGCATGACTCCGAAGCCAACGAGCCAGATTCTGCTAAGGAAATACATCCAGCTATGTGTCTGCTCTTTTTCAGGGTAAGTCCTGTTACCATCCTGGATTTTAACAATGACGTTTCCTTCGGAGTCCAGAATGTCCCCATTGGCAACCGGATGCCGTTCTAAAATTACATTTCCCTCTGAATCAAGAATATCACCATGAGCCTGTTTCACTGTCTCAGAGGTATATGCTGTTTCCTCTGCCAGCGGCTCTATATCGGGAATCAAACTCAGTCTACTCTCGATGGAGAATGGGCAGACCAGTCTGAAGGCAACCAGACCCCAAAGTAAACACAGAATCCATTTAGGAGCCTTCTTAAAAATGAGTCTGACAGCAATGACGGCGAGAACAAGCCAGCTTGCCGTGATACTCATATTGACGAGTTTCAGAAATAAAGCTTCCATAGCCTCACTCCCCTATCGTTCGATGATTTTGCGGATCTCCTCAATCTCAGCATCGCTCAGTGCCTGCCGTTTGCCGAAGGCAGCAATAAAGGCAGGCAGAGATCCTTCAAACTTTTTGTCCATCAATTCTTCCAACTCGCTCTGCTGGGCTTGTTCTTTTGATACGATAGATGTCACAATGGCATTCTCATTCTTGATCACACCACGCTCGGAAAGTCGCTTGATAACGGTATACGTGGTAGTCTTGGACCATTCCAGCTTTTCCTTGCAGAGCTTCGCCAGATCCGTACTCCTGATCGGCTCATGCTCCCAAAGAATCAGGCAGAAACGGTACTCACTTTCAAATATCTTCGGTGACATGTACATACCTCCTTGGTCTAATGGATTAGTACAACTACATTCTAACGCATTAGACCGTTTTTTGTCAACTGACTTCTGATAATATAAAACAATCTTAAGAAATAGCCCTGTTTCCAGAAATGGAAACAGGGCTTAAGGAAGTATTTATGGCATCGAAAGGTCAGTACCATCGGGTAACAGGATGTGATCCACCTTAGAAAGGTCAATCGAGGATTCTGCTTTCAACTGGCTCATGCTAACGGAGCAATATGGCGCACCGTTCATGCCGGTCAGAATAATCTCGCTTCCATCCTTCATGACTACAGTAGCTTGTTCTTCGGGGAAATCAAAGGCATGGCTACCCACCATTGCCAGTCCCTGGGGATGGAGAATGACAGATGTGAAGGTGAAGTATTCATACAAAGGATCTGCATCACCGGTGGCATCGGTGGCCCAGCCGCTCAGGTGTTTCAGTGTAATGGGTTTCATCAGCAGTTCTATTCCTTCATCAAATGTAGGAACGGGTAGGTCCTCCACTGCCACAGGCATATTTGCGGAGATAGCTTTCACCGTTTCATCATCCACGCCCGGCATGGGAATGATCGTATTGTCTGCCAACTGAAGATATGCTACCTGATCCAGATCGATTGGGCGATCGAAATGATTCCAACCAATATCAACCTGTGATCCATCTTTCATAACTATGTGCGATTTCACACCTCTCCATCTCAAGAAATCAGCGTCGGATTCTTTAGTGGTCAACTCCATACCCATGGAGCGAAGCTTGATGGATGTAATCTTGCGGTCTTCAAATACATCTGTACCATCCATCATAAAGCCCACACAAGCTTTTGCAACGATGGGTTCTGTGAGCAATTCAATTTCCCTTGTGTCAGCTTCACTCAGCTTCACATCAAATTCCCATGTTCCCTCTGCCAGCAGAGTATCCACATCCTGAATGTTGTCAAAATCAAAGTAACTGGAATACAAGTCTTCCATGTATACAGAAATCACATGGTCCTTCGGAAATGGTAAGCTTCCATCCATGGGAAGTTCATATTCTGGCACATAGTCCGAGAGGATAAAATGGCAAGTATTTAGTTTCCCGTCACCGTCTTCCACACAGTAACCGCTGTCACCATTCCCAGCTTTGACACGGACTGTATGATCCTCTGGATCCGTCAGCGCAATTCCCTCCGGAGCGGTAAGGTACAGGACAATCTCATATGCATAACCATCGGTGAAGGTGGAGACCAAATCAAAACGATAACCTTCATAAGTCTCACCCAAACCGATAGATTCATAGCTCAAGTCTTCCCAGCCATCGACAAGACCAGGCTGCAAGGAGAAGTCAATGGCATCGGCAAGACGCTCCAGCAGTTCCTTGGGCATCATCTCGTACTGCACCACTGGAACACCATCAATAACTTCCTCAGACACATCCCTGAGGACATCCACACTGATGGAAATGGTGTAGCTGCCGGTGTCACAGAGGAGCCAGGCAGAAGAGGATTCCTCTGCCCGGAGGATCAAAACATCATCCCCTCCGGCAGTGGTGTAGTTCCATTCCTCCCACTGCGCCTCCGTCAGCACAGCAGTATCGGGGATGAAGCAGTCCTTAGGCAGATAATTGAGGAATATCCGCACGGTTTCATCACCGTTTTCGCCCGGAAGGGTGAGGATCGCATTCAGATACATCACACCGTTTTCGTAGTATCTGTAAGGAAATTCAATGTCCAGCTTTGCTCCGGTATCGGGATTCAGCAAGCTATCGATATCCATTGCCTGAAGCATTCGTTTGGGTGTCTCGAATTCAATCAGTTTACCCCGAAGCTTCAAATCGTATTTGTCCAGGATCTCATCCAGCTTGTCCTTCATTTCCTGGGTATACAGGTCATAGCCATAATACTTGTCACCAAAATCCGGGATGTTACCCCAAACTGATTTCTTGATCTCCAAATCGGGATCATAGCTATCAGTAAATTCGTACCATTCCCGGGCAGCTTTTGCTGCAGGGGTATTGCTCAGACCTGCCAGTGTCAGTACCTGCTGGTGCACACTTTTCTGTCCTTCGTAGACTTCACCGGTTTTGGGGTCGTAATCGAAGACATCATAGGTCACGTCCTGTTCCCCCAGTTTGATGTCCTGCAAGCTCAGCACATAGATCACTGCACAGCCAACCAGCAGGAGCATCATAGCTATAATCGCCGCGATTAGGAAGGGTCTGCGGATGCTCATGCGTTTTTTCTGTGTTGCGGTATGCTCTGCCTTTGTGGGAAACTGTCCGTATTCTGCCTTTTCGATCAGATCGTCACCCACGTATTTCAGTCCCAGAAAGATATCCTTTCCATTCATACACGAATCCCCTCCTTTGCCAGGTATTCTGCCAGTTTGCTTCTCGTCCGGATCAGCCGCATTTGTACTGCGCTCTCACTGATCCCATATCGAACGGCGATTTCTGCGATGGTATCTACATACCAGTAACGGCGCAGGAAAACCATCTGATTTTCATCACTCAGCGTCCGCAGAAACGCATCCAGAATCCGGCCAAGTTCTTTCGACTCCATTTCTCTGTCTCGGGTTTCATCCGGGATGCAGATTTCCATCTCCTGGGTCAGACTGACCACTTCCGCATTCCGCTTGGCTGCTGCCTTCCAGTCCAGCTTTTTCAGAGCAAAGTTTCTGCAGATTTTTGCCAGATAAGCAAACAGGTGCATGGGCTTCTTAGGAGGAATGGTATCCCATGCTTTCATGTAAGTATCGCTCACCGATTCTTCCGCGTCCTGATCGTTTTTCACGATGTTGTCTGCCAGAATAAAGAGCCGGCGGCCATAGGTATCGTCCATATGCTTGATACCGTCCTCGGATCTCGCGAAGAGGAGTTCTATGATTTTACTGTCTTCCATTCGGGTTCACCTCGCTTGTATTTTTGTTCCTCACCCTTATAGACCGTTTTTCTTCTCAAAATCTCACATCTAATTATAATATTTTTTCAGAAAAAGAAAAGAGCCAGCTTCCCCATGTGGAGAAGCTGGCATGTGTATTCCTTAAGTTCCTACTTTCGTTCCGCCAGCCAGACGTACATGATCCACATCATCCAGAACAATAGGAACCTTCGAGGACCAGGAATAGCCCGTCCCATCACTGTTTAGCTGAATTTCGCTGCCATCTTTCATAACAACGAAAATACCCTGATTACCGTCCCACTCCAGGAACACGCCAATTACATCTTCTGCTTGCTCGTAAGTCACTGTTGCTCCCATTGGAGATAAAACAAAAGAGGTGATCTGAATTTGCTCTATATCATGGATGGTATCGTAGAACATTGTACCGTTGTCAATCTTGTGATGAACCCAAGCATCCACAGTTATTGGTTGGTCGATCAGCTGCAATGTTTCCACTGTTGTATCTGTGAAGATTACATCAAAAATCCATTCTCCTTCTACAAGCTCCTCGGATTTGTGCAGTCCCTGCAATTCTTCACCGCCAATCAGAGAATCTCCCTGTTCCGCCAATTTTGCTTCAACGGATTCACTAACTTCCGGATCTTCATATTCCAGTGTGAAGTCAAAGAAGCTCGCCTTGAATGCAATGTCGCTGCCAAATGGCTCCCTCAGCAGAATTTCCTTATTCGGGTAGAGCTTTTCACATCGTAATTCCACGACATAATTAAGCGTATTGGGGATTCCATCATTGTCTGCTTCCCAATAGCCATTCTCTTGCCAATAAAAATTCAGTTCCTCATCCGAAAAACCTGTAGAAGCAATTACGATCGCCCGATGTCCGGCTCTCATACTGTAATTGCCCGGTGTGATATAGTGGGCTTCATAATTCGCTTTTCGATTCTCAGAATATGCTTCCAAATCTATGTCACTGGGTGCTGTAATTCCAAAGAGTATGTAACCAGCGTTACCATCTGTCATGGTTGATTTGAGTTCCACATTCCTTTCATTACTGGATATGGAAAGTATTCAAATCACTTTCTTTTTAATTCAACAATCACTACTTCCGGCGGATTATTGATTCGGAATGGGATAATACTGTTGCCCATCCCCCTGCTGACGATCATCTTGGTATTTTCCTCAGCAAACAGACCTGCGTCATACTTCGGGAAGAGGCCCTGATTGGGAGCCAGCAGGCCGCCGATAACAGGCATCCTAAACTGTCCGCCATGGGCATGACCGCTGAACACCAGATCCACCCCAGTATCTACATAAAGATCAAACAGCTCCGGCCGGTGGGACAGCAGAACCGTGTAGCCGTCAGACTCATTCTGTAAGGAAGTAATTGCCTGCCTTGATACGCTCTCGGCGTCACCAAAAAGGTAATCTGTGTGGAAACTGGGATCCTGGACGCCCATGAGGGTGATGCTTTCGCCATCCCGGGTTATCTTTGCCTTTTGATTTTCAAGCACGTTTACACCTAAATCTATCAGACCCGTTTTCAATTGCTCGTATTCCGGAATGCGGGCCTCATGATTGCCGGTCACATAATAGACTGGAGCAATCTGAACTGCTTTGCCGGCAAAGTCCAGTGCAATTTCTATATCAGTATGGCGGGAGTCAATCAGATCACCTGTTAGGACGATCACATGTGGTTTATCTTCAGACAGCGCTTCAAGCAATTTGCTGTTCTCTTCTCCGAACTCAGCATTATGCAAATCCGAAACCTGGGCGATCTCAAAGCGGGCAAAAGATTCCGGAATCTTTGATGAGACTACACTATATTCCGAAAGTTCAAGGTTGGTGTTGCTGTAAACAACCCACACAAAAAACAGAATCAAGCATATCGCTGCAGTAGTAATCCACTGCTTCTTATTCCGCCTTTTCATCAATGAGGTTGCCTTTTTCACACCCAGTTTCTCCTTTTCTCTGCATGTTGCTTAATTGCTGGACACAGTTGCACTTGCTCTGGAATTGGATTCGAAGTGCAAAGCGGAACATTTCATCATGGGTCTTATATTGGAGTTCCCCGAAATTTCTCTTCTTTTTCAAAGGAAATAATCCGTTTCTCCCAGCTTACCCGTATGGAACAAACCTGTTCTTTCTCTTCCATACGCATTTCTTCCAAATCAATTTTTAGTTTTTAAACACAAATCTTCACAACACCTGCAGCAATTGTGATCATCGCTACAGGTACCAACAAAGCGATACCGCCAACAAAGAGAATGCTGATGAACAGTACCGGCAGAGCCAGACCGATCAGAATGCTGACCATGAATTTGGCAATCCCCCAGGTCATTCTAAAGGTCAGTCCAATTACCTTTACAAACAGCCAACCAAATAATACGAGTGACAATAATTCAAACATTTCTTTTCCTTTCCATTAAATACGCTCAAAGCCCAGGTATCGTGTTCCCTGGAAGTTAAGATTACCTTTATCACCTTCAACCAAAAGGCCATATTCAGAGCCTGTCATATGAAGCTCCATCCGGTCACCACTTTCAACCTCGAAGGTTACATAATAATTGGTGGATGTATGATAATGATGGTGTCCATTGGTACCACCACTGCGGCGACGAGTTACATCGGTGCGTTTTGTGACCACAGTTGCAGGTACAGTCAGTCTGGGAGAACTGTTGTTCTTTCTCCACTGCCCAAACCTCTTTACACCATTAAAAACAAATGTACCCAACACGAACAGAAAAATGGCTAAAAACATTAGCTGATACATTGCGAAAAATCCAAAACCAGTAGAAGCGATTTCCATATGCTACCTCTCAATTCTCTTTTTTACAAAAGAGGGCTCCACACGGGAGCCCTCTTCGCGGTGTTTCCTTACTGATCGTTATCCACCACGACCACAGGATTATTGTCGCTTAAAACCTTGGTACCCAGGGCACCCAGCAGGATGCTCTTCAGGTCAATGCCCATACCAGCAGAGATACCTTCGGTAATCTGGGTGGTGCTGTTGACGATGTCTCCCACCAGTTTGGCGGAGTTGCCTTCGCCGTACATGGTGATCTTGTCGACCTTGCTCAGAGGCTCGGCAACGTTCTTGGCGATCTCGGGCAGAGCAGCCATGATCATCTCGACCACTGCGGCTTCACCGTACTTCTTCATTGCCTCTGCCTTCTTGTCGATACCTTCAGCCTCAGCCAGTGCCTTTGCACGGATGGCTTCTGCTTCTGCTTTACCGATAGCGGCGATACCGGCAGCTTCCTGTTCACGGGCGAACTTCTCTGCCTCTGCCATCTTCATGGCAGCAATGGCTTCCTGTTCCTGCTCAAAACGCTTGGCTTCTGCTTCCTTCTGTCGCTTAAACAGCTGAGCCTGAGCCTCCTGCTCCTGGCGATAACGCTCTGCGTCAGCCTTGGCGCGGATCTCAGCATCCAGAGTCTGCTTCTTGACTTCAACTTCACGAGCCTTCAGCTCGGCTTCCCGCTCGGCCTTGGCAATGTTTGCGTTGGCGGAGGTGACTTCGATGGTCTTACGCTGTTCCTGCTCCTGGATCTTGTAGGCTGCATCAGCTTCTGCCTTCTTAACGTCGGACTGCTGCTTCAGCTCTGCCTGGCGAATTGCCAGAGAGGTCTGCTTCTCGGCAATCTCCATATCAGCCTGGACGCGGGCATCGTTGGCTTCCTTGGCTGCCTGAGCCTGGGAGATGGCGATATCACGGTCAGCCTGGGCCTTGGCGATGGCTGCACCCTTCTTGATCTGGGAGATGTTGTCAATACCCAGGTCTTCAATGACGTTGTTCTGGTCAGAGAAGGACTGGACGTTGAAGGAGATCATTTCCAGACCCATCTTCTGCAGGTCGGGAACTGCATTTTCCTGGACCCGCTCACCGAAGGCCTTGCGGTCGATGACCATTTCCTCCAGCTTCATCTGGCCCACGATCTCACGCATGTTGCCTTCCAGGGTATCCTGAACACGGCGGATGATCATGTCTTCGCCTTCGTTCAGGAAGAACTTGGAGGCCAGGGTCATCATCTCTTCACTTTGACCGATGCGGATCTTAACGGTGGCATCCACCTTGACGTTAATGTACTCAGCGTTGGGAACAAAATCGGTGGTCTTGACGTCAACGGAGAACATCTTTAAGGAGAGCTTATCCAGCCGCTCCAGGAACGGGATCCGGAAACCAGCTTTACCGATCAGAATCCGGGGCTTCCGGAAGCCGGAAATGATGTACGCAGTATCCGGAGGAGACTTCACATAACCGGATGCAAACAAAGCAACAATCGCTGCAATTAAAACACCGACACCAATTACAATACCCATTCTTACTTCTCCTTTCTAATATAAGGCCAATTGATTACTTTTCGGATTCTGAACAACTATCGTTTCTGGAATCCATTTTTACAAGGATACCAAGTGATGCAGCTGTAGTAGATTGCTTATGAACCTTCTCCATCAGCCGGATCGTCAGAATCCTTTCTTTCACACTCAAATGAATCACATCCTTCTTTAGAATATTGGAACAAGGTTGCCTTGTATAGCAATATTCTACGGGAGGATTGATTCAAAATACAGGATTGCTTCCGCAAAATAGGGGCTCTAATACCTCTGAATTCGCAAATTAGGAGTATGCCAAATATCCGTAATACTCCTGTTGGACTTCTTCGGGCCACTGAGTTATTCCCAGTACCTGGAATAGATCGGATACCTCTCCATAGTGATAATAGCTGTCATTATAGCGATACACACCCTGGAGAATATCCATTTCCAGTCTTGCTCTCTGTCCATTCTCCATTTCAAAAAACAAGCTTACACCAAGAACATATCCGGAAGGAGGAACCTCCATATACTCAGCCCGCTTCAAAAGATCAACGATGGCTTCCACTTCATCCGGATCTTCATATACCGCAATCGGCGGTTCGCCTTCCTTTAAATGAAAATCAAAGGAATTGGCCTGTGATAACGGAGGGGTTGAAATAGCGTCATTATAGATGAGAACATCAGGAGTATCCGTACCACCAGTGAGCGTATAACGGATATAACTGTCACAACCATTCGTCAATTGATCATACTTTCCAGATTTTCTTTCAAGCCCTGTAAAAGTGTGGGTCAGTTGCTGTTCTCCTGCCGAAATCTTCAATGTATAAATACTTCCATCGAAAATTACTTCATAACGGACATATGTCATTTCAGATTCTTCTTCCGTATAATGAACTACTGTAACTGCTGTTTCTGCTCCAGCTTCTGCCAGCTCTACAAAATTTTGCCAGCTATCTTGATTATACAGTACATCGAAATCCTCTATCACTACACAACCGTCCAACATTGCCTGTTCGTGGCTATACTCCAACACAGAACCCGGCTTTACTTCCAGCGTAGAATCAACTTCTGTGTTTGTAAAAGAAGCCAGAAGTGTATTGATATCTGATGTACGAATATCAATGCAATTGTCTGTATTATCATTCTCCACCAACTGCAACGATACCGGTCTGCCATCCTGATTACCCACCGCATGGATAAAGTGGCTTCCTTCAACGGGGATCTGCATCTCATCCGGACCGGTTATGTAATAAACAAAATCATCAAAGTAGTCCCAGGTCACATTGTCCTTGTACAAATAGAGATTCTTGATGTCATATGCTGTCATGAAGCTGACCCACTGCTTCGTGTTATCCAATCTCGCAATGGGAGCCAGAATATTCAGCAAATCAGAATCAAAGACACTCACTTTTTCTTCACCATATTGAAATCCTACTCGTTCGCCATCAAATTCCAGTTGGATATCCTGATCAGATAACGTCAGCAACACAGTCAATACAGAATCAACAGGACGCTTTTCAACGGCAGCCATATCCAGTGTATTGATCGCGTCGATGATATCCGAAATCTGCTGCTTCGTCAGAAACAGATGAACAGTGTCATCCTTCCAGATAGATGCCTGCGCCCATTCAACATCATCAGCATTGATCTGAAAATGAATTGTAGAAGGAGCAGTTGTCTGAATGGTCGGCTGTGTTATCTCCTGCTCATCCTTACGATCCTTCTTTAAGAAAAACAGCATTCCAGCTAAAGTCAGGACCAGAACGGCAGCAATCATCACAAATGGCTTTCCGTAAGATTTTTTTCTGGCTGCCATATATTTTCCGCCTTTTCCCATAGTGGTCTCCTTGTTGGTTATTTACCTTCTTTGTATCTGCGATATACTTCCTGATCGATCACTCCATTGTCCAGCATTCTTTCGCACCAGAGCTGTAGGGTTTCAACCGCAATGGAGATCTTTTCCAGTTCTTTCTGTATGAAGACAAAGTCCTCTATCTCATCATCCGAGATTTTACCATCTACGGTGATCTCAATCAGCCGTTCTTTCTTTTTCTGCATGGCATTGAGTGATGCGATAGTCTCCAGAACGATTTGGGACAAATCCTTGATCTTAATCTCCGGAACGTACTGCTGACCGATGGGACACTGATTGGCACAGTAATAATTGCAGAGTGTCGGTTGCTTGTACTTATCGGACATCAAAAGAACTTCGTCCGGGTACGGCAGGCTCCGCTCATTCTCAATTTTCTCGATCCGCTCCGGGGAAACAGTCTCCAGCAGTTCGCTGGCTTCCTCACGGGTCAGATCCAGGTTTTCTCTGGTGGTCTGGTAGATATTCTTATGGATTTTGGTAGACTTTCTTGCCATAATTTTCTTCTCTCTTCTCAATGTGATTAAGGAAAAATCTGATTACCGTTGGGATCGTAAATGTATTCGCTGCCATCTACGGCTTCAGCTGTTGCACCATCCAATACCTTCCAATGGTACAGACGCATTCTATGCAGGTACCCCAGAGAATCCGTAGCTTCCAGATAAATCCCAAACTCATCGCCCTCTACAGCTTCACATTCCATATTGTATTCGCTGCGCCAGTAGACACCATGAGCATCGGCTTCGTAATTCAGCACATCTTCCGTAATGTCTTCCTTAATCCGACTCTTGTCAGTAAATTTGAATCAATTATATCATATCTATGTATGTCACACAAATGTCTATCAATAATATTCATATTTTGTTTACATTCTTAAAATATTAAGATTGCTCTTTACTTTCAGGAGTAACCCCGTCACAGTTACGGCAATGTCACTGAACCCTCCCTGGATTTTCTCTACATACGTTACTATAGTAGCGAACAAAGCGATCGGTTTTTACAGGAAGTGACAGCGCCCCATCTATATCGGTCTGAGAGAATCGATTCCTACTACGCAGGCTTCCTGAAAAGGATGTCTCTATTTCTGATGGCTAAAGGCTAAAAGCGTACTTCACGTAGTGAAGTGCACTTTTTCAAGCATTGTGAAGTGAATCCATTATGATAGCAACAGACTGGCCCATATGTAAAACACATCCAATATCTCTGTAAAACTTCCGTAAATGTACTTTTCTTTGCAGAATTTCATGCTATAATGCAAGTAAAAGGAGGTTATGATATGTTGACCTATGAGGAAATTACAAAGAGCGAGGCAATCAAAACATATATTATCCGGGCAGATGAGTCTCTCGGTGCTCTTGGCTATACGGAACACAGCTTTGCCCATGTTATGCATGTGGCAGAAACCGCAGGTTATATTCTGGAAACTATGGGATATGATCAGAGAACTATTGAACTGGCAAAAATTGCAGGGTACCTACATGATATCGGCAATCTGGTTAACAGAAAAGACCACTCTCAGTCCGGTGCCGTTATGGCTTGGAGCATTCTCAATGACATGGGCTGCGACCCTGGCGAAGTAGCTACCATTGTAACCGCTATCGGAAACCACGATGAGGGTACTGGTGTTCCAGTCAACGCCGTGGCCGCTGCTATGTTTCTGGCAGATAAAGCCGATGTCCGCCGCAGCCGTGTCAGAAACCAGGATTTCGCCACTTTTGATATTCATGATCGTGTCAACTATTCGGTCAAGAAATCTACTTTGAAAATCAACGAAGAAAAAACCCTGGTCAAGCTGAAGCTGTCCATTGATACCAAGTATGGTTCCGTTATGGAGTATTTTGAAATTTTCATGCAGCGCATGATCCTGTGCCGTAAAGCAGCGGAAAAACTGGGATTGCAGTTTAAGCTGATTATCAACGAGCAGCAACTGATATAATGAAACTCCGCCGGTCATCCCGGCGGAGTTCATTTTATTTATCTTCGGGGAACGCATACTGTGCCTTATACCGCGCAAACCGCTCGGCGAAGGCTGCACTTTCGTGAAGTTCGCCTGCCTTCAGGGCATTCAGGTATTCATGGGCTTCCAGCTTGCCTTCCGCAACCTGGAGCATTTCTACAGCCACATTGGAGCAGTGGTCAGCGGTACGCTCGCAGGCGGTCAGCAGATCTTCCAGAACAAAGCCATATTCCACAGTGCAGAGGCCATCCCGCAAGCGGCGGACATGGCGGGACTTGACTTCCCGAACCAGTGTGTCAACAACCTGCTCCTGGGGCTCAATCTTGATTGCCTGTGTCAGATCGAAGCTGCCATAGGCGGATACAGTTCGGTCTATGATATCCAGCACAGCCTGCTCCAGCACCGCCAGCTCACCCTTTGCCTGGTTGGAAAACTCGATCTTCTTATCTTCCATCTCCAGGGCAGCCTTAGCAATTGCCATAGCATGGTCAGCCATCCGCTCAATATCGGAAATGGTATACAGCAAGGTGTTCAGAATCCGGTTATCGCTGACTGAGAGATTCATAGCAGACAGCTTCACCAGATAAGAGCCCAGAGCATCCTCATACCGGTCGGTTTTGTCTTCCAATTCTACGACCTGTTCCAGAATAGCGGAATCAAACTTTTTAGTCAAACCCATTGCCAGATGCATAGCCTTAGCAGCATCCGCTGCCATCTCGCTGGCGATCTCATGGGCACGCTGTACAGCAACAGCAGGGGTTGCTAGCAGACGCTCGTCCAACAGTTCCTGCTTCTGAGGCGTATGTTCGGCAGGAATGAACAGATAAGCCAGCTTCACCAGAAGACCGTTCATGGGCATCAGCACACAAGTTGCTGCTACGTTGAAGCAGGTATGGATCACGGCAATGTCCCATGCTGCAGCCGTATTATCCAGGAACTTCCAATCAATAAACAGTCCTAATCCATAGAAAGCTACCACAAAAATGGTTACACCAACCACATTGAACAGCAAATGCACCATGGCAGTTCTGCGGGCATTCCGGTTTGCGCCGATGGCACCCATGATAGCAGTGATACAGGTGCCGATGTTCTGACCCAGAATGATGGGAATTGCAGAGCCAAAAGTGACAACACCGGTGCCGCACAGGCCCTGAAGGATACCAACAGATGCAGAGGAGGACTGGATAATGGCAGTCAGACCGGCACCGAACAGGATACCGATAATGGGATTGGAGAAAGAGATCATCAGCTGGGCAAACCAGGGTTCGCTCTCCAAGAACTCCATAGAGTCACCCATAATGTCCATGCCAGTCATCAGCGCCATAAAGCCCAGCATGATGGTACCGATGCCCTTGCGCTTTTCGTTTTTGCCCATGTATAGGATCACACCGATAATACCGATCAGCGGTGCCAGCGTGGAGGGTTTGAAAAGTTTAATAAGGAAGCTGTCACCTTCCAGACCGGACAGTGACAGAATCCAGGCAGTGACGGTGGTGCCGATGTTGGATCCCATGATAACGCCAACAGCCTGCTTCAATGTCATGATACCGGAGTTAACAAAACCGACTACCATGACCGTGGTTGCGGACGAGGACTGGATCACAGCGGTGACACACAGACCAAGCAGAAAACCTTTGAAAACGTTGGAACTCATCTTTGCCAGGATGGTCTGCAGTTTACCTCCGGCCTGACGTTCCAGAGCCTTGCCCATCACATCCATACCGAACAGGAACAGAGAAAGTCCGCCCAGCAGGCTGATGATTTTAAAAATGTAAGCTGTCATATTTATCTCCTTTACGGAAAGATTTCTTTTCTTGACAAACTACATTATAAATTTTTCCTTTTCTAAATACCATAGAGGGTTTGAAAAGCCTATGTAAAATTCATGTAAAAAAAGAAGACCGCATCCGAATAGGATGCGGCCTCAGACTGATGAAAAAGCTTCGCAGAATTTTTCGCATAAGCGAAAAACAAAGTCTAAAACATTTTGTGTCAGGGCGTGTACCTGACACAAAATACTTCTCAGGCTGCAAGTGTACGAGTTGTGCGCCAACGGCGCACAAGGAGTGCGCGCAGCAGACTGCAAAAAACTGGCGGAAAAGGCCGCAGGCCTTTTTCGACAAGCTGAGGCCGCATCCGAATAGGATGCGGCCTGATATCAGAATTGGATGGTAATTGCAGTTCCCTGTCCCGGGACACTTTCCAGGGTCATTGCAGCTTTGTGGTAGGCTGCTGCATGTTTGACAATGGAAAGACCTAGTCCGGTACCACCCGAGGCTTTGGAATGGCTCTTATCCACACGGTAGAACCGCTCAAACACTCTTTTCTGGTGTTTTGCCGGGATACCAATGCCGGTATCTTTCACTGTCAGCTTTCGGTCCTCAAGCAAAATCCGGACACTGCCGTTGGGAACATTATATTTGATAGCATTGTCACAAAGATTATACAGGATCTCATATAACAGCCGACGGACACCCAACACAGAAAAACCGTTTCCGCATACTTCAACGGACACATTCTTTTCCATGGCACTGGGTTCCAGAATCGCCTTCACTTCTTCAGCAAGGCCGAGAAGATCCACTTCCTCCATCGGAAGCTGCACACCTTCATCCAGCTGCGAAATGCGGATAATATCCTCAATCAGATTTACCAGTCGGGATGCCTCTTTGCGGATATGGCCTACAAACCGTTTTTCGTCTTCCGGCTTTACGATGCCGCTTTCCAGTAGTTCTGCACTACCAATGATACCCTGCAAGGGGGTTTTCAGCTCATGGGAGACATTTGCTGAGAATTCTCTGCGAAGCTGTTCTGCATTTCGGGACTCTGTAACATCTACCGCCAAAATCACGGCACCCAGAAGGTTTCCATCTGAGCGGATGCAGCTCAGATCGAAGCGATACGCTTTTCCACTCAGCTCCAGCTGCGTACTTCCATGTCCGTGATCCAGGGCATCATTCAAAGCAGCTCTCAGCAAACTGCTTCGATTTACCATAAAAAAGCTTTTACCCAAACAGGACTCATCTGCAGAAAATATCTTCTGGGCTGCTGAATTCATGGATCTGATATTGGTTTCCTTATCCAAAACCACAAGACCTTCCTGCATGTTGGAAGTAATCTGCTGAAATTCATCGGTTTTTCGCTGAAGCTTACACATCTGATCTTCAATCTGCCGGTGCTGCTGATTGATTCGCCGCAGCAATGGCGACAGCTCTTCATATGTATCATTCGCCAAAGGCTGTTCCAAATTCAGATTATTCAAAGGATCGACGATCTTGTTTGCCATTCTTCTGGCAAGCAATGCAGACAATGCAATGGCAATCACGATGACAACACTAACCGGATGCAGCATCCCGACTACCAGAATCATCATTGTCTTCTGACTGACTGAAATTCTAAGGACACTTCCATCTGACAGACGCATGGCTTCATATACGGTACGTTCCAGTAACGTATTGGAATGACGAAAATCTTCGCCGAAACCGGTCTGGAATGCTTCCTGGATTTCCTCGCGGTCTGCATGGTTTTCCAATGCAGATGCGTCCTTATGGGTATCGTAAATGACTGTGCCGTCTGCCGCGACCCATGTAAGCCGGAAGTGACCTGAGTCTATTCTTTTCAAAAATGAAAGACCGCTTTCTTCCGTTCCGATGGAGGCCAGGCGCAGTTCATCCTTCAACTGACCAATCTGGACATCATCGAAATAACCGTAGAGAACACCAAGAATGATACCTATTGCGCACAGCAAGATAACGATGACCACAAAGAATGTCGATCGGAAGATCTTACTTGTCATGCTTTGCCTCCAGACGGTAGCCCACGTTTCGGACGGTTTCGATCAAATGACCATAAGGTCCCAGCTTCTGACGAAGTGTTCGGATATGCATATCTACGGTCCGTGTCTCGCCAAAGTATTCAGAATTCCAGACACTGGACAGCAGCTGCTCTCTTGTAAACGCGATACCCGGCTGAGACAGGAACAGATGGAGAAGCTCATACTCCTTATAGGTCAGGGTTACCCGTTCCCCATCAACGGAAACCGTATGCTCCCCAAGATTCAGCACAAGGCCATCCACACTAAGCAAATTACCGCTCTGTGTCCGTTTGCAGCGGCGCAGGACAGCTTTGACCCGCGAAACCATTTCCATGATTCCGAAGGGCTTTACCAGATAGTCATCCGCACCAAGGTCCAGGCTTTGGATCTTATCATATTCCATTCCTTTGGCAGTCGCCATAATCACAGGAATATCACGGAACTCCTCGGAAGCTTTCATTCTTTTCAAAAGCTCAACGCCATCGATTCCAGGGAGCATCACATCCAAAACAACAAGTCTCGGCTGCTCAGTCTGTAAGGCATTCCAAAAACTATCTCCATCTTCAAATCCCTTAGCATCAAAGCCGGTAGAAGTCAACGCGTAGACTTCGATATCGCGGATACTGGCATCGTCTTCCACACACCAAATCATATAGACACCTCCTTGTTTTTACAATAATAGCGGTTGAAACAGAAAAATTCAAGATTACGAACGAATTTTACATATATTTTACCTACTGACATTCCTTATGTACTCCGGTTACGGAAAACTCTACCCACTCCGCAATATTGGTGCAATGGTCACCGATGCGCTCGAAATATTTGGCAATCATGAGAAGATCCAGCGCATATTCTCCATAATTTGGATTCTTGGCAATCATATCAATGATGTCGGTTTTCATCCGGCAGAAATAATCGTCCACCACATCATCATGACCCATGACCTTTCTGGCAAGATCCAGATCCTGCTTCACATAAGCATCCACGGCTTCCGTGACCATTGCCTGGGCAGCCTTTGCCATCTCCCGGATTTTGGGGAACTTTTCGTCGGGATGGGCAGTCATGTAGGGTACGATCTCCACAATATCCTCTGCTTGGTCACCAATGCGCTCCATGTCCGTAATCATCTTCATAGCGGCACTGATTTGCCGCAGGTCACGGGCTATAGGCTGCTGACGCAGGAGAAGCTTCAGGCAGATACTCTCAATGGTTCGTTCGCTCTCATCGATCTGGGAACCGATGGTGTTCACCTTGCGAACCAGTTCTTCATCCCAGTCTGTCAGCGCATGGGAAGCCAGAGCGATGATCTCCTCGCAGGCTGCACCCATTCGGATCAACTCGCTGTTCAGTTCGTTCAGCTGTTCCTGGAAAAAAACTCTCATGTTTTCATACCTCCATTAACCAAATCTGCCGGTGATGTAATCTTCGGTTCTCTTGTCTCTGGGCTGAGAGAACATCTCTTCAGTGTTTCCATACTCCACCAGGTCACCCAGCAGGAAGAAAGCGGTCTGGTCGGAAATACGGACTGCCTGCTGCATATTGTGGGTGACAATAACGATGGTGTACTTCTCCTTCAGCTCCATGGCAAGATCCTCAATGCGGCTGGTGGAGATGGGGTCCAGCGCGGAAGTGGGTTCGTCCATCAGCAGCACCGTGGGTTCCACTGCAAGAGCACGGGCGATGCAAAGCCGCTGCTGCTGACCGCCGGACATACCAAGGGCATTCTTCTTCAGACGATCCTTGACTTCATCCCAGATTGCTGCACCACGAAGTGCCTTTTCCACGATGTCATCCAGTTGTGCCTTGTTCTTAATGCCATGGGTCCGGGGGCCGTAGGCAATGTTATCGAAAATACTCATTGGGAAGGGATTGGGCTTCTGGAAAACCATGCCCACTTCCTTGCGCAGATTGTTCACATCCGTCTCGAAAATGTTTTGACCATTGTATGTCACCTCGCCGTTGATTTTCACAGAGGGAATCAGGTCGTTCATCCGGTTCAGGGTCTTCAGAAAGGTGGACTTACCGCAGCCCGAGGGGCCAATCAGGGCAGTAATGGACTTTTCAGGAATCTCAATATTGATATTTTTCAATGCCTGGGCCTGGCCGTACCAGAGGTTCAGGTCATTGACAGTAATAATAGGCTTGTTCATAGTTCGCTCCTTTACACAGCGTTCTTTTTCTGGAAACATTTCGTTACCGCAGCGGCAGACAGGTTGATAAGGAAAGCCAATACCATAAGAATGGCAGCGATGGCAAAAGCCACACCAAATTCGCCCTGCTCCTTGGCATAGACATACAACGCAACGGTCAGGGTAGCTCCAGCGTTGGACAACCCATCTAAGAAACCGTTGAGGCTATGTGCGAATCCGGCAGTAAACAGCAGTGCGGCAGATTCACCCAGGATACGGCCAACAGACAGGATGCATCCGGTAATCACACCATCTACACATCCGGGCAGTACCACGGTACGAACAACGCGCCACTTCCCTGCTCCAAGTCCGAATGCACCTTCCCGATAGGACTGTGGTACAGTCTTCAGACTTTCCTGGGCATTGCGCATAATGGTGGGCAGATTCATGATCACCAATGTCAATGCGCCGGACATCAGACTTGTACCCAGGCTATTGGAGAAAACCAGCATTCCCACAAGTCCATAAATAATGGACGGAATGCCGGACAGGGCTTCCGCTGCATATTCAATAACTGCTACCAATTTTTTGTTGGTGGCATACTCCGTCAGGTAGACAGCCGCGCCAACACCCAGCGGCAGAACGATCACCAACGTTGCGATCACGATGTACAGCGTATTGAGAATATCCGGCAGAATACCGATGTTGCCGCTTAAGTAGCTTGGTTTGGTACTGATAAAATTCCAGCTTAAGTTCGGTATTCCACGGATCAGAACATATCCAACGACAAACAAGGTCAGCAAAGCAGTCACAGCTGTGGCAAGCCACATCAGAATCCGGACTGTCCATACAAAGGAATTTCGTTTCATAATGCCGCAACTCCTAACATACCAATCAGCAGAAGCAGGCTGCTGGAAGCAAGGATCCAGTAGGGTCGTCCACGTAATGTCCACTGAAATATATTATTTTTACTTACCTTCTTCATTTCTTTTCTCCCTTCAGAAAGTAGTTCAGCGCCGCATTGATCAACATGATAAACAAGAACAGGACCAGTGCAATAGAGAACAAAGCCTGCCGCTGCAGACCGCTGGAATAGGACATTTCCGAAGCCACAGCAGTGGTCAGAAACCGCACAGACTGGAACAGGCTATCCGGCATATTGGCAGCATTACCGGCGACCATCATAACAGCCATAGCTTCGCCAATAGCACGTCCTACACCCAGTACCACAGCAGCAGCAATGCCGCTCTTGGCTGCGGGAACAGATACCCGGAACCAGGTTTCTTCCGGTGTTGCACCCAGTGCCAGGGATGCATCTTCATACTCTTTTGGAACTGCTTCCAGGGCAGTGACAGACATTTTAATGATGGACGGCAGGATCATAATGGCGAGAACAATCATGGCTGCCAGCAGGCTTGCACCATCCGGAACATCAAACACTTTTCGGATACCTGGAACCAGAACCATCATGCCAACCAGGCCGTAGACCACAGAAGGAATGCCTGCCAGCATGGATACCGCCTGTCCCATCAACGTCTTTATCTTCTGGGAAGCCATTTTGGAAAGATAGACAGCCGTAAGAAAACCGATGGGAACACCAATCAGTATAGCCCCGGCGGTTCCGTAGATACTGGTAAGGATAAATGGCAGGATACCATACTGCGGCTGCGCTGCTGTGGATGCCCAAGTATCGCCCAAGAGGAAGTCAACAAGACCGATTTCACGAATGGCAGGAATACCGGAGATCACCAGATAGACAGTGATCAGCAGAACACAGCCTATGGTTACAAGTCCCAACAGCAGGAAAATCCATTGGATAATCCTTTCGATAATATTGTTGTTTTTCTTCATGATATCAACCTTTCAAAAAGGTAGTTTTTTGAACTCTCGTTCTTACAAACTCATCATACCGTTTCCTTGTAAAATCCAAAACACAATAACGGTAAAACTCACGTCAAACTTTTCTCGGTTTGTATAAAAAATGTAAAGCCCGTTCGATTTGAACGGGCTTTGGTGAAGATATCAGTTGGAAGCAGGAACAACACCGGCAGCAGCGATAACTTCGTTTGCCTCCGCACTCAGAGCGTAGTCAAAGAAAGCCTGCGCAGCAGCATTCAGTTCGGTACCTTCCATAGTAACCAGAACGAAAGGTCTCTGGATGGCGTAGGTTTCATTCTTCACGGTTTCCTCACTGGGAGCAACACCGCCAACATTGACAGCCTTGACGGTATTCTTCACGGAGGCCAGGGATGCGTAGCCAATGGCGCCGGGGTTCTGGGATACCGCAGTAATAACATCGCCAGTGGAAGTCAGCTCCTGACGGTACAGGCACTTATCTTCCACGTCCACGATCTCCTCGAAGCCTCCGCGGGTACCGGAGCCTGCCTCACGACCAATCAGAACGATCTCTGCATCATTGCCGCCCAGATCAGACCAGTTGCTGATCTCACCAGTGAAAATAGCCGCAATCTGCTGGATGGTCAGATCTGCAACGCTGTTTTCGGGGTTGACGATGACAGCGATACCGTCGTAAGCCAGAACAGATTCCACAAGGCCCTGCGCCTTTTCCTCATCCTTCAGGAAACGGGAACTCAGTCCGATATCACACCGGCCTTCTGCTACCGCCTTGATTCCAGTGCCGGAACCAGTGGGATTGTAGGTAAACGAAACACCGTCATTCATTTCCATGAACATCTCGCCCAGACCACCGATGACCTTTTCCATGGAGGTGGAACCATCCGTGGATACGGTACCGGTAACCTTGGACGCATCGGCAACCGCTGGGGCGGCTCCCTTGGTTTCCTCAGTAGTGGTGCTGCCACAGGCTGCCAGAGACACAGCCATGCAGATAACCAGCAAAATTGCAGTCAGTTTTTTCATAATACAGTTTCTCCTTTAAATCATGTTTGTGTTGGAATTTTCATCCGTATGGCTTCATGATACCCATCCGATGTAAAATCCGAAAGCGAGAAAAAGTAAAATGTCTGTCAAATCTTATTGCGGATAAAAAAGAAAAACTCCTGAATCATCAGGAGTTTTTCTTACATTATTTTCTGACTTTTTGCCGATAACTGATTTCGTTGACGGAATAAACCGCAATAAAGGCTGTCGGATCCACTTTACGGACATAATCCATCACTGCCTATACTCCTGCTTAGCGGCAATGGTAATGATCTCATTTCACACAACATTCTCATAGACACTACTATGTCCCAGATCCATTCTAAGAATTTATTTATGATCTTTGCAACGATATCAAGAAACCGTGGGTGTTTGATTCTCATCCCCCATAATGGTTATATCTTGCTAAATAACTCTCTTCTATTATTTGCTTGAAGCATTCTGGATGGCGTAAAGCTTGTCCCAGACATTTCTCATCAGCTGAATTAAGATAATAGGAGGCATTTCACGGATCTTTTCATAGGGATGATTCTCCAGCAATACCAGGAATGCGTCTGCCGGAGTAATATTGAGATAACCGCTGTACGCCTCCTGAAATGCCAGTTCAAAAATATGCCAGTTGAACAGGAAATCCAGTCGGTCAGAATCGTTCCACACATGCTCAGGTTCAAAGCCCAATGCCTTCTGGAATCTGGGCAAGGAATAGGGCCGAGAGAACATCACCTGATACAATCCGGTTTTTTCAAAACAGCTTACAAAATCATAATACTGCTGAATGACCGGATCTCCGGTTTTCACAGGCATCAGCCGAATAACGGAAGCGGTAATTGTCGGAATACCATGGCATCTTGCAATACTGACTCTTTTGGCACCATCAATAATGTAAAATACACCCAGATATTCATAGCAAGTAATGGGGCAGCAACCACCTTTATTGCCGAGATAGTGCCAGTAAATTTTGCACCATTTGGTTGCAAAATCGCTGTCCGGAGAAGGTAGCGGCAAAAAATCATGGGTATAACGCTCTTTATCTGTATCTATCGCCAGACCGCAAATTCGATCTGTAGGGATGCCCATGGTACCAATGGTCACTTTCTCAGAAATCATATCCTCCGACAGGATATCTGTCAATACAGGAAGATAAGGATCTGTCCCCTGTTTGGTCATCTTTCTTGCGTTCTTTTTACCGGCATTATACGCTTTTCGGTACACTGCCCAGGATTCTGCCTGAATACGCATGATTTTTCCTCCTTTACCTAAAATTGCATTGTTGCTTACACCAAAGCCATTTGCATTTTTGAGAATACCTGTCATTATAACTTACATACACAAAAAAGAATATAGACAAAGTAATACAATACATGCACTTTTTTGCTTTTTGCAAAATGGACTAAAAAAGTAAAGATGCTGAACTTCTGATCTTACATGTACATTTTCGAAATACTCTGTTTACAGGAGCATAACGAAAGAACGGTTTTCCTCCGTATTTAGGACTTGTCCTGTTTTTTATATTCAATCCTGCAATTCTCAATCGTTTTCTAATTAACCTATTGGAAAGTAAGCAAATCAAACGAGAATCGAGACAATATGCACTTTCTGTGTTTTTCTGCAACTGGTATATTGTTTCCCTTGCCAAATACAATATGCACTTATTTGTCTTTGAAAGAAAGAATATCCCGGACCAGCAGGGGCCCGGGACATATTCAAATGGTATTCGGAATGGCAAAAGCAGTATAAATGGTTGAAAGAGGTGTGAAGGAGAAAGCTAGGTGTCCGAATACCCCATGAATCAAATTAAGCCGTGTAAAGGGTTCCCATATTGGAATCGACTTCTGCGCGGTTGGCGTGGCTTAATCGGCATAGTTCTTTCCAGGATGCCTGGAAAAGACGGGCCAGAACCCAGGAATCCAGCTGAGCGAGCTGTGTAAATGTGTATTTATCCAATAAAACAACCAGTGCATCGGCAGAGGTAATATTCAGGCAATTGTCAAATGATTTTTGGAATGCCCGCTCAATTTTGGGCCAATGCGTAAGAAACTTTTTCCTATCGGTGTCAGTCCACGCGGCATTCTCTTGCTTGTTAAGCGCTGATTGGAGTTTTTCAAAATATCCAGGCTGCGTAAACTGCAGCTGATACAAGTTGGTTAAATCAAACTGAACCAGAAAATCGTAATAATGTTCAACGGTGCTGGACTCCGTTTTGACGGGCAGGATGCGGGTAACGTGGGATCTGATCTGATAGGTACCGGAATATTTTGCTACACTTACCTCTTGAAGGCCATCGACAACATAGAACTTTCCGAGATATTCCAGGCAGAGAATTTCCTTACTGATCTCCTTTCCTCTCAGAGCCTGATATGCTCGGCGCCACTGCATCGCTATTTGACTGTTGGGATCTGCAAGCGGCAGGAAATCTTTTGTATACTTCAGCAGAACGTCGCTATACTCAGATACACCGACGATCAGATTGGTAGGAATATCCATAACGCCAAGATCCTGGCGGCTGGAAATCATTCTCTCGTTCAGGATGGCATCCAGTATGGAAGGATAAGGCGCAACACGCTGCTTCTTATCTTTTAATTGGTTTCTTATGGCAATTGAATAAGCTTTCTGATATTCTTCATGCGCTTCGCGCTGGTAATCCATACTGACACTCTCCTCTCACACCAGGAGGCAGGAACGAACTGGAAAGTTCTCTATTTCCCTGTTTTCTCTGTTGTTTGAGTGTATTGTACCAGCAAATCATACATTATTGAATAGACAAAGTGTGTCTATATATGCACAAAATCATTCTCATAAAACTACGTCGTTCATACATTCCTGTTCATGTCAGAGAAGTTTGTGCATGTAAATCCAGTCAGAGAATGCATGAAGTGCACCCTTCCTGTGGAAGGGTGCTCGAGCTTGTCGAAAAACCCCTTCGGGGTTTTCCACCAGATTTTAGCAGCCTGCTGCGCGCACTCCTTGTGCGCCCTTGGCGCACAACTCCCACACTTGCAGTCTGAGAAGTGTTTTTGTCCACGTACACGCCGCGGCCAAAAACGGTTTGCATTTTATTCGCCGCATCCGCGGCGAACTCTGCGAGGCTTTTTTGACAGTCTGGAGCACCCTTCCTGTGGAAGGGTGCTCTCTTAAGCAGATATCAGGTATTATAGGTTTGCTCGTTCAGCTTTCCCTCACTTTTCGCAACCGCAATTGCTGCAACAGAATCGCCCACGCAGTTCAAAGAAGTAACAAGCATTTCGATAGGACGATTGATGGCCAAAATCAGAGAATACGCAATCAGTGCCAGATCCCCGGTAAAGCCTACACCGGATAAAATGGTAAACAGGATTACCGCCCCAGCACCGGGAGCAGCAGGGGTTCCCATAGATGCAATCAATGCAAGAGCCATGATAATAATTAGCTGGAAAACAGTCACATCATAGCCGCCGCAACCGGCAATAAACAGTGTGGCAATGACCTGCATAATGGCGGTGCCATCCATGTTAATTGTCATACCAAGCGGCAGAACAAAGGATGCAATCTCTGCGTCTACGCCAAGCTCTTTCTTACAGACATCCAAATTCATCGGCAGCGTTGCCGCGCTGGAGGAAGTGGAGAAACCAAAAATAATGACACCAAAAATCTTACGAATGAAGATTACGGGATTCATTTTACAAATGAATGCCAGAATACAGGGATAACCGATAAGCAGGTAAGCAAGCAGAAGAACAGTGCAGATCAGAAAGTATGCCAAAGCAGGCTTTAAGTAATCAATGCCATACGTTGCAAAGGTCCGGCACAAAAGCATGAAGATAGCGCATGGGCCAAATTTATTGACCATATAATTCAGGAAAACCACGATGATCCTGCTTGCTTCATCACAGAAGCGATAGATCACACTTTCTTTTCCCATGTCTAGTTTATTCATGCCCAGGCCAACGACAACCGCAATAAAGACGATTCCCAAAACTGCGTTATTCACACCGAACGTGGAGATGATATTACTGGGAATAATGTTTAAGATTACGTTCAGCGGATTACTTGCAGCGGTTCCGGTAGAAACGCTCAGTCCTTCGATTGTGACGCTGAAGATACCGGATTTAAAGAACAGCAGGCCAATAATGCCTGCAAAGAACAGGGCGATAAAGCTTGTAAACGTGAACCAGCAAATTGTTTTCGCAGAGACGCGACCTAATGTGGATGCTTCACTGATCTCACTGATTGCCATCACCACAGAGCTGAATACCATTGGTACGATAATCAACTGCAAGGCCCGGATAAAAAGCTGTCCACCCAGATAGAAAAGGCCCAAAGAACGCTCTCCGCCTGGAGCTGTAATGTCCTGAAATAGCAAATTGTTAATATTTCGCCAAAGCTCGCTATCGGCACCTGTGTGTTCCCGGAACACCATAAGCAACAGACCTGTCAAAATACCAGCCAGCATCGCACCCATCATTTTCAGTGCAAGCTTGTTGCTGTTAATTTGTTTCATAGCTACCTCCATATCCCAATACAAATAAATGCCCAAACGTTTAGATTATACATTATTTCGACATATATTTCAAGTATAATTTCATCATTCTATTTTAAAGTTCGGTGAAATATATCTATTGGAGTCGACCTTTACCAGTATTGACAAAGCTGCAAAATACACTATAATAAAAAGTAAGTCTGCGGCACAGTAAGATACTGCTTCGGGTTGCTGCCAGACTGACCTTTAAAAATACGAAATTCAATTTTGTGGAGGTTTAATTATGGATAAGTGGAAGTGTTGTGTTTGCGGTTATACCCATGAGGGTCCTATGCGCCAGGACTTTAAGTACCCCATTTGCAAAGTCGGTGCTAATAAATTCGTGAA
>ERZ1032001.20-NODE-20-length-27479-cov-3.997703_pt1 | contig 27479 bp, 24 predicted proteins | sample MGYA00517102_ERZ1032001 | MGnify/ENA primary metagenome ERZ1032001 (study PRJEB33719, sample SAMN04261291) | wastewater metagenome | biome: rural village; feature: human; material: feces | host: Homo sapiens | place: El Salvador | collected 2013-01-07 ... | reverse complement strand
TTTGCTGGGAATACTGCATTTGCAAGGCAGAATTCTTTCTGAATATCATCGTTTGCAAGGAAGAAACGAATCATATCCTGTGCTACTGCCTGCTGTTCTTCGGAAGCATTTTTATTTACACCAAATGTAGATTCCCCATTATATCTGTGCATAGCATAAGGAATATCTTCTGTTGGTGTAGGAATTTCAAAACAATCAAAGTTTAACTCTGGGAAGTTCTGAATAAAACTGTTTGTCATGAATCCCCATCCGAGATACATTGCAACTGTACCCTGTCCGAAATTATCACCTGAGTTATTACCAAAGTTATAGTCACACACACCATCAACTACATACATGTCGTGTAAACGCTGTACGACTTCTTTCATTGCATCATTATTTAAAGTAACTTTGTTATCTTCTGTGAAAAGGTTCTGACCATACTGATATTGCATCCCCAGAACATCCCCCTGAATACCGCCATTATAGCTGTAACCAGCCTGAACCAAATTGCCTTCTTCATCACGAATTGTTAATTTTTTTGCAACTTCACGGAACTCATCCCATGTTTTAGGAATATCATCTTCTGTCAAACCTGCAGCTGCCCACATATCTGTGTTATAGTACATTGTTGCAGTCATTAAACCATAATCGGTATAGTAGATGTTACCATCGATAATATGTCCTGATGCCCCTGTAAATTCTGCTTCTAAATCTTCAACTGCAACATCATATGGTGCCATATATCCAATGATATTATCATGCTGACCATTGTGCATGTTGAAAATTGCAGGACCATCATCACCCTGTAATGCTAATGGAAGTTTTGTCCAGTAATCATCCCAAGGGTTTTCAACCAATTCAATATGCACATTTGGATGAATAGCCATGTACTGATTTGCAAAAGATTCAAATAAATTTGCAGCACCTGTCCAATACCATAATTCAACATCGATATCTTCGCCATTATTTACAGCTTCATTAGGATCATACTTAACTACATCTCCCATAACTGGAAGCTTTTCTACTGCTTCTTCTGCAACTTCACTTTGTTCTGCTTCTACTGGCGTAGATTCTGCTGGTGCACTTTCTTTGGAACCGCAAGCGCATAAACTAATTGCAAGAATAACAGTAAGCATTAAAGAAACTATTTTCTTCTTCATTAGATTTTCTCCTTTCATAATTAGGAAACTCGGAATAGATAAAAGAAGTATTTCTTTGGTTTAATTTAAACAATCTCTCCTATTCTACTTTCTTAGCAATCTATTCCTTATTTTTAGGTATATCGATAAACCAATTAAATTTTAACACTTATCTCCTAGAAATCAAGTGTTTTTTGTATTTTTTCATATTTTACCAATTTTCCTTTCTAATTTTAGCTATTTTGCACACCTTTTTTCTCTATTTTTAGGTTTATCGTTAACCCGTGTTGGTTTTTATACAATAAAAAAAAGGATTGTATTTTAAACTTACATATTCTATACTTGGTTTAGATTAAACCAAGTGGAGAATTTATCATGGTTACTTTAAAAGATATTGCACGCGAAGCTGGTGTCAGCGTCATGACTGTTTCTCGTGTAGCAAACGGAAATTATACAAAAGCCTCAAAAGAGACTGTCCAGCGTATCCAAGAAATTATCAAAGAAAAAAATTATATCCCTAACTCTTCTGCAAGAAGCTTATCCAATAAGAATTCTCAAATTATTGCGATTGTATTAAGAGGCGACAAAGATCAAAACACTTTGCAAAATCCATATATGGCTTCTTTAGTTGGAACAATTATTCACCAAATTCAAGCTAAAGGCTATTACTCGATGGTAAGTATCATGAAATCCGAAAATGATATTTCACAAAACCTTCAGACTTGGAATGTAGAAGGTGCAATTTTTATCGGAATGTTTGATGTTGAAATAGAGGAAATGTGTGCTGCTATCACAATTCCAACTGTTTTTATTGATAGCTACAGCACTATAAGACGTTTATCAAATGTTGGTATCGATGACTATAAAGGAGGACAATTAGCAGCCCGTTGCCTCATTGATCACGGGCATACAAAACTTGCATTTATCGGCCCTCCTACAGAACATTCAGGTGTAGTTCAACAACGTTTCTCTGGTTTTTGCGATGAATTAAGCATTAATGACATCACTTTTAATCCTTCTCATCAATTTACCTTAGAATCAGATGTTGACCTTACAGAAATTGCTGTCATAGGAAAGAAAATTGCAGAAATAAAAGATGAAATTACTGGTGCTTTTATTTCAAGTGATCAAATTGCTTCGTACCTCATTAACAGCCTGCGCGAAAACGGCTTGAGAGTACCCGAAGATATTTCTTTAGTAGGCTTTGATAATTTACCATTATGTCAACAATTAACACCTCAATTAACAACAATTGCTCAATCATTAGACCAAAAAGCTTGTTTAGCTGTTGAAATTCTATTTCGTAGATTGAAAATGCCAAATGCCCCTGTTGAATCTATGATTTTAGATGTCGAACTAATTGAACGCAACTCTATCTTAGATTTATCGTAAAAATAAAAAAAGATGAGAGAGTCAAAAACTCTCCCATCTTTTTTTCTCTATAGAGGAGCAAAAAGGAATTGATTTTTTATTGCACTTTATTGGTGAACTATTTATAATTTAACTATAATTATTTAGGAAAGGAGACTTTGTAATGACAAACCTTCAACTTACAAGTGAAACTTCTTATAACGCTTCTGCATTATCAATCGATAACTTCTTACAAAAAATCGATGAAGCACTTGACGACATTGAACAAGGACGTGTTCAATCTCTTGAAGATGCATGGCAGGAAATCGATGCCATTTAGTATCACAATATGATCAAAAAATACAAAGTACAAATTGCATCCAGTGGAAAGCATGATATCGCATTAATGAAAAAATATATTTTGCAAAAGTTTAAATATCGCGAAATTGCTGAAAACTTTTCAAAAAAGATGAAGAAAATTCTCTATAGTCTTGATACTTTCCCTTCAGGGCATAGTTCTACCGAATTTTCTTACAAAGGTTATAAAATTTATCTAAAACCTCGCAATACCTATCTTATCTTCTATATTATCAATGAAAATACCCATACAGTTACAATTTTAAGAGTTTTACAAGATGGAATGGATTGGAAACCGATTATTTTTAGTTGGTTACATGACAATTCTAATAATTAAGACATCTGTTTTCCCTAAAAAATAAAGATAGGGAACGTCCCCCTATCTTTATTTTCATTATATTTTACAAATTATTATCCTATTTTTCAGCAATCACACGGCAAAGGAATTCCCATGTACGCTGTACGGAACCTACTTCCAGGGTTTCTTCGGATGTGTGGACATTGTGCATGTTTGGTCCTACGGAAATACTGTCTAATCCATCAATCTTCTTTGTAAAAAGTCCGCATTCCAAACCTGCATGAATGGCTTCTACCACTGGTTCTTCTCCGTACATTTCTCTGTATACTTTCACAAAGGTTTCTCTAAGGTCAGATTTTGGATTGTATGCCCATCCCGGATAATCCCCTTTCAGTTCACAGCTTCCTCCAAGCATATCAACAAACATAAGCACTTTGTCAGTCAGATACTGCTTTGCAGATTCGATAGAGCTTCTTACTGCAAAGGACATTTTCAGATTTTCTCCATCCATGGACATGATGCCCATATTCAGAGATGTTTCCACCAGACCTTCCATATCCATACTGTAGGCCTGAATCCCATTTGGAATGTTGTTCAGTGCATGAAGAGCTGTGACTTTTGATGTAGCATCCAGTACTTCTACGTTTCCTTCTCCTTTGGCTGTCAGTTCTAATCGAATGCCTGCATCACTGGCATGAAGCTCATTTTTCAGGATTTCTTCCTGTTCTTTTACCAGTGCTTCAAATTTTGCTCCTTCTTCTGCCGGGATCAGCACTTGTGCAACAGAATGTCTTGGAATAGCGTTATCTTTGGAGCCACCTTCCATTTTGATAATATCAAGACCCATTTTCTGACCAATTGCCAGAAGTACGCGGCCTAAAATGACATTGGAATTTCCGCGGCCTTTATGGATTTCTACACCGGAGTGACCGCCCAAAAGACCGGTCACCTTCAGCTCATAAACTTCTCCTTCCACATCTTCTGTAAACACCGGAATATCACAGGTCAGGGTCACACCGCCTGCACATCCTACAGTAAACACACCTTCTTCTTCGGAGTCAAGATTGATCAGCTTCTTTCCTTTTAACATAGACAGATCAATGGCTTCTGCTCCATAAAGTCCTGTTTCTTCATCTACCGTCAGCACCACTTCCAGTCTTGGATGCTGCAAATCTTTGGCAGCAAGAAGGGCAAGACAGTAAGCCACTGCAATCCCATCATCTCCCCCAAGGGTTGTACCATCTGCCCAGATAAGCTTACCGTCTGTGCAAAGATCTAATCCCTCTGTTAAAAAATCTTTTTCTTTATCAGGACGCTTTTCACAAACCATATCCAGATGCCCCTGTAAGATGATTGGTTCTGCATTTTCATATCCCGGTGTTGCTTCTTTGATGATAATGACGTTTTTCATCTCATCCACCATATATTCCAACTGATGTTCCTTTGCAAAATCCACGCAATACTGACTGACTTTGTTCATGTTGCCGGAACCGTGTGGAATGCTGCAAATATCTTCAAAATAACCAAATACTGATTTTGGCTCTAAATTTCCTAATACACTCATGTTGCTTCCCCTTTTCATATAATCTTCTATATTTTATACATTTTTATCTATGCCACGCTGTGTCTATACACATTATCTCTGCTTCACACGCTCCATCCTCCTCAACTTCCTCCAAGAAACACTAACCACTCACACCAATGGGTGTTTCGCGGAGTGTTTCTAAGAGGTGATTTTCGGACTCTTACGCTTGACGTTACGCATAGACAATGTGTATCGCCGCAGCTGGTATTGACAAACTTTTTTAAAACGTGTCGCTTTCAATGAACAGAGGACAAAAGACTCTGTCATTGTAGCGAATTGGCCAAAGTCACTCGGATAGAGTATTTTGACAACGTCCGTTATAAGAAATATGTTATAAAACTTATTGACAAAGAATGGACTTTACTAAGATGCGATACTCATCAAGATGTTTCACTTTGCGCATCGCCTTCACTGCCTTTTCGATGTCAGGCAGACTCTGGAATAAATAATACCAGTGTTCCTTCATTTTGTATAGCACGTTGGTGTCTCCGAAGAGCTCCTTACCATATTCTTCGCAAAGCTCTGACAAAAATTCATACCATTTCTTTAGATCCCGGGATTTCCCTTCCAGTTCCTTCATTAACGAGGGAGTCTTTAAGATACCTCGTCCCAGCATGATATTTTCTACCGTTGGATAATCCTTTTTAAAGTTTTCAATATCTTCTACCGTAAACAAGTCCCCATTATAGCAAACCGGTGCTTTTGATTTTTCCAGTGCATATTGAAATATTTCCATATTTGGATGATTTTTATAGTAGTCAATCTGGAGTCTTGGATGAACGATCAGCTCCTTCAATGGATACTTATTGTAAATGTGAAGTAATCGCTCGAATTCTTCCGCATCTTCCATACCGATTCTTGTTTTGATGGAAATCTCCATATCCTGACAGCTCCAGAAGATTTCATCTAAAAATTGGTCAAGCTCCTCCGGACAGGCTAAAAATCCGGAGCCTTTTTTCTTTGTAACTACCGTTCTGGAAGGACATCCAAGGTTTAGGTTGATTTCCTGATAGCCCAAAGCCTGTATCTTCCTTGCCATATCACTAAACTGCTCCGCATTGTTTGTCAGAATTTGGGGTACCAGATGAATCCCCGGATTATTTTCCGGCAGGATATCCTTCTTTTCCCGATTCTGAATCTTAAAATGCTGATTGGTCGTAATAAACGGGGTAAAATATTTAGAAATACCGCCAAAATGCTTTTCATAGGTATTTCTATAGATAAATCCCGTAATCCCCTCTAAGGGTGCGAAATAGTAATTCATAACATTCCTCTGTTTCTTTGTATATGCGCCAAATAAAAAGATGCCGCCACATCCAGATCATTCAATCAAAATGCGACGGCCCTTCAATTAAGTCCAAATAGCCATTAAAAACCAGATCAGCAGTCCGCCTCCCACAATGTAGGCGCCTCCAATGAGCAGGGCACTTTTTAATGCACCCATGATAATCCAGCGCTGTTCCTGTTTTGACAATTTCAGCTCCGGTTCTAAAAGTTCTTCATCTAACTCTTCCGAATCTCTCATACTGCCATTCCTTTCTTTCGGCTTTTATTCATCATACAGATGACAGACAACATAATGTCCCGGTTCAATTTCCTTCTGTACAGGAACCTCATGCTTACATTTTTCCATGCAGTGAGCACAACGTGTATGGAATTTACATCCCTGTGGCGGATTTGCCGGTGAAGGAATGGAACCTTCCAGTACGATACGTTCTTTTTTTACCTTTGGATCCGGGACCGGAATCGCTGAAAACAGCGCTTTGGTATATGGATGCAGCGGATTCTTAAAGATATCCTCTGTTTCACCATATTCCACCAGATTACCGAGATACATAACACCCACAGTATCAGAAATATGTTCTACTACTGATAAGTCGTGAGAAATGAACAGGTATGTTAAGTTATGCTTTGCCTGTAAATCTTTTAACAGGTTAATGATCTGCGCCTGAATGGAAACATCAAGAGCAGATACCGGTTCGTCACAGACAACAAATTCCGGATTCAAAGCCAGTGCACGTGCGATACAGATACGCTGACGCTGTCCGCCGGAGAATTCATGAGGATAACGAACTTTGTGGAATGGCTGTAATCCACAGTCATCCATAACTTTATCGATATAATCATCAAATTCTGCCTTTGGTACCAGGTTATGTTCACGAACCGCTTCTCCGATAATTTCACCTACCGGTAAACGTGGAGAAAGGCTGGAGAATGGATCCTGGAAAATGATCTGCATCTTTGTTCGAAGTGCACGCATTTCTTTGCTGCTAAGATCATAGACTTCCTGTCCGTTAAATAAAACCTGTCCGCTTGTTTTTTCACCTGCAAGACGTAAAATGGTACGTCCGGTTGTTGTTTTACCGCATCCGGATTCACCTACAAGACCCATGGTTGTACCACGTTTTAAGTTAAATGTTACACCATCTACCGCTTTTACATGTCCAACAGTTTTGGCAAGCATACCATCTTTGATTGGGAAATATTTTTTCAGCTGGTTTACCATCAGAATGTACTGAGGGTCATAAGTTACCGGCTCAAATTCAGGTACAACAATTTTCTTATCTGCTGCCATTATTTATCCCCCTTTCCATCAAGATAGCGATAACAGCTTACTTTATGTGTTTCAGAAAGGCTGATTTCCGGTGGATAATCACCTTTACAGCATTCTACACACATTTCACAGCGGTCTTTAAAATAGCAGTAGTTCGGCATATCTACAGGGTTTGGTACTTTTCCCGGAATAGAGTAAAGTTTATCCACTTTTTTACCAACTACCGGTTTGGATGCCATCAGACCGATGGTATATGGATGGGAAGGATGTTCAAAAATTTCTTCCGCTGTTCCTTTTTCTACCACTCTTCCGGCATACATTACTACAATATAATCTGCCATTTCTGCGATAACACCCAGGTCATGAGTGATCAGCATAATGGAAGAATTGATCTTATCTTTTAAGTTGCGGAGCAGATCCAGAATCTGCGCCTGAATAGTTACGTCAAGAGCTGTTGTCGGTTCGTCCGCAATGATAACTTTTGGATTACATGCAAGAGCAATGGCAATCATAACACGCTGACGCATACCGCCGGAAAGCTCGTGAGGATACATTTTGTATACACCCTCACTGTTGGCGATCCCTACCATCTCTAACAATTCGATGGTACGGGCTTTGATATCTTCCTTTGTTTTGCCTTCACTGTCATGAAGCTCGATAACCTCTTCAATCTGTTTTCCGATACGGAATACCGGATTTAAGCTGGTCATCGGTTCCTGGAAAATCATGGAAACCTTATTTCCGCGAATTTCCTGCATTTTCTGCTGCGGCATCTGTGTTACGTCATAAGCCTTATCACCAAGATTCAGACGAATGGCACCTTCCACCACCTGACCCTGCGGTCTCTGAAGCAGCTGCATTAAAGAAAGACTGGTTACGGACTTGCCGCAGCCGGATTCTCCTACGATACCAACTGTTTTACCAATTGGAACCTCAAAGCTGACACCATCCACGCTTTTTACAGTTCCCGCATCTGTGAAGAAGTAAGTATGCAGATTATCAAATTCTACTGCATTCTTAGAGTCCTTCATGGTAGTCAGATATTCAGATTCAGGAACATTTTTTCTTTTACGTTTCTTTTCAAACTCGTTTGTAATCTGACGGTTTCTTTTGGAAATGAGGCGGGATTCTTTCGCTGAAAGATAGCCTTCTGCTTTTTTCTTAGCCATATGTTCCCTCCTTATCGTTTCATTTTCGGGTCAAACGCATCACGCAGACCGTCACCTACAAAGTTAAAGCCAAGCACGGCGATCAAAAGACAGATGCCGGCAGGAATCCATACGAACCAGTAATGTGTCATAACAAAGGCATCATTAACGTCCGAAATAATATTACCCCATGAAGCAAATGGGAATTTAACACCGATACCAAGGAAGGATAATGTTGCTTCCATGATAATGGTAGAACCAAGGCTCATGGTACATGTAACAATGAGCTGTGGGATTACGTTTGGAATTAAGTGTCTGAAGATTCTTCTGCTGACACGAACACCACATGCTTCTGCTGCCGTCATAAATTCCTGTTCGCGTAAAGACAGAATCTGTCCGCGAACAAGACGTGTAATCGATGGCCAGCCCAGGAAACCAAGGATTAACATTAAGTAGAACATACGGGTCATTGGTTCTACCTTCATGGCATCCATCGCTGCCCCAAGGATAATGATCAGCGGCATGGATGGAATACAGTAGAATACGTCTACAATACGCATGATGAGCATATCTACCCATTTTCCAAAGTATCCTGCAAGACCGCCTAAGGTTACACCGATGACTACTTCGATAAATACAACGATGAAACCGATCATTAAGGAAACTCGTCCACCATACATGAGACGTGTCAGCATGTCCATACCATTGGCATCTGTACCTAACAGATGTTCTTTGGAAGGTTTTGCATAGGAATCATACACGTAAGTTTCCTTTCCCCTGCGGACAGACCAGTTATCCATCGTTGCATCGTAAGCAATCTTATAGGTGTCTTCTGTTCCGTTTTCATCTGTAAACTGGAATTCTTCCACCTTATCATTGATGGCAGCTTCCAGTGCTTCTTTAAACTCACGGGTAAATGTGATTCCGTTTTCTACCGGAGATACCACCAGACGGCTGATATAACCTGCCACCTCACTGCCTAAGATAATGTTGTGGTCTTCATCCAGTGTATATTCTTTTCCATCCGCAGAAAATGCAGTTTCACCTGCACTGAAAGCTTTCAATGCAGCATATTTTTCATTAAAAGTAAACTCTACAGTTTCGCCGTTTACAATATCCTTAAAAGCAATCGCCAGCATGGTGCCATTAGAAGAAATGGAATAAAAATCTGTACCTTCTTCTAAGATATCATAAGTTACATCCTTATATTCAAAGGAAAGCTCTTTTTTCTGATATGCCAGCTGGAATTTCGCCTGCAGCACGCTGTCAAATTTCTGTCCATCTGCAGACATGTAACGGAATTCTTTGTTTTCTACAACCCCTGCATATTCTTTCATCTGGCTTTCATAGCGATAAAACTGCTCATCCTGTCCATAAGGAATGATCAGACCTCCAATGAAAGAAAACACAAACATAGAAACAAGCATGATCAATCCAAGAACTGCCAGACGGTTACGAAAGAATCTCTTTACGACCAAAGCACTTGGTGAAAGAACTTTTACACGTCTGTCGTCATTCAGGGAGTAGACTTCTGTTTCACTGTTATTATTAGCTGTTACTTCTAAATTTTTATCACTCATAACAGGACCCTCCTTTCCTACGCAATGCGTACTCGTGGGTCTACCACGGCATATAAAATATCAGAAAGCAGGTTGCCTGACAATGTCAAAATCGCCAAAAATGTCATATAGAACATGGAGAACGGAATATCACCGATAACCATTGCATGATATGACGTAAAACCGATACCCTGAATCGAATACAATGTTTCTGTAATTAAGGCACCGGAGAATAACCCTGGCAGCGAACCGCCAATGATCGTTACCAGCGGAATCAGCGTATTTCTAAACGCATGCTGATAAATAACCTTCTTTTCAGATAAGCCCTTGGCACGTGCAGTACGGATGTAGTCGGCGTTTAAAACCTCTAACATATTGGTACGTGTATAACGCATATAAGAACCTATCGAAACGATTGTGAGTGTTGCAATCGGCAGAACCAGATGGTGTGCCTTGTCTAAGAACTGTCCCATAGCATCTAACTGCAGATGATCACGTCCTACGAGACCATATAAATCAAACCAGCCTAACTTTACGGAAAAGATCAGCTTTAAAATTGTTGCAAAAAAGAATGTTGGAAGTGAAATACCAACCAACGCTCCCGCACTGATTGCATAATCGGTACGTGAATACTGTTTTGTTGCTGCAATTACCCCAAGCGGAATTGCAATGAAAAGCTGTAATACAAAGGAGATTGCTCCCATTGCAAATGACAGCCAGATTGTATCGTTAAATTTTTCAATTACTGGCACGGTCCATTTCCAGCTATCGCCAAAATTACCTTGGATCGCATCGGCCAACCATGTCAGATAACCTGGAAGGATGCCCTTATCCAAACCATATGCCGCATTTAATTGTGCCAGCCACTCATCATACGGTTTTGCACCAGGCGCAGACGAAAGCTGCATTGCCACAGTTTCCACATAAGAAGCCGGCAGGCAGCGAAGCAGCGCATAAATAATAAAGGTAGCGCAAAACAGGATCATGACTGACAATAAAATTCTTTTCAGGATGTACTTTCGCATACGATGATCCTTCCTCTCTACTGAAATGATATAACTTTCCGGAATAAAACGGAATGAGGAACCACCCCTTTAGAAGTGGTTCCTATTCCAATTATAAGCTTTTGTATTATTTTACAACGATGTTGTAAAGTTCACTCTTCCAGTTCCAGTATGGTGTCATATCAGTTGGCAGAGAAGAAACATCTACACGTTCTGTAGATACTGCATAAGCATCTGAACGCTGGTAAACAGGAATTTCTACACCCCAGTCCATGATAATTTCCATAGCTGCTTTGTAGAGACCTTTACGGTAAGACTGTTCTGTTGACTGACGAGCATCCATAATTAATGTATCAAGATCTTCATCTTTGATCTGATAGTAGTTTGTAGAACCATCGCTGTGATATAACTGGTACATATCCGGGTCACTTGATGACTGCCATGCAGCACACCAGAGTTCCGCAACACCTGTCTGGTATGATGCGAATAAATCAGATGCGTTTGCAAGGTCATTCACTGTTAATGTAAAGCCGATCTTAGCAAAAGCGTCTGCTGCATTTTTAAGTACTAAGAATGTTGGGTGGTCACCAGCGCCGTTTGCACCGATGTTAACTGTGTATTCGAGTTTTGCACCTGCAGGAGCTGCTGTTAATTTACCATCTGTTACTGTATAACCGGCTGCTTCGAAGTATTTTAATGCTGCTGCTAAAGCTGCTTCATATTTTGCTGCTGCATCCATATCTGCTGTGTAGATTGGATTGCCGTCAACGTCTACAGAGTATGCTGCTGTATATCCATCATCTGTAACCTGTGGTGCTGCCCAGGATGTGTTGGAAATTGGGTAGTTGATGATAGATGCTGTTTCTCCGTAGTAAGAGCTGATACCTTCATCACGGTATGCTGCCAGGACTGTACCGATGGCTTTACGAAGTGCTTTGGATTCTGCTGATGCAGGATCATCGCCAACTTTTACATTTTCAGCTGAAATACCGATGTAACCGTATCCACGGTAGTCGATCAGTTTTGTTGTGATAACGCTTCCGTCGAAGGATGGATCACCGCCATTGAGCTCTGCAATCTGTTTCGCCAGTTCTGTAGAGTAAGATGGTGTAGCGATATCAATTGTTCCTGTGCTGATACCATTTAACATATCAGCTTCTTTTGTTTCAACGATGTTTACAAATTTTGTTTTTGCTTCCCCACGGTAGAAGTTTGGATTTGCTTCCAGATAAACTACACCGTTGGCAGCTTCTTTAAACATATATGGACCAGCGCCCATTGGCTGAGTTGTTTTTGATTTTACGTTTGTAAGGTCACCCTTTACAAAACCAAAGCTGTTGTTTTCGTAATCATAGAGTGCTTCGTCACCGTAGTAGTGAAGCGGAGCGATTGGCTGAGCCATCTGGTAGATCATTGTAGCGTCTAACTGACTTGCAACGATACGTACACTGTAGTCACCTGTACGCTGGATACCTTCGATGTGATCAGCAGATGCACCTGTCTGAACACCAACGCTGTAGGTTGTGTAATCATTCATCAGATCTGTCAGTGCAGAGCCTGCTGTTTCTGAAGAAGATAATGCTGCAAGATCACCTGCATAAGCTTCAACCATTGCTGCGAAGAAATCTGCTGCTGTTGCATCTGCTGCCAGGTCCGGGAAGTTCCATGATGCTGCTGCTCCTGCCACATCTCCTTCTTCTACATAACCGGCTGCTACACAGTAATCAACGATTTCCTGAGCAAATTTTTCACCTGCCTGATCAACATCTGCCCAGAATGCTGTCTGAGTCGCTTCATCCCAGTATGTGAAATCTGTATTGTCGCGACCTGCTGCTGCTAAGAGGTTGAACAATGTGTCCATACCTGTGCGGTATTCTTTCAGACCAAGAATTGGCTGGGAATAAAGTGTTGAAGATCCATCGTAGGATGGGTCAAGCAGAACATATAAACTGAAGATAAAGTCATCAATGTCCACTGGTGTTCCATCAGAGAATACCAGGTCGTCACGCATTGTGATGTCATAGTATACAGTACCATCTTCATTTTCTGTTACAACAATATCTGCAGGACCATAGTAAGTATAGTCTGTACCGTTGTAAGCACGTGTTTCTCCTTCAATCCCATTGAGTACCGGGTTTGCAACACGGTCAACATACATCATGTAAAGTGATACAAAATCAGCTACATCCTGATCGTCAGCGCTTGCTGCGAAGAATGGTGAGAATTTGTTTTCAAATCCTGTAGCTGAAAGCACTAATCTGCCAGCTTCATCTGTTGCTTCTGCAGCATCTTCTGTAGCTGGTGTCTTTGCTGCTTCTTCTTTTGAGCCGCAGCCTGTGAGTGTGCTAACGCACATTACTACGCCTAATAATAAGGCAAGTATCTTTTTCCCCATAAAATATTCCTCCTTTATTTTATGCTTTTGGGTTTCCTTACACAGTAAGTTCATTTTAAAGCATACATACTTAACATTATATTTTCTTTTGCCCGATTTGTCAATTTATCTTTTGTTTTTTCCACTGCATTTGTAACATATGCTTTCTGAAAAGTCCTGCAAAAGCAAAAGAAAGCACTTCCAGAACAAAAAACAGAAGAATTTCCGGCAGCTTTTTGGCAGTTCCATTTAACAAAAGGAACACAAGCTCTCCCAAAATTGCGGCTGCTGCACCGATCATCGTACAAAGTGTCCTGACCGGGATGGCTTCTACGCTCGCCTGATAGATGTAAGCACGCAAGGGATTCCCCCCTCGGGTCATACGGCACAGTCCCCAGGCACTGCTGATTCCAAAAACAAAACTGACCGCATAAGGAAGCACTACATAAAAGCAATTTGCAGGTCCCGGTGCTTCCACACAGCCGGCTGCTGCCAGGGCAGCCAGCATGAATATACAGAGGATCCAGAGAATCAAAAGCGACCTTTGAAGTTCTTTCTTCTCACCTTCCCACGCATACAAAATCCCCTGATATTCATAATCTCCCTTTTCATTCTTACGGAAATCATTCAGATAGGCCTTCCGCCCCTTATATTTCTTTTCCGCCATATCAGCGAATTCCTTCCAGATCAAATGCTTCCAGCCACTGTCTTGCTGTATCACAAACACCCTTTAAGGTTTCTTCCCGGAATGGACTTTCCATTTCTGCATTTGCCAAAAGCTCCGTAAATACGCAGCTTCCGCCCTGTTTTGTATAGGCCATATAATGCTCCCAGGCGTTCTTCTGATCTTCCTGGATCATTGCCCAGAACTGTAATGCCACTGTCTGTGCCAGACAATAGTCAATATAATAAAACGGACTGGAGTAGATGTGATGCTGTCTCTGCCATCCTTCTCCCTCACTGTAGAACGGAATGTCTCCGTCCAGCTTCATCCAAGGCATATAAACACCTAACAGCTCTTTCCATACCTGGTGACGTTCCTTCGGAGTCATATCCGGTTTTTCATACACGATATGCTGGAAATGGTCTACCATTGTTCCGTAAGGAATAAATGTTAAAGAACCTGATAAATGGCTGTAGTAGAATTTCTTTGTATCTTCTCCAAAGAATCCCTCTGCCCATGGCCATGCAAAAAATTCCATAGACATGGAATGTACTTCGCAGGATTCCAGACTTGGCCAAACAGTTGCAAGAGGAACTCGTTTGCGATTCATCCATGCAGCAAAGGCATGTCCTGCCTCGTGGGTTACCACTTCTACGTCATGCTGAGTACCATTAAAGTTTGCAAAGATAAACGGCACTTCATAATCCGGAAGGCTTGTACAGTAACCGCCTCCCTGCTTTCCTTTAGTAGAAAGTACATCCAAAAGCTCATTGTCCAGCATCATATTAAAGAATTCACTGGTTTCCGGTGAAAGTTCATCATAAAATTTCTTGCCCTGTGCAAGAATTTCATCCGGTGTTCCAAAAGGCTTTGGATTACCGGAACGGAACTGCAGTGCATTGTCTGCAAAGCTCATTGGGTATTCTTTTCCAAGACGCTTTGCCTGTTCTTTGTAAATCTCATCTGCTACAGGAACAAGATATTTCACAACTGCCTCACGGAATTTTTCCACATTTTCCTTGCTATAACAGTTTCTTGTCATACGATAGTATCCAAGCTCTGTATATCCTTCATAGCCAAGTTTTCTGCCCATGGCATCACGAACATGAACCAGTTTGTCATACAGATCATCCAGTTCTGCCTGATTGTCTTTATACCACTGACCTTCTGCCTTCCATGCAGCCAGTCGCCTTTCATCATTTTCATCATTTTTAAATGCTGTGATCTGGGAAATGGTATAGTTTTCCCCTTCAAACGGAATCTGTGCAGAAGCAAGCAGCTTTTCATAGGCTGTCTTTAATTCGTTTTCTTCCTGAAGCATTGGAATGATTTCAGGTGAAAATGTCTTCTGTGCAATTTCAGCGTTAATAAATGTCAGTTTTCCAAATTCTTCTTCAAATTCTGCACGGAATGGGCTGGAAAGAAGTGCTTCTGTCCATTTCTGTGTGTATTCTGTCAGAACCGGCATTGCATCATTAACAAATTTCATTTCATCATCATAAAAAGTATCTCTTGTATCAATGGAATGACGAACATGCACCAGTGTCATAGCGGTTTCCAGATGTCTTTCCAGATTATCTTCCTCGATAAATAATTTTCTGGCTTCATCATAACTTTCTGCCGTCTTCATGCGTGCCGTCAAATCGGTAAGCTGCTGCTTTACCGCTTCTAAATCCGGTCTTTCATAGACCATCTGCGAAAATTTCATGCTAAAAATCCCCTTTTCATTATTTTTATTCCATACGAAGGAATGCTCTGTAGCCTTTCACTGCTTCATAAACATCTGCTTTGCTGCTCACTTCATAAGGCGCATGCATATTTAACACTGCCACACCGCTGTCAATGACTTCCATGCCATAGTTTGCCATAATATATGCAATGGTTCCGCCGCCGCCGGCATCAACCTTACCCAGCTCAGCAAACTGATATGCCACATTTGCATCATCAAATACTTTACGAAGCTTTCCGATATATTCCGCATTTGCATCATTGGAACCGCCTTTTCCACGGCTTCCTGTAAATTTATTAAAGGAAATACCTCTTGACAGAAGTGCCGCACTTCTCTTTTCAAATACATCTGCAAATAACGGATCATATGCTGCGCTGACGTCAGAAGAAAGCATTCTGGAATTCTGCATAGCACGGCGTGTTTTTAATTCTGATTCACCTTCATTTAATGCAATCAGCTCTGCTACAACATTTTCAAAGAAACGTGACTGCATTCCTGTTGCTCCTACACTTCCGATTTCTTCCTTATCTACCAGCAGACAGCAGGTTGTTTTAGAGGTGTTTTCCACATCCAGCATGGCAAACAGAGAGGTAAATGCACAAACACGGTCATCCTGTCCATAGGAAAGGATCATACTTCTGTCAAAACCACAGTCTCTTGCCTTTCCGGCAGGCACAAGCTCCAGCTCTGCTGACAGGAAATCCTCTTCTTCCATATCATAAGTATCCTTCAAAATTCTTAAAATATTTGCTTTAACAGCTTCTTTTACTTCTTCTCCGTCTTCTCCTTTTTCCATTGGTCTGTTACCAATCAGAATATCCAGGTTTTCACCTGTAATTACAAGACTTGCCTTCTGTTCCATCTGTTTTGCACCAAGGTGTGGAAGTAAGTCAGTGATTACCATAACAGGATCCGTATCCTTTTCTCCAACTACCACATCTACCACAGTGCCGTCTTTTTTCGCTACCACTCCATGAATTGCCATTGGCTGTGCTACCCACTGATATTTTTTGATACCGCCGTAATAGTGGGTATCAAGATAAGCAAAGTCTTCATTTTCATATAATGGATTCTGTTTAATATCAATACGAGGAGAGTCGATATGCGCTCCCAGAATATTCATCCCCTTAGAAATCGGCTCCTGCCCCATCTGGAATAATGCAATTGTTTTTCCCATACATACTGCATAAACCTTATCTCCTGCGCTCAATGCTTTTCCTTCTTTAAGCACTTCTTCAAGGCTGCGGTATCCGGCCTCCTTCGCCATTTCCACTGTTAAATTTACACATTCTCTTTCTGTTTTGCCTTTATCAAGACAGTCTTTATACTTCTCATTGACCTCATTCAGTTCTTTTAATTCTGCTTTCCCGTAGGTTGTCCAGATATTTTTTCTTTCCATAAGTGTACCTCTCCTTTTTTCTTAAAATGCATATTATGTTAAGTATATATTTTTTTCGACATAAAATCAATCATTGTATTCAACCATATTTCTCATCTTTCATCAAAAGTATACAAAAAGACACTTAACAAATTAAGTGCCTTTTTATCGTGTCTCTTCAATTCTCAATTTAGATTCTGAAAGCTGCTAACGAGAGTTGAACTCGTGACCTCCTCACTACCAATGAGGTGCGCTACCACCTGTGCCATAGCAGCCTGCATTTATCATGCCAAGATATAATATCATTCAGATTCCAAAATGTCAAGCTATTTTAATAATTCCCTAAAATTTTAAAGTTGGTTGTTTCTTCTTTAATTCCCCGCAGGGCATTTTTTACCGCTGAATCATTTAAATTTCCATCAAAATCCACAAAGAAATGATATTCCCACTGTTTTTCCGGAATTGGTCTGGACTCAATCTTATTCATATTCAGGTCATTGTAAATAAAGTGGGACAGTATATTATAAAGACTTCCGCTTGTATGAGGTACTTCAAAACAAATGCTGATCTTCCCGGCAGTTTTTTCAAAAATCTTCTGATTTGTCACAATGATAAATCTTGTGGAGTTTAATTTTCCGTGGCAGATTCCTTCTTTTAAGATCTTCATTCCATAATAAGCCGCCGCCTGTCTGCTTCCGATGGCAGCCTTCTTTTTATCCCGGCTGTCCTTTACATTTCTGACCGCCACGGCTGTATTGCTCACACTCATCTGGGTCCACTCTCTGTGTTCATCCAGAAATTTGGAGCACTGCATCAACGCCTGGGGATGGGAATATACCGTTTCAATATCCGTAATCTCAGCATCCGGCTGTCCCATCAGCACATGATCAATATAAATCACCTTTTCGCCTACAATATAGTTACTGTATTCATTTAACAGGTCGTAATTGTCACTGACGATTCCCGCTGTGGAATTTTCCAGCGGAAGCACCGCATAGTCTGCACTTCCCTCTTTGATGGCTTCCATGGCATCTCTCCAGCGTTCCACATGAAAACAGTTCACATCTTCTCCAAAATATTCCAGTGCCGCCTGATGAGCATAAGCCCCTTCCAGCCCCTGATATACCACCCGAACATCTTTTTTATCAAGCGCATCTACACAGGTAAAATCCAGTCTGCCTTTTACACCATTTTGTTCCAGCAGCTGGTACTGCAGCTTTCGGCTCATAGCCATGATCTGCTGAAAAAGCTCTGTAACCCCATGCTTGTTAAACTCAGAATGAGCCAGCTCGCCCAGTACCTGTAATTTCTGAAGTTCGCGTTCTCTGTCTAAAACCTTTTTTCCGGTGGTGATCTTATATTCCGCAACCTGACCGCAGATTTCCATACGCTTTTCAAACAGCTCCACCATCTGCCTGTCTATTTTATCAATTTCATCCCTTAGTACTAACAAATCAGTCATAATTTCTTCCTCACTTCATCACGTTGAATGGTAACAGTATAAACCTATTTTTTCAATTTTTCAAACATATTATTTTTAAAACAGGACATACTTTCCATTATGAAAAACAAATTTATCCTTTGCGGCGTCATTGGCTGGTGCGCCGAGATCCTATGGACCGGCTTAAATTCCCTTATCGATGGTCATTTCAAACTGATGGGCCATTCCTCCCTCTGGATGTTTCCCATTTATGGCTGCGCTGCTCTCATCGAACCTTTATCAAAAGTCTATCGCCGTTTTGGCACCATTTCCCGGGGACTTATCTACATGGTGCACATTTTCTTTGCAGAGTTCGTCACGGGCAGTATATTAAAAAAATACGGTATCTGTCCCTGGGATTACTCCGCAAGTCCATTTAACGTTGACGGGGTGATACGTTTGGATTATGCACCTCTATGGTTCGGCCTTGGACTGTTTTATGAAAAGCTTTTCAAAGGGAAGCATTTAAAAAGGCAGGCCCCTTAGGACCTGCCGAAATACTATTTGCTTTTTCTTAATCTGCCGCTGTATTTTTCTTCGCACCATTTACATCTGTAAACTTCTTTGTTTGGATCTGTCAGTACAAACACATGCTCCAGCTCCTGTTCAATAGAAGTAATGCAGCGTGGGTTTTTACATTTTACAACATTCACAACTTCCTTCGGAAGCTCTAAAGTCTTCTTTTCTACGATTTCAGAATCCTTGATAATGTTGACAGTAATCTTATGATCGATAAATCCCAGCACATTCATGTCAATGAAATCGATCGGGCATTCGATCTTCATAATATCTTTTTTGCCCATTTTATTGCTTTTCGCATTTTTAATAATGGCAACACAGCAATCCAGCTTGTCCAGATGCAGATATTTGTAAATGTCCATGCTCTTGCCGGCCTGGATGTGATCCAGAACAAAGCCTTCCTGAATTGTACCTACGTTTAACATCCTACACCTCGATTCCCAGTAATGTGAGGATCAGTGCCATACGCACATAAACTCCATACTGTACCTGTTTAAAATATGCTGCTCTTGGGTCACTGTCTACTTCCACAGAAATTTCGTTAACACGCGGAAGGGGATGAAGTACCAGCATATCTTCTTTTGCCAGTGCCATTTTTTTCTTATCCAGAATATAGAAATCTTTTAAACGAATGTAATCCTCTTCGTTGAAGAAACGTTCCTGCTGAACGCGTGTCATGTAAAGGATATCAAGACTTCCCATCACTTCTTCCAGATGTTCTACTTCTTTATACGGAATGTCATTTGCTTCCAGCACATCTTCTCTGATATATCCCGGGAGCTTTAATTCTTCCGGTGAAATCAGAACAAAGGAAACACCCTCATAACGGGAAATCGCCTTAATCAAAGAATGAACGGTACGGCCAAATTTCAAATCACCGCAAAGGCCGATGACAAGATTGTCAAGACGTCCCTTCAGGGAACGAATTGTCAGAAGGTCTGTCATTGTCTGTGTTGGGTGCTGATGTCCTCCATCACCTGCATTGATCACAGGAATTGAGGATACGCGGCTTGCTACCATTGGTGCCCCCTCTTTCGGATGACGCATTGCACAGATATCAGCGTAACAGGAAATCATACGGATGGTATCCGATACGCTTTCTCCCTTTGATGCCGAACTGCTTGCTGCTGAAGAAAAACCTAAAACATTTCCCCCAAGATTCATCATAGCAGCTTCGAAGCTTAAACGTGTTCTTGTGCTTGGTTCATAGAACAATGTAGCAAGCTTCTTTCCTGCACAGGCATGAGCATACTTTTCCGGATTCTTTTCAATATCATTTCCAAGATCCAGCAATTTATCAACTTCCTCAACCGAAAAGTCCAAAGGACTCATTAAATGTCTCATTGGTACCTCCTAAATTTTTGTTTTTGTTTCTTTTTTCAACCATTTAGTATACAACATTTTCGACATTTTTTCAAGCATTCTATTCCTTAAGAATTAATCAAATGGACATCCAGCTGATTATATGGAATTTCGATTCCTGCTTCATCAAAGGTCATTTTTACAGCCTCTGTGAGACGGAATTTCACATCCCAGTATTTGTCCGTTGTAGTCCATACACGAAGAAGCATATTAACTGAGCTGTCTGCCAGCTCATCCACAGCCGCCATCGGCGCTTTTCCTTCTTCCTTTAAGGTGTCCGGATCATTTGTACCAAGCTTTAACAACAAATCTTTCGCAGCCTTTACATCACTGTTATAGGAAATTCCCACTTTAATGTCCACACGTCTTGTTTCTGCTGCTGTGGCATTGATCAGACTGTTATCTGCCAGCTGACCGTTTGGAATAATGATTTTTCTGTTATCTGCTGTGGTAAGTGTTGTATAAAACAACTGGATTTCACTAACCGTACCTTCTAAGCTGCCCTGAATCACATAATCTCCAACCTTAAATGGCTTGATCAGTAAAATGATCACCCCGCCTGCAAAATTGGACAAGCTGCCCTGTAAGGCAAGACCGATGGCCACACCTACAGAACCAATGGCTGCTACAATAGAAGTTGTCTGCACGCCAAAACGCTGCAGGATGGTCAATGCCAGAATAATATAAAGGGCATATTTTACAAGGGAATCCAAAAACTGTACCAGCCCTGTATCCGCATTGTTCTTTTCCAGAGATTTTCTTAAGATTTTTCGTGTCCATTTGATCAGCTTCATCCCTATCACAATAAAGATAAAAGCTACTGCAACTTCAATGATAAGGTCCAGAGCTCTTGGGATCAGCCCCTCTACCCATTCACCGAACTTGCTGATTTCTTCTTTCACTTCCGTTACATCTGCAATGTCCGCAACAGTTTCAGCTACTGCAAATTCGTTTTTCATCATTTTGTTCTCCTTTTATTTCATTTTAATCTCCAATCATTTTCAGAAAATCTTCTTCCGAAATGATCGGAATATTTAACTCCTTCGCCTTTTTGTTTTTGGACGAATTGGAAGTTGTATCGTTATTGATCAGATAATTGGTTTTACTTGTTACACTTCCTGTGACTTTACCGCCTCTGGCTTCAATCACTGCCTTTACTTCATTACGGTTTGCAAAATGTTCCACACTTCCTGTGATCACAAAATTCATGCCTTCAAAAATCTGGGCACCGGTATTTTCTTCCGGCTTTTCGATGGTAACCTCTGCAAGTAAATTTGAGAGAATCTTCTGATTCTTTTCATCCCTGAAATATTCTTCAATGGATTTTGCAATGACCTCACCGATTCCATCAATGGCCGCCAGCTCCTCCGCAGATGCCAAAACCAGCTCCTCTATCTCATAATGATACTGCTTCGCCAGCATTTTTGCGTTGGCAACGCCAATGTTCTGAATACCAAGGGCATAGATCAGCCTCGGCAGCGTGGTAGTTCTCGCCTTGTCTGCACTTGCAAGGAGGTTTTTGCAGGACTTTTCCCCAAAGCCTTCCATTTCCCTGATTTCTTCTGCAAAACGTTCCAGCTTAAAAAGATCAGCAAACTCATGGATAAATCCTTTTGCAATAAATTTTTCCAGGGTTGCTTCAGATAATCCCTCCATATTCATGGCATCACGGCTTACAAACAGGGTAAAGGATTTGATCTTTTTTGCCACACATTCCGGATTGGTACAATATAAAGCTTTCGCATCTGCAATCCGGCGCACTTCTGTGGCACCGCCGCAGGTCGGACATTTCTTTGGAATCATTAGGTTGCCGCTTCGGGTCTTATTTTCAGCAATCTGTGGAATGATCATATTGGCTTTATAAACCTCAATAGTATCACCAATCCCAAGCTCTAAGCCTTCCAGCACGCTGATGTTGTGAACAGAGGCCCGGGAAACGGTAGTTCCTTCCAGCTCTACCGGCTCAAAAATTGCCACCGGATTGATCAGGCCTGTTCTGGAAGGACTCCATTCAACTTCTTTTAAGGTAGTTTCGCGGATCTCATCCGCCCATTTAAATGCAATGGCATTTCTCGGGAATTTTGCCGTTCTTCCCAGACTTTCTCCATAGGCAATATCATCATAGATGACCACAAGACCATCTGAAGGAAAATCATTGTTCTCAATCTTAGAGGCAAAACGCTGTACGCAATCCTCTAAAGTATCCCCTGTCACCATTTCATATTCCACAATGTCAAATCCCTGACTCTTTAGCCAGAGCATCTGCTTTTCGTGAGAATTTTCAAAATTCACACCCTCTGCCTTTACCAGGGTAAAGGCAAAGAAATTGACATTTCTCTTGGCTGTGATCTCATTATTTAACTGGCGCACGGAACCGCTGCACAGATTGCGGGGATTTTTATACTTTGCATCCACATCCTCGATTTCTTCATTGATCTTATAAAAATCAGAATAGGTAATCACCGCTTCTCCTCTTAATACCAGGCCGCCCTTATGAGCGATGGAAAGTGGAACATTTTTAAACACCCTGGCATTATTGGTGATTACTTCACCGATTTCTCCATTGCCCCTTGTAACGGCCTTGGCAATCTTTCCTTCGGCATCGTATTCCAAAATTACCGTAAGTCCGTCCATTTTCCAGGAAAGAAGTGCTTTTTTATCTCCGATCCATTCCTTTAATGCCTGTACATCCTTTGTTTTATCCAGAGACAGCATAGGTTTTTCATGACGCTCTTTTGGAAGTTCCGAAAGAATTTCATACCCTACGTTCACTGTAGGACTGGATGCCAGCACGATTCCTGTTTCTTTTTCCAGCGCGGTCAGTTCATCATATAATGCATCATATTCATAATTGCTCATGATCTCCGCTGCATCCTGATAATATGCTTTTGCCGCTTCGTTTAATTTTTTTACAAGCTCGTTGATTCTTTCGATTTTATGATTCATGATTCTTCCTCACTGTCTCGCTGGAAGAGTCCTTGAGAAGCTCCAGCAAATCTTTCATTTCTTTCGGGGAAACCTCCCTGCAGGCTCCCACCTTTAAATCCGCCAGGCGAATATTCATAATGCGGATTCTTTTTAATTTTGTCACCTTATATCCAAATGTTTCACACATTCTTCGAATCTGTCTGTTAAAGCCCTGGGTCAGAATGATTCGAAAGGAGCATTTTCCGGTCTGCTCTACCACACATGGTCGGGTAGTTGCCTCAAGCTCTTTTAAATAGACCGGTGCCGCCATGCCTTTTAAAAAGGCCTCGTTTACCGGCTTGTCTACCGATACCAGATATTCCTTTTCATGACAGTTTCCTGAACGCATCATTTTATTGACCAGGTCTCCCTGATTGGTCAGCAAGATCAGCCCTTCGGAATCCTTATCCAGTCGTCCTACCGGATAAACCCTGCTTTTATAATTTACAAAATCTACAATATTATTTTTAACCGTTTTACTGGTGGTACATTCAATCCCTCTTGGTTTATTCAATGCCAGAAGAACCGGAGCATCCGTTTTGATCAGCACCTTTTTCCCTACACGCACTTCCTGACCTTCTTCCACCTGCATGCCCAGTCCTGCCTGCACACCGTCCACATAAACCTTTCCCGCTTCAATCAGACGATCCGCCTCTCTTCTGGAGCAGTAGCCAATATCACTTAAATATTTATTCAATCTCATCTTTATATTCTCTGCCTGTTTTATTCTCTATGAAAGTATAGCAAAGTGTTTTTTTTGCTGTCAACATAAACAAGGGGCTGTCACACTAAATAAAAATTAGTGCAACAGCCCCACTGTAAAATTCATACCTTAGTTTGCTTCTGTTAAAAATTCTGTCTTACAATATCCTGTCATACCGTTATATTCGATCTTACTCCAGCCATCGCTGTAATTTTCGATCACCTTTACAAGCTCGCTTTCATAACCATTGGCAATACGCTCGCTTTCTGTGGTAGGTTCTTTTCTGATTCGAACAGTTTCTTTGAACTGCATCTGCTTATTTACCTCAGCAGCTGAAGATTCATCAGAAGTATTTTCCTCGTCATCAGCTTCTGAATCTGCTTCCTCTGTATTTAACATCGGAACGCCTTCTGTGCTTGTCAAAAACTCTGTCTTGCAGTAGCCCTGATCACCATCAAATTCAATCTTGCTCCAGCCATCTTCATAGCTTGCATAAACAAGTATTTCTGTTCCGCTTACAAGGGTTGCAAGTACCTCAGACTCTGTAGAACGTTCTTTTCTGATGCGGATACCGTCATTCACAGTGGTTTTCACAGGTTCTTCCAGCTCTTTTGTATCATTTTCCGCCGGTTCTGCCGGTTCTTCCGTTTCCGTCGAATCTTCCTCAGCCTCTTCTCCCTGCTGCTGTGCTTCTAAGAAGGTCTGCGCAAACTTTCCAAGCTCCTCATCTTCTGCCACCAGCTGCTTGTATCTCGCATCTACATCAGAAATTACTGCTGCTACTTCTTCCTCGGCAGCAAGCTCTAAAACATAGTTTGCCAGCTCCTCTGAGGCTTCGCCGTTGGAGATATACAGACTGCCATTCTCTCCGGTGCACACATAAAGTGCCTGAATTCCCGGTGCCGGTGTCTCAAGGTCATAAAATTTCATTTCATAGGAAGCAAATACAATATAGGAATTTTCTTCCGGACCTTTTTTTGTATAACATACGATGTTGTTATATGCCTCAATATAATTCTTCTTTTTATCAATGGTTGCCTTTTCCTCATCAGTCAGAACATCCACTGTTTCTTCGATCATTTCAATGTCTCCGGCTGCGCGTCCTGCAAAATATTTGGCAACCAGCTCATTCACGCCTGCGTAAGCATCAACTTCCAGCGGATTTCCTTCCTCTGCTTCCTCCGGGACTTCTGATTCTTCTACGTGAAAATCATGATTTTCCCCATCAGATCCGGATGTCTTTTTCACACCGGAAACAATTGCTACGATCAGCAAGACAACTAATGCAATTACCAGCACCAATGCCAGAATTGCCAGATATACTTTTTTATGATCAAGGTCTTTCCATGTAATTCCGGAAAAGTCCCCGAGAATATTCTTCACAGCTCTTTTAAATTTTCTTTTGAAGCTCATGTAATCCTCCCTTATTACAGACTAATTTTTTAGTAACAAACGCACCTGACTGGATTCGAACCAGCGACACCTGGCGTCGGAGGCCAGTGCTCTATCCAACTGAGCTACAAGTGCAAATCAGAAAATCCCAAAGGACTTATCTATCATACACTAATTTGGCGGGACTTGCAAGCCCCGCCGGACAATTTGTCATATTTTTGTCACATTTTTGTAATAATATTCCCATTGAAATAATAAATTTCATCTGATAAATACTCTTCCGGCGCAATGTGATTTTTATTCACATCACGTACAATCTGCTTTAAATGCTCCGGAGAAACGTCATAATTCTCCCTTACAGCAAGAAACTCATGCACACTTGAGGGCAGCAAAAAATAGTTTCCGCCTAAAGCTTCATAAATTTTTTTTGGCATCCGGGGATACAAAATTGCTGATGCCCCATAAAAGCCCATTTCATTACTCAGAATAAATAACCGGGATTCCGGAAGATACTCTCCCTTAGGAATCTCTACATAATCTGAAAGCGGTCGTAACATGGCAGGGCACAGGCTCTTTGTGTTTTCTCCGGCACATTGATACAGCTGGGAAATCGGCAGCTTCCAGCTATTCATATGTGTGTTACGGATAAGAATAGAACAGTTTTCGCCTTCTTTTACTGAAATCAGCACATAAAATACGATGGCTAAATCCATCATCGGAAGATTTGGCACTTCCGTTAACAGCTTTTGATTGCGTTTTGCATTGATCAGCTTGTAGACCACCTGGTGTCTGACTTTCTGAAAATCCAGAATATTTTTATAATCCCACACAGGTACAGACGGTATATATCTGCTTCGTCTAATCAGATGCTCTGCCAGAGTTTCCACACCGGCACCCATGCGGTATTTTTCATAGTAATCCTCCAGATAGATGATCGGTGCCGCGGGTTCTTCCTGCTTTCTGACAGAAAGTCCAACTGCAATCACTCCGTTATTTTTCAGGATTTCCTGTTTTTCCACAAGGAAGGTTTCTGGGAGCTTTTCTCTTACACATTCAAGCATGGAAAAGATAAATTGTTCGTAATTCATGGAATACCTCTTATGATTTATATTTTAAAAACACCAACCCCTCAAAAGGCATTTTTAATCACAAAATATTCTGATTGATTCAATTCATAAATTACGGAAAAGCTGATGCGACTGCATCCTTATACAAAAGATAAAAGAAATCGGGTTCCGTATTCCTACGGAACCCGGTAATATGCTTGATAATTAAGCTCTGGAGAGATATTCCCCTGTTCTTGTGTCGATTTTGATTTTTTCACCCATTTCGATGAATAATGGAACGTATACGATTGCTCCGGTTTCAACTGTTGCAGGTTTTGTAGCACCTGTAGCTGTATCACCTTTGAAACCTGGTTCTGTATCGATAATGTCAAGTTCTACGAACATAGGTGGTTCAACTGCGAATACTTTACCGTTGTGTGAACAAACTTTCACCATATCGTTTTCTTTAACGAATTTTAAAGAATCACCGATATCATCGCTGTTTAATGCGATCTGGTCATAAGTTTCTGTGTTCATGAAGTGCCATAAATCTCCATCAGAGTACAGATACTGCATTTCCACGCGGTCAATACGAGCTGCCGGGAATTTTTCTGTAGGTCTGAATGTTTTTTCAATTACACCGCCACTGATGATGTTTTTAAGTTTTGTTCTAACGAAAGCAGCACCTTTACCTGGTTTTACGTGCTGGAATTCTAAAATCTGAACAACATTACCTTCGATTTCTAATGTAATGCCGTTTCTGAAATCACCTGCTGAAATCATAATTATGTTTCCTCCTTAAGAATCCTGTGTGAGGCCTTTGTAATATTTTTCCTCATACCTTATTTTATTTTATAATAATAAAAAGCCCGATTTTATGCGGGTTTTG
>ERZ1032001.13-NODE-13-length-36435-cov-8.308246_pt1 | contig 36435 bp, 24 predicted proteins | sample MGYA00517102_ERZ1032001 | MGnify/ENA primary metagenome ERZ1032001 (study PRJEB33719, sample SAMN04261291) | wastewater metagenome | biome: rural village; feature: human; material: feces | host: Homo sapiens | place: El Salvador | collected 2013-01-07 ... | reverse complement strand
TATAGCATACAAAATAGAAAAAGCCCAGCTTTCGCTGGACTTTTTCGACAGACTGAAGCGGTGGATCTTTCGATCCACCGCTTTCAGTTAAGGGATTATTTCTGAACCTTCAGTTCAGTAATCAGCTTTGCTGCGTAACGCAGGATACGGGTTGCGTCCATGGCATTGACACGTCCGTCACTGTTGACATCGGCTGCGATCAGGTCGATCTTATCTTCCTTAATCAGCTTTGCTGCGTAGCGGAGGATACGGGTTGCATCCATGGCGTTGACCTTACCGTCGCCAGAGGCATCGCCCCAAAGGATTTCCTCGCCGGTTTCGGGGATAGCTTCGGTCTTGGTTTCACCGCAGGCAGTGCAGGTAAAGGTCTTCACACCATCCTCAGTAGCGGTGGGTTCCTTGGTGACCTTGCCGTTATCCCACTTGTGGCCGATTGCGGGAATTTCTTCCTGAGCTACCAGAACCTCGTTACAGACAGAGCAGTGCTTGCCTTCGGTTTTGCCGGGCTCGGTGCAGGTGGGTTCCACCTTAGCATCGATGACCTCCACATGGTTGCATTCCTGCTTATACTGGGTGATGACAAAGTCGGAGAAGCTGGTGACCACGAAGGAGACAAACAGCTTATCACCGTTTCCGGAGATGTTATACTGAGCGGGACCGATTTCTTCACGGGTGCCGTCTGCATGGTAGTGCAGGATCACCAGGAATTCGGGATTGACGCCAGCGGGGACAGGCATTGTAATTCGGACGGGGACATCCAGGTTCTTGGCGTCCTCTACGTTATCCAGGGTCATGGAGAACTTGAAGGCCACGGAGTTGTCGAAGGCAGCAGCCAGAACATGCTCTTCCTCAGGCTTGTCGATGACCAGCTTGATGTCCTCGTCGGCGGAGGCAGCGTTGTTCAGGTTTGCACCCACGACGCTGATCTCGTTTGCGTCCATGGCAACTTCGTTGCTGACGCTGACCTCAGCGGGGCCGCCAACCTGCTCTTCCAGAGTGGCGATCTGCTGCTGGACGGAATCTTCTGCCAGCAGGGAATCCTTCAGCTTCTGGGTATCCAGTTCCTGAACGGCTTCACGAACTTCCTCGTCGGTGAGGTTCTCAGAATCCTGCAGGATGTTGTTCAGCTGGCCGGACATATTTTCCACAACCTCAGTCAGGTTGTAAGCGGGGCTCAGCTCGGACCATTCGCCGTTGCAGACCTTGGTGATGTCGGAGCTGAGGGCGCGGACCTTGAAGTAGTAGTAGCCAACGCCGCATTCCATCATGACATCATCCCATACAGTGAGGATTTCGCTGGGATCATAGCCCCAGCTCCAGCTGTAGGTAGTAGGTTCTCCGTTTTCAGTTGCAGAGAAGAGAATCTGGAACTCCTGACCACCATAATAAGTCTTATCACCGTTGTAAGTAAAGTTTGCATGGGGCCAGTCCCAGCGCAGATTGGTGCAGGTGCCCAACTTTGCATCGGGCTTAACGTAAGTCCAGGTGGGAGAAGTGGCGGGATCACTGTCGCGGTACTGGGTGTAGTCGCCCTCGGCGGTAACGGTGAAGTAGTAGGTGCCGCTTTCAGGATTGGACATGGCGAAGCTTTCGACGGACCGCCACTCGGGCAACTCTGTTGAACTGAACCTCCAGCTGTGGAAATCGACCTGCGTATTGTCGTCTGCACGGTAGACCTTGATGATGGCATGACCCTGGGTGGGCTCTGCAGGCTTCCAGCTCATGGCACCGGGGAAGGCTTCGGTGGTATAGATGGGTTCCTGCTTTTCCTCATCCCAACCGGACCAAATATTATGGCGGGTACCCCATTCCAGATTGGTAGGGGTGGCCAGTTTGATCAGGCCTGCGGCATTGCGGATCTGCCAGAAGTGGTTCCAGTCATTGTGTTCGGTAATTTCAAAATCTGCCCAGTTAAGGCCGGTGACAGCTTCCTTGGGTTCGGTGAGGGTATCGCTTTGGACCACCAGAACGCCGTTACCGGAATACTTACCGGCATCGGCAATGGTCAGATGGGCGCTGCTCCAGTCGTAGACATTAAGGGAAATACGCTGATTATTTACCAGCTCGCCGTTTATGGTTACAGGACAGGAAATATCCAAATAACCTTCCACAGTCAATACAGCACCGGAAGCGACTGTGACGGATTCGCTGGCCATGATGATATTACAGTCAGTGGGCAGGGTTACGGACTCGTTGATAACCACATCCCCCTGGAAGGTCAGATTGTAGCGGACACGGGGATCGGTGTTGTTTTCAATCGCCGTAAGGACTGCTTTCAAGGAGGCCGTGTCTGTGACAGCCTTCATATAGGTGATCTGCGCATACTCCCGGGAGAAGGTAATCTTGTCCCGTCCGGAGAGGGTGGCACCGTCAGCAAGCCAGACACTCTCACAGCAATTGACGCTGCCGGTGATGTCCAGAGATTCGTAGACGCTGAGATTAAACACATCTGCAGTACCGCCCACTTCCATACTCCGCACCATCATGGAGCTGCCGTCCTCCATAGTCAGGCTCACGCCTGCGGGGACAGTGACGGGGGCATCATAAATTTCCACATGGAGCATGCTGGGAATGGTGAGATTTTCCAAAATCATCAGAGCCTCGGAAACATTGCAGTAAGCGTAAGTATCCATTTCATAGGTCTGGGAGCAAAGGATCTTCAGACCTTCAAAGTCAGAGAAGTACCAGTTGCCCCAGTCGTCCTGCCAGAGGGAGTCGGAAGCAGCCAGAGCAACGGGCTCTTCGATGACCTCGGCATCGGTGATGACTTCCGCAGTTTCCACTACGGCAGCTTCGGTTTCTTCCACCGCAGCTTCGGTGGCTTCTGTGGTTTCTGCAATTACTTCCGCAGTCTCCGGGACAGTTTCGGCCACGGTTTCTGCGGGTTCGGTTTCCACTTCTGTTGCCAGCACGCCCATGGGCAGGCAGCTCAGCAGCATGGCAAGAACCAGCAGCATACTTAACGTACGTTTCATAAAGGGTCCTCCTTTGTTTTGCATATACTCCCAGAAATTTTGCGTTTTTGAGTATAATGAAAATTTTACCATAGTTACCCATAAAAAGCAACCGCTTTGTGAATAAAATTTGAACAGAATTTTACTCGACCGCGTAAGCCTTCCCCTCTGGGGAAGGTGGCTCGCCGCAGGCGAGACGGATGAGGGCAGTACAGATTCGCCCAAATGCAATGAGTATCGGCGCATCGGTACTGCACCTCACCCACCGCTTACGCGGTCCCCCCTCCCCAAAGGGGAGGGTATTGCGGTTGATCCTCCCTACAATCCTGTTGGTTTCTCTGGACTTTTCCTTGCATTTGTGGTACGATTATGATAGGAATTTATACCCAACCCAAGAAAGGAGTTCTTTCTATGAAACGACTGCTGAGTTTGCTTCTGGTCCTTGCCATGGTGGCCTCTTATCTGCCGGTGACGGCAGGAGCAGAGGAGCCTGTGCCCGTGGAGACCGGGGCAGAAATCATCGAAACGACTGTGCCTGCGCAGACGGAACCCGTGGAAACCACGGAGGAAGTGATCCCGGAAACTTCCGTGGAAACGGTTCCCGCTTTCACCGCGCCCCAATGGGAGCTTCCGGTGATCCCGGATAAGGCTATGGAGCTGCCCTCCGCCACGACCAACGGCTACAGCTTCGCCACCTTTGGCCGGGATGCCAACGGCAACCCCAGTCTGACCCCCGGAAACCACGAAAAGTGGATCGACCGGGTAGACATGGAGGCCTACACCACCAGCCTCTACAATTGGCTGGAGGAAAACTCCGACAATGATGGCAGCGACGATGCCCTCATCGATGTGACCCAGGGCGACGAGTACCTGTACACCGACAGCGGCACAAACGCAGTGTTGGCTGAGGGCTATGTCCATTACCTCACCATGATCGGCGGCGAGATCCGGCTGGATCTTCCCTATGATGTAGATGACGAAACCTTCTCCGATGCCTTCTACGATGCGGTTTACAGCGTTATGGACGAAAATCTGAAGCGGGTCTCCATTGATGTCTGCGCCGTATTCGATGCCTTTGACCGGGACCATCCGGAGGTCTTCTGGCTGGAGGGCCGGTCTGTCCGCACCTCCTTCAGCTATTACTATCCCGAATACAACGGCACTTCCTGGGTCTTTGACTACGAGCAGGATTTCCTGCTGGATCTGAACATTCAGGATCATGTCTATGGCGAATCCGTAGACATCCGGTCCGAGGCTTATCCGTCCCCTTCCGCCATCCGCAGCGGCATCACCAAGCGGGACAATGCCGTGAATGCCATTCTGGCCCAGATCCCTGCCAACACCAATGCCGAGGGTAAGGTGGCTTTCTTCAACGACTGGCTCACCAAGCACAACGGCTACAATACCAGCGACGACCTTTATGCCATCGGATACGACTGCCGGGAATGTCTCAGCGCCCTGACCGGCACTGTGGGTACCAACGGTCCCGTCTGCGAGGGCTACGCCCGGGCCTTTAAGGTGCTGTGCGATGCTGTGAACATCCCCTGCGTTCTGGTCAACGGCGATGCCAACAACGGCAGCGGCACCGAGCCTCATATGTGGAATTACGTCAACATTCTGGGTTCCTGGTACGGCGTGGACGTAACCTGGAACGATCCCGGCTCCGGCAGCAGCGCCGTTTCCGGCTATGAGTGTGAAGACTATCTGCTGGCAGGTGCCAACACTGTAGTAGGCGGCATGGCCTTCTCCCAGTCCCATCCCGTGGCCAATGTGGTCACCGACGGCGGCGTTGCCTTCACCAACGGCCCCAAGCTGTCCGAGAAGGACTACTGCGTCCATAGCTTCGGTGCGCCTGCTTTCCGGTTTGAGAATGACATCTTCTATGCCGATTTCATCTGTTCCAAGTGCGGCAGCAAGGAAACCGTGCCCGGTGTGATCACCAGCGAAAACCGCACCGATGCTACCGCCACCAAGGATGGCTCCATCGTTTATACCGTGACTTTCACAAGTCCTGATGGCAAGGAATATACCCATACCCACACCGTGGTCCTCCCCGCCACCGGCGAGCAGGAGGGCTACATCGACAACGGCACCCTGGGAGAAAATCTCACTTGGACGCTGGATATGGAAAGCGGCGTGCTGACCATCTCCGGCACCGGCTTCATGGACAACAAGGACAGCGCCATTGACAAGCCCTGGTACGAATATCAGGAGCAGATCACCAAGGTGGTGATCGAGGAAGGTGTCACCTCCATCGGCGAAAACATGTTTGCCCTGATGCCCAACCTCACCGAGGTCCAGCTGCCCAAGACCCTGCGGATCATCAAGGCAGGCGCCTTTGAAATGTCCGAAAAGCTGAACGCCATCGACTTAAGCTATGTGGAGCGTGTGGAAGCTGCGGCTTTCCACGGCTGCACCGGCCTGACGGAGGTCACCATCCCCGACGGCATCGTGCTGGAAGGCTATGATAACATGGGCGTGTTCTCCGGCTGCACCGGCATCCAGAAGGTCACCGTGGGCAATTTTACCGGCGGCTACTACCTGTTCAGCGGCTGTACTTCCCTGACCGATGTGACCCTGAAGGAGGGCATGGCAGCACTGGGCGGCCACATGTTTGACGGCTGCACCGCCCTGAAGACCGTCAACATTCCCGCCGGAGCGGACATCGGCGGCGGCGCTTTCGCAAACTGCACCGCTTTGACCAATGTCACCTTCACCCGGGAGATCGGCACCGTAGGCGAGCATGCCTTCAAGGGCTGCATCGACCTCACCAGCTTCACCTTCCCTCAGGTGGAGGCATTGAGCGGCTCTATCTTCTTCCTGTGCGATCATCTGAGCACCATCTATTTCAAGGGCAGCGCCCCCACCTTTGACCGCCATACCTTAAATAATATCAAGGTCACCATCTACTACCCCTCCGGGGACAGCAGCTGGAATGACAAGATCAATGGCCACTTCGGTGCCAATATCGACACTTGGGTGCCCTATAATGTTACCCATACCTACCAGAACAATCTGGATACCACCTGTGATGACTGCGGTTATGTAAGAGAAGTCGCCCAGACTGTAAAGACCTTCTCTGTCAGCGGTGACCTGTCTGTGGCTGCCCTTTCTCAGGATGACATCTCTCAGAAATACGCCACCGTCACCACACCTACCAAGATTTTCGACCAGCAGCCCTCCGTAACGGCTCCCTACGCCACCGGTAAGCTGAGCCAGTCTCTGCTGAACAGCGGTCTGACCCTGCTGAATTACTTCCGCTATGTTACCAAGCTGCCTTCCGTACAGCTGGACGAGACGCTGACCAGCAATGCCCAGCACGGTGCCGTCCTGCTGGCTGCCATTGATGAGCTGACCCATTATCCCAGCAAGCCTGCGGATATGGAGGATGCCTTCTATAAGATTGGCGCAGCTTCCACTTCCTCCAGTAACATCTCCTGGAATATGGGCTATTCCGCAGCGGATTCCCTCTACGTCAGCCTGATGGGCTGCCTCCACGATTCCGGCACCACCAACATCAGCACCCTGGGCCACCGCCGGTGGCTGCTGAATCCTACCTTGCTGAATGTGGGCTTCGGCTATGCCCAGGCAGTAAATGGCAGCAACTATTCCACCACTCAGGTCTTTGACCGCAGCGGCCGGGCTGTGGACTATGACTTCATTTCCTTCCCCGCTTCCGGCAACTTCCCGAAGAACCTGTTCAAGAACACCGTTCCCTGGTCCGTCACCCTGAATCCCCAGCGGTTTGAGGCCCCCAATGTCAACCAGCTCACCGTGACCATCACCCGTCAGTCTGACGGCAAGGTCTGGACCCTGGATTCTTCCACCGGTGCCCCTGTCAACAACACCCAGGCCTGCCTGGGCGTGAATACCCAGGGCTACGGCGTGTCCAACTGCATCATCTTTACCCCCGGTGCCAACAGCCTGACCTCCTGCGACGGCATTTTCACCGTGGAAATCACCGGTCTGAAGACCCGGGACGGCAAGGATGCCCGGCTGCTGTACGAGGTAAACTTCTTTGACACCAAGGAAGTCGATAAGCCCCATACCCACGAGTATACCAAGGCAGTCACTGCCCCCACATGCACCGAGAAGGGCTACACCACCTATACCTGCACCTGCGGTGACAGCTATGTGGATGACTACACCGACGCACTGGGCCACACCGAGGTTGTGGATGCCAAGGTGGAACCCACCTGCACCGAATCCGGTCTGACCGAAGGCAAGCACTGCTCTGTCTGTAACACTGTTCTGGTGAAGCAGGAAGCCGTTCCCGCCAAGGGCCACACCGAAGTCATCGATCCCAAGGTGGAACCCACCTGCACCGAAAAGGGCAAGACCGCAGGCAAGCACTGCTCTGTCTGTAACGAGGTTCTGGTAGCTCAGGAAGAAATTCCCGCTACCAATCATAAGTGGGACAATGGCAAGGTCACCAAGGAACCCACTGCTACTGAGGATGGTGCGAAGACCTATACCTGTGCGAATTGCGGTGAGACCAAGACCGAAGTTATCCCCGCAACCGGCGAGGAAATCATTTGGGGTGATGCCTCCGGCGATGGTAAGGTCAACGCTATGGATGCAACCCGTATCCTCCGTTACGCAGCAAAGCTGATTACGGAAGACAAGATTGACCTGATCGCTGCCGATGTCAACAGCGATGGTCGTGTCAATGCCATGGATGCCACCCGCATCCTGCGCTATGCAGCAAAGCTGATTACCGAACTGAAAGTCCAGAAGTAACCCAATAACCAAAAGCGGTGGATCTAAAAAGCTCCACCGCTTTTCAATTTTACACAGTTTTTCAATGCAGAGCTCTGTGAACAATCACGCTATATAACACAGGATTCTGGTAGACTTCCCCCAAAAAATATGATAAAATTAAATGTCATTTCATTACGAGGAGGCACCTATGAAACGACTCATCAGTTCTCTGCTGGCGCTGTCTTTGCTGCTGTCCTGTCTGCCTATGGGCACACGGGCTGCCGGGACCACTGTGGAGGTTCTGTACCCGTCCAGCGGCGAAAATACAGGCTCCCTGGACTCCATCTATGGCGACATGATCGCCAACTCCCCCACCCTCCCCAATCTGGAGCCCACCATTTCCGGCTCTATGGGTACTCTGGAACCCACGGTTCCCGGGGAACTTATTCCTGCGATTCCCCTTCCCACTGTGCCAAGCGGCGGACTTGCCCCTGAAACCGATGACACCCCCCCGCCACCCTGCCGATCCCTCCGGAGATTGACGATGTTCCCGCGACCGATGGCGAACTTGAGCAGGATGAGGTTGGCAACTGGTATTTCCGCACCTTTGCCCAGTTGAAGGAGCTTTGTTCTATGACCTTCGACACTCCCGCAACGGCCTATTACGAAGGTCCTGAAGATTTCATTCTTTCCGCCAATCTGGCCATTCCCGCCAATCTGACTGTGGATTTCAGCTGGATGAACCAGACGCCCGGTACTGTCACCATCCCCGCCGGCGTCAGTCTGATTTCTGAGACCCATACATTTAATGACGAGGAATGTATGTGCGGTGCCGATGAACTGATGGATCTTTCAGCTATGTTACATGTCACCGGTCTTGCATTCCACGCTCTGAACGTGGAAGAAAACCTGTCCGTTAAGGAAATGATGGTTTACGATTCCCTGAATGTCACCGGCAAGGTTTACAATCATGGCACCATCGAATTTGCTGACGGCGCTTCCATTTCCGGCGAAGAAAACATCATCCACAGCACAGAGGATTCTCTGCTTTACATCGAAAAACGGGCAGATGACACCGCCTCTCTGAAAGCCGCCATTGAGCTGGTGAAGTCCCAGACCACGCCTCACAAGCGCTTCAACCTGCGTCTGCTGGGCGATGTGACCATCGATGCGGATGTGACCGTTCCTGCCGGCTGTGATTTCGAGATCGGTGTTGCCTTCCTGAAGATCGCCCCCGGCGTTACCCTGGCGCTGGATACTTACACCACCATCATTTGCAACACTACGGTGGAAGGTACCCTTGTGAACAACGGCGGTATCCTCCTCCACGAGTGCTACTGGAACGCTCCCCGGGTGACCATCGCCCAGGGCGGTGCTTACCGTGGTAACGGCAAAATCGTCATTCACGACAACAATACAAACGAATCTTCCGAGATGTTCACAAATCTCGACCTGAATCAGTTTACCATCACCGCTTCTGATCCTGCCAACCACTACTGGGTGCTGGAAAAGAAGGCTTCCTCCGATGAACTTTATCAGGATGCTGACGGCAACTGGCATTTCTTTGATTTCGATGATCTGAAGAAGCTGGCAGACAGGACCTATACCGCATACACTATCGCAAGTTACTGCGGTAACGAGGATTTGGTCATTTCTAAGAATCTTACTTTGCCGGAAAATTTGTATCTGAAGGTTCAGAATATGCAGACAGAGATTATACCAGATCCCTGTCCGGTCTGGATCTTTCCGGATTCACCGTTACCGATAATGGTGAAACGATCCTTCTCGGTTGCCCTAAACTCCCCGCCCCCACCGATCTGGAATGGGGTTATGACCATGATGCTGACAGAGTCTGGGATCCGGATACTGATAGCATTATAACTATCACAAAACCGCTCCCCGGTTCCATTAGCTGGAAACCCGTTGAGCCCACACGAAGCAGTGCCAGAATTGAGATCTTCCGGCAGGGAGAAGAAGAACCTGTCAGCCACCATAACTGGTTCTTTGGTGATGAAGAGATTCCCGAATGGCGCAGTATCGACTCCTTTATTCTGGACGATCTGGACAGCGGCATCTATTATTTTACAGTTAAATCCAACGGTGAACCCAACAGGTACGAGGACAGCGATACCGTCACATCCCCTCTGTGGACCTATGAGCGGCCCAGTAAGCGTCTGGATGTTTGTACTAACCTGAGCTGGAGCTGGCCCTCCGTCGAATACACAGGTCCCAGAGGCGCCGGTGGCTACCATGTAGAGTTCTGGTTTAAGGAAACCGAAAATGCAGAACCCCAGAGCCTTGGCTCCACTTGGTCTATGTGGGTTAACGAAGGAGATATCTTCACCCCCGGCATTATCGATTCCGACATTTATCAGTGTGGTTCCGGCTACTACTATTACACCGTCCGGGCTCTCAGCACCGATATCACCACCACCTGCAACAGCGAATGGGTCACCAGCCCCCTCTACAATCTGACAGACACCGTCATCAAGGTAGACAAGGACCTCCAGGAAATCTCCGACAACATGGATCAGATGACCAACGGCGAGATCCGGCAGGCTGTGCAGGATATGGATACCCAGGAACTGAAGGATGCCATGTTGGCTGACTCCGGTGTTGCTGAGACCATCGACGAACTAGAGCGAAAGGCCGGTAACTTCGATAAGGTCAAGGTCAAGGATGTTTCCATCCCCGCAGGTCAGGTAAATGTCATCGGTGCAGGCCTCAACACCCCTGCCAACAGCGACGAAGGCATCTCTCTGGTCATCAGCAAGCCTGAGAAGGAACACGAAGTTCCCAAGGGTTATGACAGTGCCGTGGCCCTTAAGTTCTCCATGGACCTGAGCAATGTGGATAATACGGAAAAGCTGGGAGTCCCCGTGCTGATCACAATGCCGATTCCCAACGGAATTGATCCCAGCAAGCTGGCCATCATCCATTATCACAACGACGGTACTTCTGAAATCATCTCCAAACTGAATGTGGATAAACGGAATCATACCGTCACCTTCGTCCTCACCAGTTTCTCCGATTTCACCATTACCCAGACTGCTCCTGAAGAAGAAATCCTTTGGGGCGATGCATCCGGCGATGGTAAGGTCAATGCTATGGATGCTACCCGCATCCTGCGATACGCGGCAAAACTAATCAACGAGGACAAAATCGATCTCATTGCTGCTGATGTAAACAGCGACGGACGTGTCAATGCCATGGACGCGACTCGTATCCTGCGGTATGCAGCAAAACTGATCACAGACCTAAAAAAATAACAAAAAACACCGGTAGATTCTTAGGATCTACCGGTGTTTACTACGCAAAAAGGCGGAATCCGAAAGGATTCCGCCTTAAAATTTGCTATTTATTCCTGCACAGCGTCGTCAGTGATCTCACGACCCACAACGACGAATCTGCCGTTATTCACATGGTAGGCACAGGTGACCAGGGTCACCAGATTATCGCCGTATTCTGCTGTCACACCGGTGTCATACAGAGACTTCTTCTTGAACTGCTCGATAGCATAATCAAAGTCTTCTTCATTCTCGGCATCGATGAACTGGTAGAACTTAAAGACATTCTCAGTCTTCAGGTACACGCGGTCATAGAAGCAGGAAATGATCTCGTACTCCTTCTCCTCATACAGTGTGGAGAACGTGAAGGTAGGATGCTTTTCCCAGAAGGGTTTCTGGTCATACTTCAGCAGGGTACGGAATGCCGTGCCATCATACATATTATGACCATAAATGATGATGTTGTCGGATCTGGGATCCAGAGAACAATCTTCATTTATGAAGGGCAGACCTGCGATACTGAACTTCCCCTTAAAATCCTTACGGATATATTTTTCCTCGTCACCGGGGGTGAACATAACGGGGTAATCCAGCTTTGTATCTGCAATCTTGATATAGCCGATGGTATCAGGGTTTTCCATATACAGCTCAGCCATATGCTCCAGCATTTCAGGGACCTTCTCCATATCCACCGTGGGAGGCACAGTAGCCTCGGTGGTGGGCTCGGAGGTAGTCTCAGTGGTCATCTGGGTAGCAGCGGTGGTGGGAGCGGCAGTCTCAACGGGTGCAGGCTTCTCCTCCGGGAGATTCATCAGCATGAAGACGATGAGGCCGACCAGGGCCAGTGCAATGAAGGACAGCACCGGTACCACCTTGGAACGGCGGCGCTTGGGGGTATTATTTTCCTTGTTCATTTTGCATTCTCCTAGAGGGAAGTAAGCGGTGGATGTCTCCACCCACCGCTTACGCGAAGATTTTAGAATTTTACTTATGCAGCCTTACGCTTGAAGACAAACATAGCAGCGGCAGCAACAGCGATGACAGAAGCAACAGCCATCACGATCTGAGGAGTGATGTCGCCGGTCTTGGGCTCATCGTCGGAACCCTCGGGCTCAGTGCTGGGCTCGGGCTTGGTCTCGGTGGGCTCGGTCTCAGTGGGCTCAGTCTCGGTGGGCTCGGTCTCAGTGGGCTCAGTCTCGGTGGGCTCAGTCTCGGTGGGCTCAGTCTCGGTGGGCTCAGTCTCGGTAGGCTCAGTCTCGGGAGCAACAACGGTCACGGAGCCGGAAGCGGCGTAAACAACGTTCTCGTCTGCGTCAGCAATGTAGCCGTCGATGGAGACAGCGTAGGTGCCAGCCTCCTGAGGAGCAACGAAGGTCAGGGTGTACAGGGTGCCATTCAGCTCAACAGCCTCAGCGGAGGAGAATGCAACGCCGGTTTCAGCATTGAAGGTCAGGCCGGAAACATTGCCCTGAGCGCAGCTGACAAAAGTCAGAGCTTCGTCATAGGAGTAGTAAGCTTCCAGAGTATTGACGTCGGAAGCGTTGACAGAAACAGCGATGGTAACAGTTTCGCCGGGAGCGACGGTTGCGTTGGAAGCACCCAGGCCGCCGCTGATAGCCATAGCAGCGGGCAGGCAAGAGATCAGCAGCATGACAGCGATCATCAGACTAATAATTTTCTTCACGATTTTTCTCCTTGTAAATTTAATAATATTGTTTTAGAGATTACTTCTCTACGGGGAACTTGTCAATCAGCTTGACGCACTTGCGCAGGATCTGAGTAGCATCCATAGCATTGATCTTGCCGTCGCCATTGACATCAGCGACACAGCGGTGGACCTGATCAGCATCAACCAGCTTGGTAGCGTAGCGCAGGATACGGGTAGCATCCATTGCATTGACGCGGCCATCCCAGTTGACATCGCCCCACAGGCCGTTGCACTTGGGAGCCAGCTTGACGGTCAGGCTTACCTTAATGCCGTCCAGAGTGACCTTGACGCCGTAGCCACGGTAGTCAACAGCTGCATCGTGGTATGCGATGTCGCCGTCGATGGTGAAGGTAGCAGCGCCGATTTCAGCATGGGGGTTAGCCAGCTCGGACAGAGGAGCGAAGCGGTCGGTCTTGACCTCGATCTTAGCCAGGACCTTGCCTGCGCCCTTCTGGAACAGGTCATAGTACTCGTTCAGAGTTTCGACCTCAGACTTGGACAGCTTGACGTTTGCCTTGGCAGCCAGAGCAGCGAAGTCCCACTCCTTAGCCTCAACAGCCTTCTTGATAGCGCCGAAGAAGTCGCCAACGGTAACAACTGCCATAGCATCGTTCAGATCCATGATGCAGCCGTCCTTAACCATCTTCATGGTCAGCTCTTCGCTGGAGAAGGCCAGCAGAGCAGCCAGCATACGGTTGTAGTTGCAATCGCGGGAGAAGTCCAGAGTGACATCGGTGACAGCGCCGCCGCCAATGTTCAGCAGATCATTAACGACCTTGGGCTGATGCAGGTCGAACTTAAAGTCGTTGACCCAAACAGTAGCAGCCAGGTAATTCAGAACAGGCAGGACCTTGTTCTTGTTGTTGCCGGAGAACTTGATGCCGACAGTGTAGCTCTCAGCCTTGGAAGCGTCGGAAACGATACCAGCAGTCAGGTAGTCGCCGTCAGCAACATGCTTCAGACCCAGATGCCAGGGAGCGGTGGTGAACTTGTAGGAGACCAGCTCAGTGCCGTTCTTGACAGCGTCGCGAACTGCACGGAAGTCAGTCAGATCCATAACAACCTTGCTCAGGAAGCCGTCGATGCCGCCAACCTTATCGTTGTCGAAGTTACCGAAGCGGTACAGAGCCAGGACGTCGTTGACCAGGTTAGCAACCTTGTCCTTGTTGGAGGGGCTGCCGACCATACCGACCAGATCGTCGAAGGCAACAGCGAAGATGTCGTAGTTCTGGCCATCAGCAGCGACAGACAGAGCAGCGGTGGTGTAGTGGTTCAGGATCATATCCAGGCCGATCTCAGCTGCCAGGTAATGGACAGCGGGCAGATAGCCTTCCACATAGTTCTCGTCGAACAGCTTGTCGGTTTCGATGGTGTACATTGCGCCATCTTCAACAGTGTACAGAGCGTTCAGAACGTTACCGTTCTTCTGGTAGTAGCCGTCAGGCAGCTTATTGGAGACATCCTTAGCATAGTAGCCAGCCAGGATAGAGACATCGCCCTTGACGTTGCCCATAACCTTAGCGCCGGAAACAGTGTTGCGGGAAGAATCCATGATAACCAGCTTGGAGCCGGTGTAGTTGATGTCGCCCTTAACGGTCTGACCGTTCAGGTCGATGATAGCAGTCTTGCAGCCCAGGTTGATGGAGTCAACCTCATCCAGCAGGATGATGTAGGCAGCGCCAGACAGGTCAGCGGAGTTCAGATCCTCGACGAAGTCAACGATGTTGTTAGCCCAGTTCATAGCGGAACCATGGTTTGCAACATTGATGACAGCAGCCTCGTAATCCTCGTTAGCATCCAGCAGGGTAACCTTCATGTTGACATTCAGGTTGCCGCCTTCCTTCAGCTCCTTGATCAGAGCATCAGCAGTCAGGCCGCCCATCAGCTCGGTGTTGGACAGGTCGATACCGACCATGCTGACAACCTTGTTGATGTGCTTGTCCAGTGCAGTGATCTCGATGGTGGTGTTCTCTTCGTTGCCGTTGATCAGCAGGTACTCGCTTGCCAGAGTAGCCTTCAGCAGATCGTAGTAGGGCTTGTCAGCCAGCTCGATGTCAGCACCCAGCATCTTCAGGGTGTTCTCGAAGGACTGTGCAGTGACAGCCTCGTTGTCCAGAATCAGATGCAGGTAGTCATAGACGAACTGGTAAGCAACCTTGTTGCTCATGGCGTTGATGTCGATCTTGGACAGTTCCTTGGTACCCAGCATAGCAGTCAGGTAAGCCTCGTAAACGGCCTCGGGCAGATCCAGGTCGATTTCCATAACGCCATTATTGGAGTTGAAGCGGATGTAGCTCTTGGCAGAGTTCAGGCCGTTGGCCAGAGTAGCCATCTGAGCAGGAGTGGAAGTCAGATTCAGAGTGAAGGGGTACTCCAGAACCTTTTCGAAGCCGGAAACCTTCATGGACAGGGTGGTCTTCAGCAGCTTGCCGTTACCATTGTTGCCCAGGTCGATCAGAGTCTGATGAGAGAAGGTCTTGTCTTCCAGCATTGCATCGATCAGAGCCTGGATAGAAACTTCCAGGCCATCGGTTTCACCCTCGGAAATTGCACGGGCTTCCATGTTGCCGGAGGTCATGAAGGTATGACCATTGAAGGCAATGTAGCTTGCACCGTACTCCATCATCAGGTCGGTAACCAGACCCATGACACCAGCCTGATCGCCGCTCATGTTAGCAACCAGCTCCAGCTCACCCTTTTCATTTCTGACGGGCTCGATGACGCAGGGATCAACAGGTGCGGGCTGAGTGGGAGCTTCGGGCTCAGTGGGCTCGGTGGTTTCACCGGGCTGAGTGGGCTTGGGCTCAGTGGGCTTGGTGGTGGGAGTAGTGGGCTTGAACAGCTCTTCCAGGAACTTATCGGACTCGTTAACAGCGATGCGGCTGATAACGTAGGTGCCGTTGGTGAACAGCTTGTTCAGCTGCTCAACAGTGAAGGTGTACTTATCAGCGGTGATCTCGTCCACGCCGTCGATGGTGTACTCGTAAGCGTAGTCAGGATCGTCGTGCTTGGGCAGCTCGATAGTACGGTTCTTGTAGGTAATGTACTGGTCCTTAGCACCTGCAATCTTAATGGTGTAGGTCTTGACGGTCCAGTCATAAGTAATGGTGGGTCTGGTGGACAGGTGCTCACCAACCAATGCATCCAGATCAGCGGAGGTGCTCAGCTTGTAGAAGCCAACATTCTCAGCGCCGACAGCCTCAGCGATGAAAGCATCGAGCTCTGCCTTCAGAGTCTCAACCTCAACAGCGGGCAGGATGCCCTTCTCCTGAACGTTGGTGGTGAAGGTAGCGGACTTGTCTCCGACAGTGGCGATAACCTGAACGTAAACCAGGGAAGCATCGGTAGCCATCAGGCTATCGGAAACAACATAGGGAGAAGCAGCCAGCTTGTTGCTGTCGCCTTCCTCGTACTCAGCTTCCAGAGCCTCGATCAGAGCGGGGATCTCGTTGCTGTTGGTGTTGATCAGGGCGTTGGGTGCAGTCAGGTTGGTCCGGACATAGTCCAGAGTACCCTGCAGGTCATTGATCTGCTCAGCAACCTGGGGGAAGCCTGCGACGTTGCACAGGATCTTCAGAGCTTCCTCTTCCTCGACCATGGCATCCAGATAGCCAGCCAGAGCGTTGACTTCAGCGATCAGATCAGCTGCGTTGGTGCCGGTGTAGTAGAACTTCAGACCGCCGGTGTAAGCATCCAGATATGCGGTCATGTAGTTGTAGATCTTCAGGTACTCGTTCTTAGCCAGATGGCCGTCGATGATGGCACCAACGGTATCCTGGAAGTAGCCCTGCAGATAAACGTTACGCTCGTCAGTCTTGGTGTCATCGCCGGGAGTGAAATCGGTAACACCAATAACGGCATCCAGACCTGCCAGCTTGACCAGGTTCAGCTGACCCATGGTCTCATAGTTGTTAGCCAAGCTGTTCAGAACTTCCACATGGCCAACTGCATCAGCCTTGATCTGATTAGCAGCATTCAGCAGCTCTTCAACGCACTCAGCGGAGAAGTTGGTCAGATTCAGGATGTACTGGACCTTAACAGCCTTCTGGTTCCAGTCAGCGGTGTTGCCGGAGAACTTGTTCTCGGTGCCATTGCCGCCGTAGGTGTAGGGAGCCCAGCTCAGGCCCTTGTAGTCAGCAGGATAGCTGCCTTCAGCGGTCAGAACATTGTTCTCCAGAGCCAGCATAGCGTCGGAGTCGGTGGGATCGGGCTTACGGTAGCTGATGGTCTCATTGCCCTTCAGAGCGCCGGACTTCAGAATAGCGCTGGTGCTCTTGCTGCCATAGTTGTCGGAGACAACAGTGTACAGGTCAGTAACGTTATAAGCCTTGCCAGCCTTACGGGAGATTTCGGTCTCGCCGGTAATGGTGATGTTTTCACCCTGAGCATATGCCTCGCCATTGACGGTGTAGTCATAGGAGTTGGCAGGATTCTCATGGACGGGCAGAGTCATAACATAGCCGTAGGGATAGCCAGCGGGATCAGAGTAGTTGGTAACAACCACGAAGTCCTTGGGGCCATAGACGTACTTGAAGGTAGCGTCCTTAGCCAGTGCGTCCTCTTCGTGATCGCACTCAACGGACTTCAGCTCATAGTACTCAGCGGGCATGAGCTCAGCCCAGGTAGCGAAGATCTCAGCAGCGGTAGCATCAGCACCGGCCTGGATCTCAGCCATGTTGGTGCCGATAGCCTTAGCATAGGAGTTGCTGCCGTCGCAAACCAGAGTCAGCTCGTAGCTGTCAACTTCGTTAGCAATAACGAAACCGCGAACCTCAACATTGACGTTAGCCATGTTCAGGTTAGCCTGAATGGTGGTGGTAGCAACGGTCACAGGATCGGTAACATTGACATCAACCTTGGTAACCAGACCTTCCAGCTTAGCGAAGTCAGTGCCTTCGTTGACCAGATTGGTAGTAGCCCAATTGTTGCCGGAGATGGGCTCCAGAGCGGAGACAACACCACCGATGATGTCCTTCATGGCCATCCACTGGGTGTAACCAGCTTCATCGTTGGCCTTCAGGTAGGAGTCAACAGTTGCGTGGTTCAGGTACTTGTCGGTGCTGATAGCCTTCAGGTTCTTGTAGGTCTCAGCAACCTCATCGCAGAAAGCTGCACCGTTGGTGTACAGGTACTGGGTCTTGTATTCTGCATTGTTGTAATCAGAAGACATGACATCCAGATCCATCTTGCCGCCGTTGGCATTGATCTCGGCATCCAGTGCGTAAACTGCTGCTGCAGCCTCGTCACCCAGCTTATAGGTTTCCTCGGTGCCGAAAATCTCGATGGTCAGGCCCTCAGCCAGCTGCTTCAGAACGCCGATAGCGCCTGCGATGTTGCCCAGCTTACCCTTGGTGCCTTCGTAGGCAGCGCTCATGTTGTTCAGGCTGGCAACCATGTTGTTGGCAGCATTGAACATGACGCTAGCCATCTGGGACAGGCCGAGAGGCAGCTGATAGTCAACCTCAACAGAGAAGGTGTTGCCTGCGTAAGAGTAATTACCCTCAAAGCAGCCCTTTTCTGCGTTGTAGGTCAGCGCAACCTCTTCCACAGTCTCGCCAACAACTCTTGCGACGGAGGGTACCCAAGACTGCTGGAAAGGCTTTGCGGTAATGGTCTTGCTTGCGGTGTCAACAGCGACCAGCTCATCGCTGCTGTCGGGGATACTGTAGGCGATAACCTTATCACCATACAGGTAGCCGGATTTCAGCAGTGCAGCTTCTGCATCAGACATTTCAAACTTGTCTGCCAGCAGAGCGCCCAGCTGGACGCCAGCATCCGTAGCTGCGGATGCATTCAGTGCCAAGCCGGGCATGACGTTAGATGCGCAAAGCACCAATGCCAGAGCCATGGCCAGGAACCGCGTCAGGAACGTAGTTCTTTTTGTCATTTTTTGACCTCCCATTGTACGTGTGCATCCCGCACACTTAATGTTCGCTCGCCGCCGTAGACTGTAGCCGGTCCCTTTCGGGGTACATGCATGGGTCGCACCAGATACATGGCTACCCCGTAAAAACGGCATAGTCATACTACGGCCATAGAGTTTCATGGTCAGTTTACCACATTTCTTTTGGTAATGCAACCATTTTTCTTTCACAAATCCATAAATTTTCCATAGTCTTTCTTGTTGATATTTCACATAAGCCGACATCTGTTTACCGTTTTCGACTTGTGGTGTATCAAAACTATTTGACGTAAAAAACCGCAGAGCACCCCTGAAACGAGGTTGCTCTGCGAATTTTTCACAGAATACACCAGATATGGTAATTATACCCAGTTCAGTACACCATAGCCAAGGATGCGTCCATCATCCAGGGCATAGACCCTGCTGGCCACTTCGCCGTCAGCGTTGCCCTCGATGGTACGGACGGTACCATTTTCAACTGCGGTGACTACGCCCACATGCTGGGGAAATTTGGCATTATTTTCCACCCAGTCGAAGAAAATAATATCGCCGGGCTGAGGATTCGAGGTTTTCCAGCGGTCAATGGGGAAGGAATTCACAAATTCCTCCACATGAGCGTACTTTGGGACAGTCAGCAGATTTTCACTGCACTGCTCCAGCGCCCAGGAAACAAAGCAGGCGCACCAGGGAGTTTCCTGGTTCCAGCCGGGGTTACTGTCATAGCCGCCGATGTACCATTCGGAGAAGTATTCCCCAGTGGTAAGGCTTGCTCCGGTGCTTCCCTTCTCCGCTTCCAGAACGGAGAGGAAATTCTTCCGAGCCTCGGCATGAGGGATGCGGGTCCAGTCGGTGGATTGGGGTTCGGAGGAGGTTCTGCGGAGAGAGAAAGCTGCAGAAGCAGATTCTGGTGCAACCTGAGGTTGCGCTTCCTCATCCTTTTTCTCTGTTGTTGGTGTCGGGATTTCTTCCAAGCGGCGGCAGTAGACCGAGGTGGCATATTCGCCCTTTTCGGTCTTGACTGTCAGCATCAGCAGATCGCCGGACAACTTTGCGCTGGAATCTTCAACAGCTTCCATAAGTACTGTTGCAGTACCGGAATATATAGCGTCCTGTTCCGCTGAGTATGAAAATAATGGTTCTTTCGAACTATCCGCTTTAATTTCCTGTACTACCCAGCCATTTGAATCCTCTACCACATCAATCAGCTTTTCTGAAGCCAGCTTTTCCATCACTTCCAACACAATGCGAACCTCATTCTGCTTGATAGTGATATCGGTACCCTGCTTATTGATGCGGATATAGCTCAGCAAGGTGGTGGTGGCTGCCAGCATGACTACGGAAGCCACTGCCATAGTCACTACCAGTTCCACAAGGGTAAAGCCGTGATTTCGTTTCTTCATCAGGTGCCACCTCCTGTGGAGATTTCATAGGAGGTGTAGGTGAATGCAATATCCTCTATTGAGAATGTTGGCTTTTCTTCCTGACTCTCTATATCACGCTCTTTTGTTTTGATTTTTCCAACAATTTTAATAGTTGTTGAAACCAGTGGATCGTCCTTAGAAGATTTCAGATTTAACACATATGTCACGGTCGCATCATCTTCTTTTATCTCGATGTCCCCCATCTCTATGAGTTCTTCTAGGTCGAGACCTTCAATTTTGCTTTCTATAGCAGCTTTCACATCAGTTTCACTAGGCAGAGGTAGTGTTTCTTCCTTTTCTGCTGGAGAATTGGATGTGGGCTCATAGGAGAATTTTACAAAATTCTCCTCATTGCTCAACTGCGCCACAATCTTTTCAATCTCACCTTCAGCCGCGTATTTTGTCTCCATCCGCTCCGTGAATTTCTGCTGACTTTGCAGGTTCCGGAGAGCGGCGGTCATGAGGCTGGTAGCGATAATGGTCAGGACAATCATGACCACAAGGACAAAAGGAAGGACATAACCTTCATTGTTCTTTCTCATTTGCCGTCCCCTTTCTCTGGCTCCGTAGGTTCTACAGCCCGGATATAGGTTTCGACTTTTAGTCCCTCTGCCTCTTCACTTGTAACGGTTACCTTATAAAAAATAGTATCTTCACCATTTTTTACAGGCTCTGTTGCAATCGTTACGTCAGGGTAGTCTGTTGCAGCAATTGCTGTACCGTCAATGCCTTTTGCCATCAATGTTTCCACCGCGGAGGAGACGGCCAGTTCTGCCTGCATGAGCTGTTCGGTTTTGGCGTTCATTTTGAAGGCCAGGACCATGCCGGTACTGATGGGGGTCACGATGATGGCCAGAATTGCGATGGCCACCACGGTCTCCACCAGACTATAGCCTGCGTTGTGTTTGTGCTTCATAGCTGGTTCCTCCTTTCCGGTGGGGTACGGGGTTGCGGGTCTTACTTATAAATGTTGTCCTTGCCGGTTTCGTACTGCTTGATGTCCGGTGCCTCGTATTCTCTTGCGGAGTCCACGGTGTACAGGATCAGATAGAGGGTACCCTCTGCCAGATCCTTCTTGGCATTGTAGGATACCGTTGCCTCATAGATGGAGGTAACGAAGCCGTCCTGGGCCAGGTAGTTGATCATATCCTTGAAGCCTTCGTAGGTAGTCTTGTAGTTGACCACCAGAATCAGGCCCATGAGGTTTGCGCCCTCGGCATCCATCAGCGGTGCCAGCACCTGTGCGCTGCCGAAGTGGAAGTTGGTACCCAAACTGTACTCTGAGCCAGGCTTCACACCCAGTTGATTTCCACTGGCATCTTGAAGTCGGTTGGAATCGATATTCCAAGCGTTCTTGGACAACACGCCCATGGAGGACAGCTTGCCGTCGATGCCCATGACTTCCCACAGCTTGATTTCCGTGCCGAAGATCTTTTCCAGATACAGACCGTACATGATCTGGTCTTCTTCCTTCATTTCCTTGGGGAAGTGGCCGTAGAGTTCTTCCCGGCTTTCTTCCAGCTGGAGCTTGGCGGCATCCAGCTGATCCTGAACATCCTTGTACTTCAGGTTTTCCGCGATCTGAACTTCCAGCACGTCGATGATGTTCTGCAGCTGCTTTGCTTCGGATTCGTAGGCGGCCTTCTCGGTCTCGTACTTATTGAACCAGATCCAGGCGGCGGCCGCAACCAGAATGAGGGCGATGATGACCTTCCAGTATTTTGCCAGAGATTTCATTATTCACCCACCTCCAGTTTCTCGATCTTCTTTTCGTAGTCCAGACCCTTGCGGTTCAGCTCTGCATTGCGCAGGTCTTCCTTATAATTAAGGTATACGCTGAAATACAGGTGGGTATCCTTGGCGATGCCGGCAGATGCCTGCTGGGCTGCCTGTTTAGTGGTTGCTGTGAGAAGTTCAAAATAGATTCGCTTCAAAGCCTTATCCAAGGGCCAGATACCAGTAGAATTGATTTTCTTATCCTCGTAACTCTTGATTAGTTTGTCTAGATTGTCAAGTCCTGTTTTTCCTGCCTTACGATAAGCCACCACAATATTAGCCAACTGTGTATCTACAGTGCCCGCCTCAATTAAATTGTCAAGTTTTTCGTCAACATATTTATAGTTCGAATCGCCACCATTGGCAAAATAAGTATCTACTACTCTGCTATAGTGCTTGTCCTTTTCCAAACCGTAGGTCAGATACATATACAAGGATAAGCTAACAGCCTGTCCTGCCTTTTCGTCAACAGTCTTATCCAATCCTTCAGGAAGCATGCTCTCCGGAATGACCATATCGGGAGAAATTCCTTCGGGGATCTTATCCTCAGGCAATACATCTCCAACAGTTAAGCCACTAAGCTCAAATTTCCCCTCTTCACTCTTAAGATAGTCATCAAAGACTTTATCGAGTTTGTCACCATCTTTAGGACCATTCGTCCAGTATTCCATGAACTCAGTAGCCAGCATGTCCTTAATTTGATCTTCGATAGACTTATCTTCCTCATCAGGTTTGGATTCGTCTGGGATAGATTCACTTGGCTTCGTTTCCGTAGGCTCAGTAGTTTCCTCAGTAGGAGCAGTGGTTTCTTCGGTAGGTTCGGTAGTTTCCTCAGTGGGTTCGGTGGTTTCTTCGGTAGGCTCCGTAGAATTCGTTTCCATCTGTTCCTCGATGGTTTTCAGCCGGGCATTCAGAACAGTATTTCCGATCTTCTTATCATAATTTGTCAACATGTCTACAACATGAGAAAGACCGTCAAACCCCTCTTCGCCCGGATTAAGCCACTCTTCGAGCAACTTTTTCAACTGGGTATCCAAGGCACCGGACTGAACGTAGGCATCCAGTGCATCGGCTTCCTCAGGCGCATTGACGATTTCGCCGGTTCTGATGTATTCCTTCACCCGGCCAGCCAGTATCGGATCGCCCACATTTTCCATGGACAGCAGCTTTTTCAGTGCATCCTTGGTCTCATCGTAGGTTACCTGAGGCTCAGTCACATCTGGAATGGTCTCATCAGGCTTCGTTTCGTCGGGAGTGGTTTCCTCAGGTACAGTAGGCTCGGGTTCCTTATAGAACTGATCATTCAGGACCGCATTGACGGTATCATCGCCAGCCTTTGCACCGCCATTCTGAATATCCTTCTCAATGGCAGTCACATTCAGGTAGGGGAAATTCTCCTCAGTGCGCTCCCCTGCCTGGACTTCCAGCAGATGCAGGTAGGCCTTGCCGATATAGTCGTGCTTGCAGTTTGCACCGCCATCGCACTTACTGTCAGCATCACACAGAACCTGATTCTCCAGCAGCAGGGCCTCGGTCTTGGGCAGAATGTCATCTCTGGTCAGAACCGGCAGCAGCTTTGCCATATATTCCATTGCACCGTCATAGTCGCTGGGGATATTGAAGCCCAGGCTCATGAGGTCGCCCAGAATGTGATACACCAGAATCTGAGTATCTTCGTTGAAGTCTGCCAGCATCAATTCCTTGAATGCCAGGACTGCATAGGGATCGGTAGTCAGCAGTTCGCCGATGGCATCGGACCGCTTCTGCATATCAGAGGTAGCCATGGAAGCGCTGTTGGTGGCAGGAGTCTTGCCGTAGGCAGACTTTAAAGCGTCCAGCTGACCGCTGTTCCAGGAGAATGCCTGCCGCAGGAAGGCTTCCTGCTTGGCAGTGGGACCGTAATTCTTAGCAGCGCCTTCGGTAGGAGCCGCTTCCTTCTTGGTGCCGCTGCCGTAGGTCTTGGCGGCACCGCCGCCGCCGCCCAGCAGGTCGGAAACAGGACGGATCAGTTCCGCGTATTCCAGCTTGTCCAGCGCAGTGATCAGGTAGGCGGCCTCTTCCTTGGTATCGCAGGCGAAGGCCACATTCAGGCCGGTGGCACCGATCTGCATGTTCACCACATTGACCTTTTCAGGCATGACCGCTTCCAGTTCCTCCATCACCAGGACCAGATTGTCATTGTAGGTCTGCAGGGATGCGAAGACGGTCTCCCAGTCATTGCTGTAGGCATTGTACTTGGATTCGTAGTCGTAATAATTGTCAGCGTAGCCGGCCACCTTGCTGTTCTGGATGGTCAGCATCTGCTGGGTATTTTTCAGAGAGCTAATATCGGCGTTCCAGCCTAAGCGGGAGGTCAGCAGGGTCAGCACCACGAACAGCACTGCCAGACCGCCTGCCAGCAGCAGGCCGTACTGCCACAGCTGGCTCTGGAATTCCCGGCGGACTGTGCCGGGCTTGTTCAGGGCGGGAATGCCGAAATCCAGTGCGGTGCAGGCAGCGCCCACGCACAGGAACCAGCCCAGATCATAGCTGGCATTGAACCGGAACAGAGAAATGCCCATAATGTCTTCCAGTTCCTGAACGATGCCGCTTTCCTCTGCCAGCGCGCCGGAGACGATGCCCTCGATACTGCTGCCGCGGCCAATATCCATGGCCCGGAAGTATTCCAGCATCATGGCCAGTTCGCCGAACTGGTATGTAGGATCGCTGCCGCAGCGGACAAAACGCTGAACCATGACCTGGCCATTCTGAACGAAGGTCATACCCAGGATATCCTTCTCCAGCAGCAGATGCAGCTGGGTAGCAGGATTTTCCCGGACCAGATTCTCCTCCGCAGCGGGACCAGGCTCGGCCTTCTTCTTGCCGAAGCTGATCTCTGCGTTCAGATCCAGCTTTTTCCTGGTCTTGCCGCCCTTGGCATTTTCAGCGAAGGAGGCACCAATGGCACCGGCAATGCTGTTGCCGATGTAATCGATGGCTGCTACAGACAGGCCGCAGGCATTGGCCACCTGGTAATACCGGGTCACCATGTTCACGGGCATCGCCCACAGCTGGACATTGACCTCCTTGGCGCCGCTTTCGCTGCGCTTGGGGCCGATGACCTGCCAGACCAGCTTGTAGTCATGCATGTCCACGGGGAAATACATATCCACATTGGCCTGCAGCAGCTTTTCCAGACGGGAAGCCGGCAGGTCGGGAGTGGCTACCACTTCCGAAATGACCTGAGAGGTGCACAGGGTAAAGACCACCTGACGGATGCCCTTAAACTCCGGCTCCTTCATGGCCCCCTTCAGCAGTTCCCGGACTGCCTCCTGGTTGCGGATCATGCCGTCTTCCACCGCACCCACAGGGGTCTCGTAGGTCTTGCCGTACAGGATGGTGCTGCCGTTCATGGCAACAATCTGGGTGTCCGTCCTGCCCAGCTGGATTACCAGTTTTTTTCCGGTAACTTTACATTTGCTCATAAATCTTCTTTCCTCCTCTGGACCGTATCACAAGGTCCAGCTTCAGTGGTTACAGCCCGAAGAGGCTCAGGTATGCGGAAATCAGCGGCTGGCCCACCAGCGCGGAGAACCAGATTCCCGCAGCCAGGTAAGGACCAAAGGCAAGCTTGTGGCCTGCGCCGCCCTTCATACGGATGGAATGGATCACGGCACCGGAGACACTGCCCACCAGAACTGCCAAAATCATTTTTGGCCAGCCCAGCAGCAGTCCCGCGGCGGCTACCAGCTTTACATCACCCATGCCCAGTCCGTTGCCGCCGGTAAGAATATGCAGCAGCAGGAAGACCAGACTGACAGAGGCCATACCTATTATATAAGTAGGCCAGTTGGCGAAGTCCGTGGCGAGCCGCACCAGACCCAGTACAAAAATCGTCAGGTTGATGCCGTTTGGAATAATATAGGTACGCCAGTCAATGACCGACAGAACCAGCAGCATGGAGAAGAGGCCGCAATACAGGGCCACAGTCAGCCAGTCCCCTTTAAAGAGTACCGCCGTCAGCAGCCACATGCTGCCGTTGAGGGCCTCCACAATGGGGTACTGGGCGGAGAGCCTGACGCCGCAGCTGCGGCACTTGCCGCCCTGGGCTACCCAGCTGAACACCGGAATCAGCTCATACCATTTTAAAGGATGACCGCAGCTCATGCAGTGGGAAGGAGTCTTCACGAACTCCTGTTCCAGAGGAATGCGGTAAATCAGCACATTCAGGAAGCTGCCCACGCACAGGCCCAGCAGTAAAGTCATTATATAAATTGGAAATTCCATCGTTTCACTCCTTTAGGAAGCACTGATTAAATCGGTAAGAGCGGTCAGTGAGAGATTTTGTCACAAATTGAAGTTCGGAAATCGCAGGAATACTGGATGTATTTCAAGATTTCAGAACTGAAAAGTTGGGGCAAAAGATCCGCTGTCCGCCGCAGACGATTTATTCAGCGTTTCCTTTAGCGCGGCCATTGTGCCGTGGAAAAATACAATCGTACAAAATTTTTACAGATACTGGTCGTAAGCCTTGGTCATGTTCATCATGGGCAGGTAGATGGCGACAACCAGCAGGGCAACCATGATGCCCAGGAACACGGTGATCATGGGTTCCATCATGCCCAGCAGGGCCTGGGTTGCCTCTTCCACTTCGTCATCGTAGTAGTCGGCAGTCTTCAGCAGCATGCCCTGCAGGTCACCGGTTTCTTCACCGATTCCGACCAGATTGTAGACCATGGGAGGGAACAGCCCCGTATCCCGCAGAGAGGCGCTGAGGGTCCAGCCCTCGGACACCATGGACCGGCAGGTCTGAACGGCCTCCTGATAATAGATGTTGCTCATATTCATGGCCACCATTTCCAGACTGTCCGTCAGGGTCAGGCCGGAGCCCAGCAGCAGAGACAGGGTGCGGCAGAAGGTTGCGCACTCGGATTTGATGGTCATATTGCTGACCACCGGGATCTTCCGGGTGAGCCAGCCGAAGAAATGCTTGCCTTTGTTGGTCTTGTTGAACATCACAGCGCCAGCCACCAGTGCAATCAGCACAAGGGCCACCAGCCACCACCATTCCACAAACCAGTTGCTCACGCCCATGACGATTTTGGTGGGCAGAGGCAGTTCCATATTCATCTCCGCAAAGCTGGAAATGAAGCCGGGGAAGACCTTGACCATCATGATGATCAGAACGATCACCATGACAATGAGCACGATGCAGGGATAGGCCATGGCCTTTTTCACAGCCGCCTTGGTACGCTTGGCCTTGTCGAACCAGTCTTCCATCTGGCCGAAGGATTCTTCCAGATTACCAGATTCCTCACCGGCGGCGATCATGTTGCACAGCATGCTGGAGAAGATCTTGGGGTGCTTCTTCATAGAGCCCGCCAGGGTTTCGCCCTTTTCGATACCTGCCTGCATTTCGCGGACGGCAGCCGCCAGCTTGGCGTTTTCCGTCTGCTGGCCCAGCATGTTCAGAACATTGGATACCGGCACGCCGGCCCGGAGAATGGACCGGAACTGGCGGCAGAAAATAGCCATATCCTTGGGCTTGGGATTGCCCAGGAAGGGCAGCTCAATATCTTTATTCAGAGCGTTCAGCTCTTTGATTTCCAGAATGGTATAGCCTGCGGAGCGGAGGGAGTTTTTGGCAGTCTCAATGGAGGCGGCCTCTATATTATCCTTCACCCGCTTACCCATGCGGTTTACCGCAATGTAGCTGAAAGAAGCCATAAATCAAAACCTCCCGCAAAGGTTACGCAGATTCACAGGGTCGTTGGCAACAGCCAGTGCATTGTCCATAGCCACCTGGCCGGAGCGGACCAGTTCTGCCAGAGCATCATCCAGCAGCTGCATGCCCTGCCGCTTGCCGGTCTGCATGGCGCTGGCAATCTGGAAGCTCTTGTTCTGACGGATCAGGCTGCGGACCGCAGGGGTTGCAACCAGAATCTCATAGGCTGCCACACGGCCGCCGCCCACTCTGGGAAGCAGGGTTTTGGCAACGGCATATTCCAGCACATCCGCCAGCTGGATACGGATCTGCTCCTGCTGTTCGGGAGGGAATACGTCGATGATACGGTCAATGGTGTTGGCAGCGCCCTTGGTGTGGAGGGTGCCGAAAACCAGGTGGCCGGTTTCCGCCGCGGTAATGGCGGTGGAAATGGTCTCCAGGTCACGCATCTCACCCACCAGGATCACGTCAGGGTCCTGACGCAGCGCTGCACGAAGACCGGCGGCAAAGCTGCCGGTATCGTCGCCCACTTCACGCTGGTTGATGATGCACTTATCTGCCTTGTAGACAAATTCGATGGGGTTTTCCAGAGTAATGATGTGACGGCGGCGGGTATGGTTGATGTGGTCCAGCATGGCTGCCAGAGTGGAGCTCTTACCAGAGCCGGTGGGACCCGTCAGCAGCACCAGTCCACGGGGCTTTTCCGCCATTTCAATGAAGATGTCTCCCATGTCCAGACCCTTGATGGAGGGGATCTTCAGGGGCAGCATACGCAGCGCCAGGGCGGTATGGCCCTGCTGGTAGAACGCGTTGCAGCGCATACGGATAGTGCCTTCAAAGGTGACTGCAAAGTCGGCTTCGCCGGTCTCTTTCAGGGCCTTCATCTGGTTATCATTTGCCAGCACCCGGACAGCGGAAGCAATATCTTCCTCAGTCAGAGGGGTGTCGGTGGCATCCACCAGGTCGCCGTCGATGCGGTAAATAGGAGGCAGACCCACCGTCATATGAAGGTCGGAAGCATCCTGCTTTACCGCGTTATGAATGATTTCACTTAAAATTTCCATCTTTACTCCTCGGAAGGGGTTTTATTGATCTGCTCATAATCTTCCACGGAGATGGCGTACATCTCGGTCAGAGCAGTGGTGCCGTCCAGCACCAGACGACGGACACTCTGCTTCAGGGTCAGCATGCCTTCGTCGATGGCAGTGTCCCGGATGGTATCCGTGGGGGCCCGGCCTGCGATCATGCCGCGGAGCCGGGGGGTGATTTCCATAATTTCATAAACACCGATTCGTCCATAGTAGCCGGTGCCGTTGCAGCGCTGGCATCCTACGGGTTCGAAAATGGTCTGTCTTGCCCGGTCCTTGGCAGGAATCTTCAGGTAATCCGCCTCGTGGGGCAGCATTTCCCGCTCCTTGCGGCAGTGGGGGCACAGACGGCGGACCAGACGCTGGGCGATGATGCCCACAGTGGAGTCCGCGATCAGGTAGCTCTCAACACCCATGTCCAGCAGACGGGTGACGGAGCTTGCGGTGTCGTTGGTATGCAGAGTGCTGACCACCAGGTGGCCGGTGATGGAAGCCTGGACGGCGATGGACGCAGTCTCGCCGTCACGAATCTCACCGATCATGATGATATCCGGGTCCTGACGCAGAATGGAGCGCAGGGCATTGGCGAAGGTCAGTTCGGCTTTGACATTGACCTGGACCTGATTGATGCCCTCGATGTTGGCTTCCACGGGGTCCTCAACGGTGACGATGTTCACTTCGTCATTGTTCAGTTCGCTCAGAGCGGTGTACAGGGTGGTGGACTTACCGGAACCGGTGGGGCCGGTGACCAGCACGATGCCGTTGGGGCGGGAGAGAATTTTATCGAATTTTTTAAGATCCTCATCGGACAGGCCCAGCGCCTTCTTGCTGCGGGACAGAGCCTTCTTCTGGTTCAGTCGGAGAACGCATTTTTCACCGTAAACGGTGGGCAGAGTGGACACACGGATATCGTAATCCTTCCGGTCCACGGTATAGGTAAAGCGGCCGTCCTGGGGCTTTCTCTTTTCGGAGATATCCAGACCGCTGACGATCTTAATACGGGCCACGATGGCGCTGAGCAGTCTCAGGTTATAGTTGGCGGTGGTGTACAGCACGCCGTCCACACGGCAGCGCACCCGGACCCGGTCCGGCTCGGCTTCCACATGAATATCGGAGGCTCTCTGACGGACCGCCTGCTCCACCATGGAGTTGACCAGCATAACCACAGGGGAAGAATTGACGTCCTCGCGAAGGATCTCCTCCTCCAGAGAAGTCTCTTCTTCATTGTCCCGGGTGTACATATCCACGGCTTCCTGCATTTCCTCGGTGCCGTAGTAGCGGTCGATGGTCAGCATGATGTCGGTGACAGTGGCAAGGTAAGCCTTCACCCGGCATTTGGTAGAAATCGCGATCAGATCCCGGCCCCGGATGTTCATGGGGTCGTTCATAGCCACCAGCAGCGTGCCGGGGTCATTTTCGTCGAAAGCGAAAGGCAGCATCACCTGTTCCCGCAGGATATCGGCCCGAACGATCTGGCGGACCTCCATGGGGATCGCCTGCTCATACAGCCGGACAACAGGCATCCGGTAAACGGCAGACAGGGCATCGGTCAGCTGTTCTTCGGTAACCTGACCGCCTTCTGCCAGCAGTTCCCGGACGGATTTTCCGGTCTTCTGATATTCTGCGCGGACTTTCTCCGCCTCAGCCTGAGTCAGCAGGCCCTGTTCCAGCAAATATTGCAGTAATTTCTCGTTCAAAGTAAGGTCTCCTTTCGCCGGATGCGAATGAGGCAGGGAATGCCTCGCCCCCCGCATTTATGAGGGGGGTGGCCCGCAGGGCCGGGGGGAGCCGGATTCACACTCCCCCAGTCACCGCGCTTCGCCGGTGACAGCCCCCTCGCAAGCGCGGGGGCCAAGGCGGCTGCGCCGCAGCTCTATCCATAAGCCTATTTTCAGAAATAGCATAGTGATACTTATATACCGTACCATACTACCACATTCCGCCAAAAATAGCAATACCTTTTCTCAATATCCTGTGGCTAAGGAAGTTTTTTCCACAAAATATAGGAAGCGGCCTACGCCCTCCCCTTTGGGGAGGGGGGACCGCGTAAGCGGTGGGAGAGGTGCAGTACCTATGCGCCGATCCCCATTGCATTTAGGCGAACTGGTACTGCCCTCTTCCGTCAGCCCTTCGGGCTGCCACCTTCCCCAAAGGGGAAGGCATTTGACGCGCCCCCGCCCCAATACGCAAAAAATCCCCGTCCGGCGAACCGGACGGGGGAGTTTTCGGTAAAAGGGGAAGTTAAATTAGGGAATGGCAATTAGTTACCAGCCTGCCAGCTGTTCTCAGGGGTCCACTTTGCGCCTTTAGTCTGATATTCACTATGCTTTGCAATTGCATTCTTCAACGTGGTAGCATCGCCACCATAGAGCTCCTCAAACAGCGTCATTGTATTTGTACCCAGAGGGGCAATAGTTACATCGCCATCAACACCAACCATAATACTGGTCACGTTGATCCCCTCATAGGCAGCCGCAGCTATGGCCGCCACATGGACAGCACGCAGTTCCACATTGGCAGCAGTATCACTGGCCTTGTCAATATAGCCAGAGTAAGCAGGAACGGCAACAGCTGCAAGGATAGCTAAAATTGCAATAACAACTATCAGTTCAACCAGAGTGAAACCACCATTAGATTTTAACGTATTCACAGGCAAAAATCCTTTCAATCAATTATTTTAATTGTCCCCCATTCGATGTAACTCGAATGGGGGACAAAAATAACTTTACCTTTAATTAGTTTGTACGGGCATCCTCTTCGATGTACATATCGGCTTCTGCAGCGATTGTTTCCATAGTTGCTTCGGCCAGTGCGTCGTTAGCAGCATCCAGAACATCAGAGTAGTGAGACTTAACCTGATTTTCTGCCTCACCAGCCTTCTCAATGTAGCCGGAGTAAGCAGGAACAGCGATACCAGCCAGGATAGCCAGAATTGCGATAACAACGATCAGCTCAACCAGAGTGAAGCCGCCATTAGACTTGAACATAATAAATCGTACCTTTCATTATAAAATTTTTTACGCCTGGGAACTGGGTAGTACCCTGATGCGCATATTATGGCATTATATTACCATAATCGTTTTGGTAGCGCAATTGGCAGAAATGACAATTTTTACCCCATGGATTCAGCAATAATATCACACTTTTCGCCCTCGCCTCCCTCTCTGAGGGAGGTGGCACGGCGCAGCCGTGACGGAGGGAGTGTCCTATCCCAGGAACGCCACTCCCCCAGTCATGCTGTTCGCATGACTGCCCCCTCACAGAGGGGGCCAAGATCTCGCCTCCCTCTCTGAGGGAGGTGGCTTCGCGCAGCGAAGACGGAGGGAGTGTCCTATCCTAGGAACGCCACTCCCCCAGTCATGCTGTTCGCATGACAGCCCCCTCACAGAGGGGGCCAGGATCCCACCCTACAGTAAAAATGGGCGTGCACAACAGCACGCCCATTCCTTATTCCTTTTCCTCGTAAAACAGCCGCAGGATCAGTTCGTCGGTCTTCTCCTCGTCGGCGTAGAACTCATAGAATTCCGCACCCCGGACGTTCTGACCGGGGATGGTCAGATTCTCCGCCATGGGATAATCGGCGCACCGCTGCAGCAGTCCGCTGACCACCTGCACCGAGCAGTCCGTCACCATGTAAGGCTCCAGCTGCTCATAGACCTCCGCAACGAAGGTATCGGAGGAATCAATCCCCGCTTCCAGCGCCGCCGCCAGACCCTTCATGTATTCCTGCTGCCGGCCCATACGGGACAGGTTCAGCTCCGTGCCCACGTCTTTACGGGTCCGGACGAACCGCAGCGACTGCTCCCCCATGAGGGTCATGGTGCCCCGCCTGATGCTGCTGTCCACCCGGGAGAAATCATCGGTGACCTCCACCGTCACGCCTCCCACGGCATCGTTCAGCACCGGAATGGCATCCATATTCAGGGCTACATAATGGTCGATCTTCACCCCGTACAGAAAATCCGACACAGCCTTGCGGGTATTCTCCGCGCTGTCCTCCACGCCGCTTCCATAGGTATGGGACAGAGCCAGCTGACCAAAGAAGCTGCCCGCCTCCTTGCCGCCGATGCCCAGCACCGGCATCTCCACCATCAGGTCACGGTTCAGGCACAGAATGCGGTAATTTCCGCCGCTCTGGTCCAGAATCACCAGCGCCAGCATATCCGCTTCGCCGGAATTGCGGTAGCTTTCCGTTGCCGCCACCGGTCCCTCCTCGTCAATGCCCATCACCAGAATGGTGGTAAGGTCCTGCCGGGGGAAATATTCGATTCCGTTTCGTTCAATGGTCTTCCGCTTCACTTCCTGCTGCACCGGTACGGTATAAAAAACAGTGGCCTCCAGAATTTGCAGGCCACTGTAGATCATCACCATTACCAGCGCCAGCACAGCAGAAACCAACAGGATTCTCTTGCCTCTTTTTTCTTTGCGCATAGTATCTCTTCCTTTTTCTCCTGTCATTGCGAACCAGTCCGCAGACTGGTGTGGCAATCCCCGCCATATGTCCTGTCATTGCGGTGAAGTAGCGCACACTGGCGTGGTGGCCGAAGGGAATGCCTGTGGTGCAATCTCCTTCGATTCAGGGGATTGCCACGTCGCTTCGCTCCTCGCAATGACACACGGATCGTTTACTGCTTCTTCCGCTTGCCGAACACCACGATCAGTGCCACAGCAGCAGCTGCCGCGCCTACCAGAATCACGACCCAGGGCATGGCGTTGACCTGCTTCGCAGCTGCAGCAGCACCGGGCTGTGCCACGGAAATGGCAATGGGGCCCAGTTCTTCAAGGACGCATCGCACGGTGCCGTCGCCCAAATTCTCGGTCTCCACGATTTCGTGCCACTCGCCTTCGTTGTAGGACATGACGATCAGCTTGTCCTCAGGCTTCACGCCCAGGTCGAAGATCAGTTCCACCACGACGCCCTCAGGCTTGACCTCCGTGGGATGGTCGTGGTCATAGCTTGCACCGCCGCACAGCCAGCTGGCATCCAGCAGTTCCCGGATCACCATAGCCTCGCCGTTGTAGCCTTCCACCTTGTCATAGGGCAGCTTCATCCGTCCGGAAGACAGCTCCCAATAGACCTCCAGCAGCACTTCCTTTGCCTTCTGGGGGATGGCCTCAGAGGTTTCTGCCTCTGCCACAGGGGTCAGCACCAGGCAGCCCCGCTTGACATAACTTTTAACTTCTTCAGGCTTCACTTCCTCCCGGACGATACCGATGATCTCCCCATCGCCCTCCGGGGCCACGATGTCGGGCGAGCCCTTATAGGTAATACTGGGCACGAAGCCATTGTCTGCTGCAAAAGCGGGACAGGCAAGACCCATGCAGAGCACCAGTGTCAATGCCAGAGTGATCGCTTTCTTCATATCCGTAACCTCCTGAGTATCGATTCAGCGCACCTTCCGCGCCGAGAGAATTTGATTTTCCTGTTCCTGAATCCGGGCCAGCATGGCACCGCCGAAGCTCTTGCCGATGGTTTCCACCGCCGCCCCCAGATTCGGTGCCCGGTCCGTCATATTGTGGCAGTCCGAGCCAAGCACGTGAATGCGTCCCTGCCGCAGCAGCTTCCGGGCATAGGAAGCTGTCCGGCGATTCAGAAAAAATTCCGCGTTAGCCTGCACCAGCACCGGCAGGCTTTCCAGCCGGTGTACAATACCGTGATCCCACAGTGGAGATATGTAACGGTCCAGATGGGCAAGGATGGGGGTAAGCCCCTGCTTTGTATAAATACCTTCCAGCTCCCGGTACATCCGTTCCGACCAGGAACCCATAGGCATTTCCACCAGAACATACCTTCCATCGCCGATGGTCAGCATGTTCAGTTCTTCGCATTCACTGATGCCGGGGAAGTAGTAAACCTCCGCTCCCAAAATCATTTTGGGCAGCTTTTCATCCGCTTTTGCATCCAAAAGAGCATGAAAAGCATCATTTCTGCGCCTTAAAAACGTTTTTGGTGCATCGTAATTGGGATAAAAATGGGGAGTTAAGACGACCCTTTCGACATTCTGCGACCGCTGCATCCGCAGCAGGATCAGACTTTCCGACGGATTCCGGCACCCGTCATCGATCCCCGGCAGAATGTGACTGTGAAAATCCGACAGCATCAGCATAGCCGTCACTCAGCCTTCTCGACCTTTTTCTGACCGTATCCGTAAACTTTTCCGTACTTTTTATAGTACTTCTTGCCATACTTCCGACCGAAGGAGCTTTCCTCATGGGTGCAGTTAAATACGACACCAAGGATCTTGGAATCGACAAATTCAAACTGCCGTACAGCATTATTCAGCACCAAACGATCGCAGTAATTCTGACGAACCACCATCAGCATGCCGTCAGTGAGCTTGGCTGCAGCCAGCGCATCGCTAACTTCTCCCACAGGAGGGAAGTCCAGAATAATATAGTCATAATGTGACCGCAAATGACCGATCATCTTCTTCATCCGCACAGAACTCAGCAATTCCATAGGATTCGGGGGAGTTCGACCGGAAGAAATCGCATGGAACGCCGACGCATCATCCTCAATTCCGCACAGCTGAATCAGATTATCCGCGGTAATCTGACCCGTCAGGAAGTCGGATAAGCCCGGAGTTTTGCGGATCGGCAGCTTTTCTGCCAGAGAGGGACGGCGCATATCGCAGTCGATCAGCAGCACCCGCTTGCCCAGCTGGGACAGGCTGTAGGCCAGATTGACAGCAGACAGGGTCTTGCCTTCGCCAGTCAGCGCACTGGAAATACCCACAACGCGGCAGTCGCTGTCCTCGTCCACGAAGGAGAACTGCAGCTTGGTCCGCAGCAGCTTGTAGGATTCTGCCGCAGCAAAGCTGATGTTGCCGCCGACCAGTTCCACCTGCCGTTTTTTTCCGGTTTTTCCGGCATTTTTCTCCTTGCTGCCATAGCCGTAATAGTAACCACCCTTGCTGGAAACCTCCATATCCGGCACCGCTGCCAGAACAGGATGCTTACAGCTGCGGGAAATATCTTCCTCACTGCGGATGGTAACGTCCATCAATTCCTGCAGCACCACAAGCGCTGCCATCAGCACAAAACCGACGAGGAAGCCCAGCATGGTATTGCGGGTATAGCTGGGAGAACTGGGCCGGGAGGCCACTACCGCAGAATCCACCACCTTCGCAGAAGAACCTTCAATAATCGAAGAAATCCGCTTCGGCAGGATATGAGCAATGGCATTGGCAATTTCCTCTGCCAGGTAAGGATCAGAGTTGGTAACAGTGACGCGGAAGACTTCCGTTTCATCCACAGCCTCTGCCCGAATCATGCCTTTGACCGCTTCGTAGGCTACATCCACACCGGCATAGTCGATGACATCCAGCATGGTTTCCCGGGTGTTCAGGATAACAATGTAGGTATCTACCAGACCGCGGGATGCGGAAATATCACTGGCTGTCAGGCTCAGATTGGTACTGCCCACGGAAATATCCGTATTGTTGACATAGAACATGGCTGCAGACTGATACTGGGGTGTGATGAGGAAAAAGGTGCCTGCAAAAGCGACCACCGCACACAACAGTGCAACTACAGCGATTATCCATGCACGATCCAGCAGCGCATCCAGCAGCCGTTTCAAATCGATTTCGATCTCGTCATTATTCATCATTTTTTCGTCCATAGGGAATCCTCCGGGTATCTTGGCGCTTGCGGAACGCCGTTTCTCTGTCAGTTTTGCCTGAAAACCAGCCATTTTGCAGTCTTTCAGGCATACTGTTGGAGTTTAATACCTTATTCTAACATGTTCCGCAGTTTTTTGCAACCACTTGTTTCGATTCCTTTTTCTTTTTTCCAATGCAGCGGGGGAACAGTCCCCCGCTTGACAAGAATCATTTCTGAATATTCCGCCCATCCGGAGCCGGGTGTCCGGTGTTTGAGAGCCACCATTCCG
>ERZ1032001.12-NODE-12-length-40683-cov-9.329969_pt1 | contig 40683 bp, 30 predicted proteins | sample MGYA00517102_ERZ1032001 | MGnify/ENA primary metagenome ERZ1032001 (study PRJEB33719, sample SAMN04261291) | wastewater metagenome | biome: rural village; feature: human; material: feces | host: Homo sapiens | place: El Salvador | collected 2013-01-07 ... | reverse complement strand
CGGGTACTGTACTTTTTGGAGCCCTTTTTATGCAGTTTCTAATTGACAAACACACCCATCCCACAAACAAAAAGCAAAACGAAGAATACCATGAATCACAGGCATTCTTCGTTTTGCTGTTTTACATCAAAAATTAAAGTTCTTCAATGTAGCTAATCCCTTTGATTTTCTTTATCTGGCGCAAGAGCATATGGTGGTCCTCTTTTTTGCTTGATTTTAGAGATAAAACTACTGCATGCGAATTTGAATCTACGCCAAGATCGGACTCGAATTGTATATTCTCGATACTAAACTCCAAATTCCGAAGTTGCTGTGTTAATTCACTAAAATGAAGATCATGTTCTATTTCAACATAGACTTCAAGAAAGCGGTTTTTCCTGTGAATGCGATTTTCCCATTTCTGAACGATTGTGAGGACAACATAGATGCTAAGTGCAGCGGTAATTGCGGCTTCATAAAATCCGATACCTAACGCAAGTCCGACACCGGCCGCCGCCCATAATCCAGCTGCGGTTGTAAGTCCTTTGATTTGATTATGTTTTGTAACGATGATCGTTCCAGCGCCAAGAAAACCAATACCGCTGACTACCTGCGCACCCAGGCGCATGGGATCTCCTGAACCGGTAAATTGATAAATGTATTGGTTTGTAAGCATAATCAGACATGCCCCAACGCATACCAGCATATAAGTTCGGAGTCCCGCAGGTCGATTCTTTGCGCCTCGTTCCAGTCCGATAATTCCACCGACTATGAGAGCACAAATGATGCGAACAACAATAGACATTCGTGTGATCTCATGAAAGGCCAATCAGGATTCCCTCCTTACCGAAACAGAAAAAACAGAATAACGATTGCTATGCCAATAAGGCTAAGCAAAGGATTTTTAAGTGACTTCATGACTGTACTCCCAATAAACCGAAAAATCAATCAACTTGCTTTGTGGCAACAATGGAACTTCCTTCAACATTCTCCAGCAACACCTGACCGATACAGATCGGCGCAAAGACAACAGTATTCCGCAAGACATCCATGACGGACATCATGCATTCTTTGGGGACTGTACGTTCTGTTTTAACAGAAACCATGGTGTTTTCGCGATTTGCCACTCGGACGGTGGCCGTTACGGTACGCATAGGATGCAGAATCTCGTTGACTGCGTATTCGGCACCTTTGGGGCAGGTGTGACCGGAAACAGAGACTTTTCCATCTACAATGTCAGTATTAAGTGTGCAACCTCTGGGGCAGATGATACAAGTAAGTGTTCTTTTCATTACAGCACCTCCAGACTGACCGTAATAGGGCCAATAATATTGCGAAGCATCTCGGGCCGCAGGGTGATTTTTTCCATCTCTCCCGGTGCTGCTTTGAGCCGTTTGACGGTTGTAAGCGTGCCGCTCTGCGATGATACAGTAAATTTCACCTTTCCGAAGGGCTGCACTACCCGAAGGAACAGGTCGACATTATCTTTAGTGTTATGTATTTTTTGAGGCAAAACATAACGGACACCGCATCCCGCAACAGTTTCAATCTCGGACATTTCTGTACAGTTGTTGCAGATATAGCGTGCAACACCGATACCGGCCCGCTCAGCCTCCTCAGAAACATAGTCAACCAAATCGTGGACTTGCAGAACATTTCCGCAGGCGAAGATACCTGGAATCAAAGTCTGACAGTTCTCGTCTACCACTGCACCGTTGGTAATCGGATCAATTGGAATACCCGCTGCCCGGGTTAACTCATTTTCCGGAATCAGACCGACAGACAGAAGCAACGTGTCACAGGGGATGTATCTTTTTGTAGACTCAATTGGTTTGCGGTGTTCCTCTACCTGCGCAACGGTTACACCCTCAAGGCGCTTGTCACCATGAATCTGCACAACTGTGGTACTTAGATAGAGGGGAATACCAAAATCTTCCAAGCACTGGACTATATTTCTGGTCAGACCTCCCGAGTAAGGCATGACTTCGCATACGGCTTCCACAATCGCACCCTCATAACTCATACGGCGTGCCATAATTAGTCCAATATCACCAGAGCCCAATATAACAACCCGCTTACCAACCTGGAAGCCCATACAGTTAACCAGTTTTTGGGCAGTACCGGCACTATAGATGCCTGCAGGACGGGAACCGCAGATGTTCAGGGCACCCCTGCTTCGCTCACGGCTGCCCATTGCCAGGATAACGGCTTTAGCCTGAATCTTAAGTATTCCGTTACGGTTCTGAGCGGTAACAACCTTATCAGGACTCACTTCTGTAACCATAGTTTCGGTATAGACTTGAATTCCCCGTTGCGCCACTTGCCGAGCATACACATCTGCATATTCCGGTCCGGTCAACTCCCGTCCCAGCTTGTGAAGGCCGAAACCGTTGTGGATACACTGCATCAAAATGCCGCCCAAGCGAGGTTCTCGGTCCAGAATTACGACATCCGTACAACCGGCATCATAGGCTGCAACCGCAGCTGCCATACCCGCAGGACCACCACCGACGATGACAACATCATGTTTCTCCATTACATTTCACCGATCCTTCCCGTAACCATTTTGGATTTTCCACCTTTCTTTGTTACTTCCTCCATTGGAATGCGTAACTGGCGGCTGATCAGTTCCATAACATACGGACCACAGAATCCCCCTTGACAGCGTCCCATGCCGCTGCGGGTACGTCGCTTCACTCCGTCCATATCCAGCGCAGGAGGATTTGTGCGAATAGCCTCGAGAATTTCACCTTCGCTGATCATTTCGCAGCGACAGACAATTTTACCATAATCAGGATTGCGCTTAATAAAGTCATCCTTTTCTGCATCATTCATCTCTGCAAAGGAATGGGGATTTTGTCGTGTTCCGTTCCAATGGCTCTTTTCCCTCATAGAGAGTCCTGCCTCTGCCAACAAACCAACCAGATACTTTGCGATGGATACACAGCAGGTCAGACCTGGAGACTCAATCGCACCGGCATGTATGAAACCCGGAACCGTTTTGGATGCTTCGAGCACAAAATCCCCGGTGTTTCCGGTAGCGCGTACACCTGTAAAGGAGGTAATAACTTGACGGAAATTAACGGACGGGACACTCTTTGCTGCCAGAGATTCCACCTGTGCCAATCCCTCTGGCGTGGTATCGCGGCTTTCTGGAGAATCAACCCTATTGGCGGTAGGTCCTACCAACAAATTGCCATGAGCGGTAGGGGTGACCAGAATACCCTTTCCCTCCTTGGTGGGACACTGGAACAAAGTATGGCGGATGCAAGTGCCCTCTGCCTTGTCCAACAGCATATATTCACCAGCTCTGGGCGTTATGGAATAAAATCCGTCCCCTGCCATTTTGGCAATACGGTCAGAGTAGCCACCAGCACAATTTACAAGGTATCTTCCCTGAACCTGCTGGCCGGAAGAAGAAAAAACAGAAAAGATGTTATTATCACGGTATATTTGAGCTACTTCAAAATTATGAGTCAATGCTACGCCATTATCCATGGCATTGCCAATAGCAGCGATGGTTAGTTCATATGGACCAATAATGCCTGCATTGGGAACATAAAGAACCATGGATACATCTTTTGACAGATTGGGTTCCAGCTTTCGGGCTTCATCGCCGGAGAGCAGCTGCAAATCTTTGGATCCGTTTTCTTGGCCTCTATGGAACAGCTTTTCCAACAGTGTATGTTCCTCTTCGGATCCAAAAGCACAAACCATAGACCCATTACGCCTATGGGGTACATTCAATTCTTTTGCAGCAGCAAAAAGCATCTCTACGCCTTCTGTATTCAGTTTCGCTTTCAAGGTGCCGGGAACCGGATCATATCCACCATGAATGATTCCGGAATTCGCCTTAGAGGCACCCATCGCAACATCGTTTTCTTTCTCCAGAATGCAGACATTCAGCTCATACCTGCTAAGCTCACGGGCCAGCATACCGCCGATCACACCAGCTCCTACAATCAGTACATCATAGATCATACGAAACATCCTTTCTATAACAAAAACGGACAGAAAGCAGGCGTATCATGCAACACGTCTGTTTCCTGTCCGTTCTCTTATTCTCTACGGAATGAATATTCAGTTTACAGATACCACAACTCGTTTTTTCCGGTGGAAACAGCTGTAGCACCATGTCCCAAAGCATTTGTCACTTCTTGCTTAGTCTCAATTAATCCACCGGCGATAACAGGAATATTTCCTCTGCAGAATCTGGTAATTGCCTTATCGATAATACCGGGCATCAGTTCCATCAAATGGGGATTTGATACCTTCAGCATATCATCAATGCTCTCAATTCCTTTTGAATCCAGTAAAAAGAAACGCTGGATTGCAACCATATTCTGTTCTTTGGCAATCTTAATGAGATTGGCACGCGTAGATAGAATACCGTCCGCACCACATTGTTTCAAAAATTGAACCCCGATCTTATCCTTACCAATACCCTCAGCTAGATCAATGTGGATCATTACATATTTTCCACTCTTGTGTGCGGAGTTTACTCTTTCATGTACAGTCAGTAGATTCGCTGACAGATAGAAGATAACTTGAGCAGGGCTCTGCAGGGCAGCCTCCCATTTATCTTCACGAACAGCCGCAATCACCGGATTGCATTCCAGACAATCTAAAATATCTTGCACATCCATATCTATCACTCCTTGAGAAGAACGGGAAATCCCGAAGATAATAGGTATATGCTTGAAAATTGCCCGGCTTTTTCATCGCAATAAAGTATATACATTATTATCTTAATTCTTAGGCGGTTAGAAGTCAACGTGACGATTTCTCATTCTTTGCATCTGTTATAGGAACAATATTGCAATAAAAATGATTTATTCAACAGGTACTTTAAGAATGCAGGCTCCAGGAATCTCCAGGATTTCTCTTTCTGTAATAATGCCGGTCAATTGAGATGCATTACACAGGAGGAATGTTGTTTTCTTGCCGACCTTTTCGCTATTACACAAAAAATACTGCTTCGCAGAATGAGCCAGCATCCGACGACGAATATGAACGCCGGGCTCTGACTGTCCGCTAATGTTACCATCAAAGTCTATTGCTTTCGATGAGAAAAAGAAGAAATCTACATTGATGGAACGCACCGCTTCTTCTGTCCATGTTCCGTCAGCACAGAAATTCTTATTGTCGATTTTTCCGCCAATTAGATAAACTGTGATATTACGCTCACATAAGCGAATAGCTGCTTTTATGCAATTAGTAAATACCGTGATTCCTGCATCCACGGGGATGTAGTCAGCCATAAGCAATGCACTGGAAGACGAGTCCAGTATGATATTCGCGTTTGGTGTGATTAGGCTGGCTGCATATCTGGCGATTCTTCGTTTAGATTCTTTTGCCTGGTTTTCCCGAAGTGCCAAAGAAAGCTGTTTAGGGACTTCTGCCAACGGGATAATATTGCCATATTGCAGTCGCACATAACCTTTATCCTCAAGGATACGAAGATCTCTGCGGATTGTTGCAGGGCTGGCATACACAGCGGCACACAATTCTTTTACATTGGTACATTTTTGGGTAAGGATAAGGTTCAATACTTCTTCCTGCCGATCTGAAGCTGTCATAATATTACCTTCTCCGTGATTTTTTGACAAAATTAGTATAGGTCAAAAATGATTATTTGTCAATATTTGCACCAGTGTTGACAGAGAAAAATGAATATTTTATAATTTTGATATCTCCCGCAACAAAAATAACAGAGGAGGATTCATATGTTAACAGGTATTCTTATTCTCGCATTTATGCTGTTGATCATGGTTCTTATGGTCACGCGCAAGATGCCCACTGTTATCGCACTGCTGGTTTTGGCAATCGGCATGTGTATGATTGCGGGCATTCCTTTTATGGGCACTGACGCAGAAGGTGCAAAGATTGGCTTCTTCGATAATGTCATTGTCTCGGGTGCTACAAACCTGGCATCCAACTTCGTCATTGCAATCTTCGCCGGTTGGCTGGGTTGCATCATGGACGTTACCGGCATCATGCGCACCATGATCAAGAAGGGTGCCGAACTCGGTGGCGACCGTGTCATCGTTGTCCATGTTATTCTTTACGCAATCGCAACTCTGATGATGAGCGTTGTTACCGGCCTGGGCGGCGCCATCATGATCGGTACCATCGTCATTCCCATCCTGATCGCTGTCGGTGTCGACAAGATGACTGCAGCTGTCAGCTTCCTGTTTGCTAAGGGTGTTGGTGTTACCTTTGCTCTGTCCAACGTCAACACCTACTCCACTATGACTGGCATGGATTTCGACAGCGTGTATCAGTACTCCTGGATTATTTCCGGTATTGCCTTTGCAGTTGGCCTGGTATACATTATTATCAATGACAAGAAGGTTGGTAAGAAGTTTGCATTCTCTGCTCCCGCAGAAGAAAACCTGGAAAGCGCTGCAGAGGTTAAGGGTGTTCTGGGCGCTCTGTCCATGCTGACCCCCATTCTGCCTCCTATCCTGGTCGCTTGGGTCAAGGTTCCCGTTATTCCCGCGCTGGTCATCGGCGTTCTGTGGGCAACTCTGTGCACCTGCTGGACTCCCGGCTGGAAGAGCACCATGAACATGCTGTCCAAGACCTTCATGGAAGGCTTTGAGAAGACCGCTCCCGCCGGCACCCTGATGATCGTTATCGGTATCCTGCTGAAGGCCATCAAGACTCCTCAGGTCACCACCGCTCTGGAGCCCTTCATGTCCGTGATTGCTCCCGGCAGCACCATTATGTTCATCGTATTCTTCGTCGTTCTCGCACCTCTGTGCCTGTATCGTGGTCCCTTCAACCTCTGGGGCCTGGGCGCTGGCATTTGCGCACTGTTCGTCAGCCTGAGCCTGCTGACTCCCGCACAGGCAATGGTCGGGTTCGTGGGTGTGACTGTTATGCAGTCCATCTGCTGCCCCACCAACACCCACAATGTCTGGGTTGCTGGCTACACCGGCCAGGAAGTTACCGCCATCACGATGAAGCAGCTGCCCTTTGTGTGGCCTGCTGTTGCCGCGATGATCATCCTGGGCACCATTATCTACGTATAATCACAGATAACAACGATGCCCACCATTCTTTGGTGGGCATCGTCCTTAAAAAGATAAACTTGGATTTTCCGGAGGATCCACTATGGACATTGCAGTCAGTAATCTTGCCTATCAGGGTCTGTTTACAAACAGATTGATGAAGCTCCCCATGGATATCGGTGTCGAAGTGTATTCCGAGACCGGAAGTGATTTTTACTGGGACCATCTTTTGCCGAAACTGATGGCAGGCCGAACCGGCCCCTTTACCGTACACGGCCCCTATCAGAATATTGATCTTTCCTCCCCCGATATCGACTATCCGTCTGTTCGCGGAATTTATGAATGGACATTCCGCCTGTGCCAAAAATATCATGCGACCCATTGCGTATGTCATCCTTATGCTTATCGTCCCCGGGGTGAGATGTCTGCTGAAGAGATTCGTCAGCGTGAATATATCTGTCTGGAGCGGGTGATTGATTTAAACAATCTGGCAAAGCAGTATGGGGTTGAAATGCTGGTGGAGAACATGTTCCACAAAGATGGTCTGCTGGATCAGGCTGGCTTTGAACGACTGTTCCTGCCTGTAGAAGAACTGAACTTCCTGATGGATGTTGGTCATGCCCATATTCAGGACTGGGACATGGACACCATGTTTGCCAATTTGGGAAGCCGCATCAAAGGCTATCATATCAATGACAACTTTGGTGATGCAGACAGCCACCTGATGGCTTTCGAAGGCTCTTACAATTGGGAAAAATTCTTTACTAACTACAAAAAATACACACCGGAAGCAACACTGGTGTGCGAATATATAAGTGGTACGATTGACGAAATCGCCGCCTCTGTCGAGAGAATCAGACACTACGTAAATCAATTGGGTGAATAAAGAGGTAAAATGTTATGAAGGTTAGAATTGGTATTGATGTGGGTGGTACCTTTACAGATGCTGCGCTCATCAATAATGACACTTATGAGCTGATCGATACGGTAAAGGTGCCTACCACGCACTTCTCTGAAGCGGGCGTGGCTGATGGTATTATTCAAGTGCTATCTCTGGTTATGGAGCGGAATCATGTAGCACCCGAGGATGTTATTTTCATCGCCCACGGCACGACCCAGGCAACCAATGCACTACTGGAAGGTGACGTTGTTAAGGTCGGCATTGTAGGTATCGGTACCGGCATTGAAGGTGCAAAGACGAAAGTGGATACGAAGATGGGCGATATTCCTTTGACCTCTTCCAAGTCCCTCAACACAGCAAACCAATATGTTGATTCCGCTTCCAAGACATTCAAGGAAGACGTAGCTGCAGCAATTCAGGCACTGATGGCAGACTCCTGTCAGTCTATCGTTGCCGCCGAAGCATTCTCTGTTGACAATGTGGAAAACGAAAATGCTGTTGTGGACGCATGTGCAGATCTGAACATCGCAGGTACGCCCACCAACGCAATTTCCAAACTTTATGGTCTGAAGGTCAGAACCCGTACCGCTGTTGTCAATGCCAGCATTATGCCTAAGATGATGGAAGCAGCAAACATGACTGAGCAGAGCATCAAGAAGGCAGGTATCAAGACTCCCTTGATGGTTATGCGCTGCGATGGCGGCGTTATGACCGTAGATGAGGTCCGCAAGCGTCCCATTATGACGATCCTTTCCGGCCCTGCTGCAGGTGTCGCCGGCGCGCTGATGTACGAAAAGCTTACCGATGGCATCTTCCTGGAAGTCGGCGGTACCTCTACCGATATTTCCTGTGTTAAGAACGGCAAGGTCCAGGTGAAATACGCCGTGGTCGGCGGCCATAAGACCTTCCTGACCTCTCTGGATGTCCGAACTGTGGGCATTGGCGGCGGTAGTATGATCCAGATCAAAGATGGTAAGATTGTAGAAGTAGGCCCACGAAGTGTCCATATTGCTGGTATGGCATATGAGGTATACAGTAACCCCGAAGACATTGTGGATCCCGTTGTGAAGTGTGTACGACCCACCGCAGGAGATCCCGACTATGCATATATCGAGTGTTCTAATGGCAAGAAGTTTGCACTGTCTCTCTCCGGTGCAGCAAATATTGCTGGCTATATTGCAGATGGTGACTATGCCAAGGGCAATGTAGAAGCCGCCAAAAAGGCATGGAAGCCTTTGGCTGATGGCATGGGTATGACTGTGGAAGAAGCTGCCGAACTGGCATTGAAGCTCTCCGCAGACAAGAATAGTGCAGTTGTCAAGTCTCTGATGGAAGATTACAACATGGACAAGTCCACAACCATCCTGGTTGGCGGCGGTGGCGGCGCATCCAGTGTGGTGCCCCATCTGGCAAAATCCATGGGTCTGAAGGGAAAGAACGCACAGAATGCATCCGTTATTTCTACAATCGGTGTTGCACTGGCCATGGTACGGGATATGGTGGAGAGAACCATCCCCAATCCTACCGATAAGGATATTCTGGATGTGCGAAGAGAGGCCGAGGAACGGGCAATTGCTGCTGGTGCAGATCCCGCAAGCATTGAGATCGCCGTGGAAGTGGATCCTTCCACCAATATGGTACGTGCAACCGCGATTGGCACAACAGAACTCCGGTCTAAGGACCTAACGAACCGCAAGCTGGATCCCGAAAAGCTGCGGGAGATCGTTGCAGACAATATGAGCATTTCTGTGGATGAAGTCCACATTGCTGTTGAAAATGGTGTGATGTATGCCATGCAGCAGAAAAAGGAAATCAAAAAGCTTTTTGGTCTGTTGAAGACTCGCACAACCCCCACCAGAATCGTAGACGAAGAAGGTGTCATCCGTCTTCAGAAGCGGGATGGTCATGTGGCAGTTTGCAGCGGTGAAAAGTGGGAACTGAACCTTCCTGTCATGATTGAGAGATATACGGACTACAGTGAGGGCACTAAGAATCTTCCCAATATTTATGTGATTTTTGGCAAGCGTATTGTGGACCTGTCTGGCTTGGAAAGTGTCAGCCGTGTCATGTCCCTGGCCAAGATTGAACTGGCGAAGTGCAAACCGGAAGATAAACTAATCTTCCTTTGCTCGGACAGAACAGACTAAGGAGAATGGTGTGAACCAGAACAAATTTCCCTTTCCGGATAAAGAAAGCAGCATGGGCATTCTGAAAAATGACCCTTGCTACGGAAAGATTCCCGCAGATAGGGTCGAAGATGTCTTTGAAGATGCCTGGGCAACCGGACTGGAAGAGGCTCATAAATTCATTTTTGAATATTGTCAGGATTCGGACTTTAACATGGTGGATATTCTGAAAAAACTGGGATTTGAAATTATCCATCAGGATATTGATTATGTTATGGGAAATATTCGGTATTTCTGCGAGTATTTTCCCGAAAAGAATCAGATCTATATTTACAACAAGGGCATCGATTTATGGGCTGCCTCGAATGGTCTGGAACCGGAGCAATCCAAAAACATAATCCTGGCTCACGAATTTTTCCACTATCTTGAAGCAAAGCGACTTGGCTGGATCTCAAAGCGCTGTCTGGTTCCTATGCTGAAGATCGGCAAGCTCACTTTTGGAAAAACAGGCATTGCTGCATTGAGTGAAGTAGCAGCAAATGCATTTGCTAACAAGTATTACAGCGCGTATATAAATTATCTGGCAAACGATTAACAATAGGAGGAATTGAACTATGGGTGTTATCACGATCGTCGGTGCCGGCATGATGGGTTCTGCTATGTGTTTCCCTGCAGCTGACAACGGCCATGAAGTTAGACTGGTTGGCATTCACAATCGGGAGTCTATTGATTCTGTAAGGGCATGCGGTTACCACACAACCCTGAAGCGGAAGTTGCCCGAGGGAGTGAAGGCATATCATATCGATGGCTTGGAGGAAGCAATGGATGGCGCAGATCTGGTCATCAGCGGTGTCAGCAGCTTCGGTGTCAAGTGGTTTGAGGAAACAGTTCTTCCTCTGCTTCCGGAAAATACGCCCGTCCTGTCCGTGACCAAAGGACTTGAGAGTATGCCCGATGGCACGCTGGTCCCCTTCCCCACCGCCATGGCAGCCCGTGCAGGCAAGAAAGTCAGTCTGAATGCAGTCGGTGGCCCTGTTATCAGCTTTGAACTGGCAGACCGTCAGCAGACAGAGATCGCCTTCTGCGGCACGGATATGGAAGTGCTGAAAAAGCTGAAGGCAATGCTGGAAACCGATTATTACCACATCACTCTGACCACGGATGTTCCCGGTCTGGAATGTGCAGTAGCTATGAAAAATGCTTATGCACTGGGCGTTGCATTGGCAATCGGTCTGAACGAAAAGAAGTATGGCGAAGGAACGCCGGAACACTACAATCCCCAGGCAGCACTGTTTGAGCAGAGCACCCGGGAGGTTATGAAGCTCATGCAAATCATGGACGCAAAGATGGAGACACTTCCTTTCTTTGCAGGCGATCTGTATGTTACTGTTTTTGGCGGCCGTACCCGCAGAATCGGCGTTCTCCTTGGCAAGGGCCATACTTACGAAGAAGCCCGTGAAATTCTTGCCGGTGTCACTCTGGAGTCTGTGGCAATTGCTACTCTGGCATCCGAAGCGATCCGCAAGATGGAAGCAAGAGGCTTGGCAAAGGTTTCTGATTTCCCGCTGCTGATGCATATTGATGGCATTATCAATCGCAAGGAAGAAGTAAACGTTCCCTGGTTAGCTTTTGAACAAGAAAGTACTTACTAAAGAGGTGCGTATGAACAAAATGTCTTTTGAAATCCCTGTGGTCAGACAGAAGGATGTTGTTGTGATCGGTGGTGGCTGTGCGGGTATTGCTGCTGCAATTTGTGCAGCAAGACATGGTGCACAGACCCTGCTGGTAGAAAGCAACGGTGTCCTTGGTGGCATGGCCACTGCGGGACTGGTAGGCCCCTTTATGACCTGCTATGATCCTGATGGTCAGAATCAGGTTATCAAAGGATTTTTTGATGAATTTGTCCGGGAGATGGAAAAACGTGGTGGAGCAATTCACCCGGAGTATGTGGCTGCTGGAACAAGTTATGCAGGTTACCGCGTATATGGTCATGCGCACTGCGGTCCGTTTAATGCAGAATCTTTTAAGCGTGTTGCAGAGGACATGTGCGCTGAGAGCGGTGTGGAGTTGCTGTATCATGCAATGTTTGTATCTCCATGTATGAATGAAGATGGAACACAAATTAACGGTGCCGTTTTTGCAACCAAAGGTGGCCTTATTCAGGTGAACGCTAAGATATTCATTGACTGTACCGGTGATGCAGACGTTGCCTACCGCAGCGGTGTACCCTGCGCCTACGGCGATGAAGCCGGTCAGACCCAGCCTGGATCCCTTTTCTTCACCGTTCGTGGTGTGGATAAGGAAAAGCTGGAAACTATTCGGGAGGAATCTGGTGACTTCAAGACAATTTTCTTCCAGGATTTGATTCAAAAGGAGATCGAAGAGGGCCGATATAACGTGCCCAGAAACAAACTGGCAGTCTATGAGAATCCCGATGGGACGTTCCGCGTAAACATGTCCCGGGTGTACTTAAAAGATGGCTGTGATCCTTTTGAAATAACTGCAGCCAGCATTAAGGGCCGTCAGCAGATCGAGGAGATCATCTCCATGATGCGAAGACTCTTGCCCGGTTGTGAACATGTGGAACTGGTGGATTCTGCTTCCATGCTTGGCCTGCGTGAAACCAGAAGAATCCAAGGTGAGTTTATTCTTTCTGGCGATGACATCAAGAGCAAGCGTGAATTTGAAGATGTTATCTTCCTGTCGGGCAACTCTATTGATATGCATTCCGGCAGCGCAGTAACTTATCAACCGGCCAGTGGTGCTCCTTATCAGGTGCCCTACAGAATTCTGCTGCCGCAAAAGGTAAACAATCTGCTTGTTGCAGGCCGGTGCAGTTCTCTGGACCGTGTTGCATTGGCTGCTATCCGTGTCATGCCCCCTGTTTTTGCAATGGGTCAGGCAGCCGGTACAGCTGCAGCAATTTGTATTGAGCGCGATTTGCATCTGGCAGAAGCACCTGTTGATGTTCTCCAAAAAACATTGGTTGATGATGGTGTTGTAATTTCTTAACAATTTAATATGTTATCTTTGCCTGTACAAAACTCCCTTTTTGAACTATTGGACAAATGACACAACGAGAGGAGTCGATTGAACTATGTATAAGATGAGAAACACAAGTCGTGTGCGGTTACTATGTTGCCTGTGTGCAATTGTGCTATTTTCTTCCAGCTTCCCGATAACCGCAAATGCATTTACAGGCAGAGATGGTAATGAAATTGTTACATGTACAAAGCTAACCGAACCTTTTGCCGTTCTCGCTGTGGCTAGCCAAGGCGGTACAAATTATGGACGTTATTATGTACAAACAATCACAGGAGGCGCCAATTTCTATCTTTATGATATTGAACTCAACGAGTTGTTAGCGGTAATTCCTCTTGAAAGCGATGGAAGTGCATATAAGAATAATAACGCAAATTTCGGAACAGAGTTCTATAGCACATCAGATGTGCTTCCTCTTCTTTATCTAAGCTCCGCATATGACTATGAGATTAATGTTTTTCGTATTTATCAAGAGGATAATGTCTGGAAAGCAATGACAGTGCAAACTATAAGTTATCCAACAATCAGCAACGAAGCGGGATACTTTTCATGCAATGCCGTTCTTGATAATGAAAATGGATATCTGTATCTCACCCCATTAAGTTACATCTATACCACATTAGAAAACGAACAGCACTTTTTTAAATTTTCCATGCCCGAATTCGCAGACGGAAATATTGAACTCACCATTGATGATGCTTTGGAGCATTTCTCGGTATGGGACTACATTCACGCACCCCAAGGAGCAATTATTCGAGATAACAAATTATACCAATTACACGGTGTAAGCAATGCATTCCTCCGGGTATTTGATTTAGCCCAAAAACAATATGTAAAAACATATAAGTTGGCGAACTATGGATATAACATGGAACCCGAGTCCATTGGCTATTATAATGGCGATTTTTATTCAATGGATGATTCTCTAGAAGTATGGAAGATTTCTATCAGCAAAGCAGATCCCATTGTGCTGTTAGACGGAAGCACTAGAATGCTAACACTTTTGGAGTGGGAACAAGGCTCTGTTAATCCCGCAAACGGAAACGAAAGCACATCAACCAAGATCGCCCGCATGACGGAAGCTTCCCTCACACTGGGAGCAGATAAACTCATTATTGAGACTCCTGCTCATTATTTAGGTGCTTCTGATGGTTCTTTCTATAAGTGGAGGGTCATTTGGTTCGACGGTGAAACTTGTCTGGGGTTGGCATCTGAGCAATGTGATTTTACAACATTTACTGAGTTTTCCATTCCTGCTGAAGCAGATAGTTTTCGCATCGCAATTGCTGCCGTTTACGGAGGCAAGACACAAAATACATTCCCTGTCACAAAATTTATAAATCGTGGCGGATTAAAGGTTTATTTGTTTTCTGAGGATCAAAACCCTATGGATTTAGGTGAGATTGAGAAGACAATCTCCACTTGGGAAATAGGCTCTTTCAATCTTGACGGAACAGAAACAAACAAATTAAACATCGCACGAACTACAGACATCATTTCAACATTTGGTGCAAGTGAGCTATTTTTAGAAAATCCCGTCCATTACTCAGGCTATTCTTCGCCCGACACATATTACAAGTGGAGCGTACAGTGGTATAGCGGAGAGAATTGCCTCGGCCTAGCTAGTGAGCAAGCAAATTTTGACACTGTTACGTCCTACGCAATCCCCCAAAATGCAGACGGATTTAGAATTAAAATCGCATCTGTTGTAAATGGCTCAACAGAAGAGGCTTTCCCATTAAATAGTTTCGTAAACAGCGGAAGTATCAATGTTCGCCTAAGTGGTGTCGACAAAGAAACACTCAATATTATTTCTTGGGAGTTAGGTTCTTTTTCACCTAGTACAGGTCAAGAAAACGAAAAGACCAGAATTGCTCGAACAACAACATTGATTTCGACGCAAGGCGCCAAAGAAATATATATCGAACCCTTGCAACACTATTCAGGGTCAACGACCACAATTACTTATTATAAGTGGCGCGTTGTTTGGTTCGATGGTGATATTTGTTTAGGAATCGCAAGCGAGCAAGTAGATTTTTCGACAACAACAGATTTTATTGTACCTGACGGTGCAGACAGTTTCAGACTGACGGTTGCTTCTGTAGTCAATAATTCTACAGAATATCCATTCCCTTTGACCACTTTTATCGAGAATGGTGGTATGGATATTATTTTGATTGGAAATACCGATGCTGAATAAAGAAAGATAATCAACTACCCGTAGGGTGCACCCCTTATTTCTCCTCCTCTTTCTCTTTATCTCTAGCCGAACCCGGAAGCGATTACAGTTTCCGGGTTCAGCTTTTACAAACATATATTTATGGCATCGTATTGTACTTAATAATATCTGTCTGTTAAGAGTAATATCTAAATAAAGTTGAAGTTTTTTCCTCTAATTTCCCACAATTTCCATTTCGTCTTTATCACCATTATTTACCGGAAAGTATCGTCTGTTTATTAAGACTGTTATGGTCACAGACCCGAACCTCTGTCATACCGATTTTGCCCCAGCTTGCTTCAACGCTGCAGGACATATGCTCAAAGTTATCGTCATCGAAAAAGATCCCCTTTAGGTTGTTGATGACCACATTGATAGCCCGGTTGGAGGTATCCCAAACTTTCGTATTATTGGTTCCTCCGGGGGCGGTGATCCAGATATGAACATGGGCTTTTTCGAAGTGCGGGATACCACTCTTTGCCTGCTGGGCGATGGCCTCATGGATCATACGGGTCCAGTGTTCTTCTACCGTGCCGGTCAGCTCTTTCAGCCCCGGAAGTGGCTCCGGGATCACCAGGCAGACCATATTATCAGAATCAGTCTGGGAGACCGACACTTCCCCGATGACCCGCTTGGTTGCGGAACCGAAATCGATCATATCGTACATCACACCAAGGATATGGCTGCGAAGCCACAGCGTCTGCTCGTAGGCCTTTTCCAACATCTCGAAGGTAACTCTTCGGCCTGCGGGAATGTTGTCCTTGATCCTCTCAAGTGTCTTGTGCAGGTCGATAAACACGGATATTCACTCCTTTCGCTTCATTTACATCCGGATACATCTGGGCTACCTCCAGATCCTCCGGATACACCACCATGAAATACTCAATGGGAGAGATATACCCATCTTGGGCCATGTCCAGATCATCCTTTACCTCGGCAAAAAAATGGATCAGCTTCAGGATATCGAAGGCAGGATTCAGATAATACCTTACGGGATAGACTTCCACATCTCCCAGCTTACGTTCCTTCAAGCGTTCGGCTCCGCGCACACCGTTTTCGATGTAATACTCTTCGTCATAGATTCTCTCCAGACTGATTGGCAACAGAGAGGGTGTCGTCAGATAGACACGCTCATACTGGGTCCGCAGCTTGATGGGGGATCTGGAATACTTGACCGGCTTATCCGTTTCGGCATACTTGTCCTTCAAAAGCGTTTTCCGGGCCCACATGGTCTGGCGAATGATATGACGGGCAATCTCATGCTTCTTTCCATCCTCACAGATCAGGATCATGCCATCCACTTTGGTCTCAAAAGAACCGTATTTGTAATAAAACAGGGAGCTTTCCGCCCGAAGCTGCCAGTCCATGGTTCCGTCTCTAATGTCATACACAGCATACCGCTTCCCGTAAGCCAGCAGCACCCCTGCAAACCGGGTTGTGGACAGGATCCCCTTTGCGATGTCTCTCCAACGGGCAGAGGGGATGAAGTAGGGTTCCTCTGTATCTATCAGTTCACCAGAGATTGGGATTCCGATTTTCTCCATCCACATACACACCTTAGATACCTGCAGTACCCACTCCCGGGGCTTTCCTTTGCTGGCTGTGGAAATCAGAGGAACTTCTTCCGGGAACAGATTCCGCCCTTTCTGGAGGACTGTAACCACACCATCCTTACTTTTGGACACATAGCCGTTCTTGGTTAAAGGTCGAAAAACATAGGACATGGCAACCATATCCCCGGTGTTTTCCGTATCCAGGAACTTCAGGCAATCCTCGTAGGCCATGATATTCAGCCTGATCAGGTGCTGGATCAGCTTCAGTTGATTTTCATACAGCTTCATTTTTACCTCCTTTAGCTTGAGTTAATGACGAAGAAAGGGTTTTCCTCAAATGGGCGCAGTATCCCCAGGTTGAAAAAAACCAAACTTTGCCGACGCGGCAAAACACGCTTTCGATGCTTTGATCGTCTGGAAGACGGACCGGATCGGACGAAACAAAGAGGAGATTGCCCTTAACAAATACCACCTGAAGAAAAACGGCGTCAAAATCTACTATGTAGCCGAAGCCATCCAGGATACCCCCGAGGGTATCATTCTGGAAGCTGTCATTGAAGGTATGGCCGCCTACTACTCCGAGCTGCTTTCCCAAAATGTCCGCAGAGGTATGCGGATGTGTGCTCAGAAGGCTCAAAGTACCGGCGGCACCCATCCTTTGGGCTATACTGTCGATGAAAATAAGAAATATGTCATTGATCCTAAGCATGCACCTACTGTACGGGAGATCTATCAGCTTTACTCTGAGGGTAAGACCATCACAGAAATTGTGAAGCATTTGAATGCCAAAGGTCTCCGTACCGCAAAGGGACAGCCCTTTACCCATAACAGCCTGCGGACAGTGCTGAAAAACAAAAAGTATATCGGCACCTACGAGTACAATGGAGAGGTCAGCATTGAAAACGCCGTTCCACCCATAGTGGATGTGGAAACATTTAATAAAGTTCAGGAACTTCTGGCATTCAATCAAAAAGCAGGTGCCCATAAAAAAGCAAAGGTTGATTATCTGCTGTTCAGCAAAATATTCTGCGGAAAGTGCGGCGAAATGATGATCGGCCTTTGCGGTACAAGCAAGGCCGGTGTGAAGCATCATTATTATGCCTGCCGGGCGCAAAGAAAACATCAGTGCAAGAAGCGGGCTGTTCGTCAGGACTGGATCGAAGGTCTTGTTCAGCGGCATATCATCAGGTTGGTTAAGAACATGGATCTGCTGGAATACATCGCAGAAAATACCTACCAGTATTACCTTGACCAGAATACAGATACCACCTACACCAAATCCCTGCAGAAAGCATTGGATGAAACTGACCGGGCCATCAGCAACCTCCTCCGGGCCATCGAGGCCGGTATCTTCAACGAAAGCACAAAGGATCGGATGAATGAACTGCAGGAGCAAAAGACCGAACTCAAAATGGCTCTGGCAGCCGCCAAATTAAAAGAGGATATGGGGCTTAAGAAGGAACATATTCTGTTTTTCCTGCATCAGTTTACCAACATGGATTACTCTGACATTGATTGCCAGAAGCGGCTGATCAAAACATTCCTGAACTCAGTATTTGTCTACGATGATAAGGTCGTTCTTACCTTCAATTACTCTGGAGATGACAGAACTATGACCTTACCTGAAATTGACGGCGGATTAGGGCATAGTATTTGTGTCCCAAGTTGCGTAGTTCACCATGAAAAAAGCGACTTGCATAAGCAGGTCGCTTTTTTCGTTATGCTTTGTGCCGGAATCTCTCTACATCCCCAGCAATTCCGCCAAAATCAGGCAGTGCCTCGCCTCCCGCTCGGACAGCAGGCGGAAGACAGCACCGTACTCGGCTTCCGCAGAACGAGCCAGATAGTCTGTCATGCAGCGGCGGGTTTTGTGGTAGCAGGCTTCCAGCAGGTGGGAGGAAGGCTCTCTGGCGGGATTCCACAGTTTCAACGCCTCTTCCCTGCTTCCGCAAAGCTGGGCAACGCCTTTCAGGGCCGCCGCATTGGCTATTTCCCCCTCGTACAGCTGCCGCGCCAGCTCCCGCTTTCGTCCGGTCAGCAGCCCCATCAGCTGGCGAAAGCTGCCTGCCAGTTCCATCGCTGTCATGCGCAAACGGCGCAGGTCCATGGCAGAAGCCTCCTCCTGCCGCTGCATAACCCGCTGCCAGACCTGCTGCTCCCTGTTCGCCTGATCGTTTTCCATACAATCCGCTCCCTTCTACCCTCAGTATAGTCGGCAGAAGGCTGCTTTTTGCGAAAATTTTTTCGAGAAAGTGCTTTTCTTTCTCGAATGTTTGTGCTATAATAATTTAAAACTGTAAAAACCCCGTGACTTCCCTGCACAAGGAGGAATTTCCATGCCCAGAACCAGCAACAAGGCAGAGCTTATCATGGATTATGTTAACCAATTCATTCAGGAAAACGGCTATTCCCCCTCCGTCCGGGAGATCGGCGCGGCCGTGGGCCTGCGCTCCACTGCCTCCGTCAGCTATCACCTGCAAGCCCTGCAGGACAAGGGCTTGCTCCAATCCCCCGGTGCCAAGGGCCGCAAGCGGGCGCTGGTCACCGGTGTGCGCCCCGGTCAGATCCCTGTGGTGGGCCTGGTAACCGCCGGTATGCCCATTCTGGCAGTGGAAAATCAGGAGGGCACCATCCCCTGGAGCGAAAGCGGCTGCTTTGCCCTCCGGGTTCGGGGCGACAGCATGATCAACGCCGGTATTCTGGAGGGTGACAAGGTGGTAGTCCGTCCCCAGCAGAGCGCGGACAACGGCCAGATTGTGGTAGCCCGGATCGGGGATGAAGCCACCGTCAAGCGTCTGCTTCGGAAAAACGGGCAAATCTGGCTCATGCCGGAAAATGAGAATTATCCCCCCATCGACGGCACCCATGCCGAGATCATTGGTGTAGTCCGGGGCGTAATCCGGGAATATTGAGTGTGTAAAGAGTCTGTTGCAAAATTCAAAAATGCATCGATGGAACTCGTAGAGGCGATTATCCATCGCCAGCAGGCGCTCAATGAGCGCCCCTACATCCACAGAACATAGACAACGCCAAAAGCTGAGGGCGTGCTGCATTATTTTGCAGCACGCCCTTGTTTTTTATTCTTTGATTTCTCTAACGGAAGCGCCTTCCAGCAGACCGCCGGGAACCAGAATCCGGGTGGGCTGGACAGTTTTGGGATGTTCGATGAGCTGGATCAGCCGTTCGGCGGCGATACGTCCCAGGTCCTGGGTGTTCTGGCTGTAGGTAGTCAGCTTCAGAATCCGGGCCAGGTGGATGCCGTCATAACCCACGGCAGAAATATCCTCCGGAACCCGCAGACCCGCTTCGGTAATGGCATTCAGGCCACCGATGTAGGAATAGTCATCCGGGAAAATGATGCAGGTGGGCCGGTCCGGCAGCGCCAGCAGTTCCCGGGTCTCCCGGCCACAGCGGTCGGGGTCGTGATAGACACACTCCCGGACATAGTTCTCCGGAATCTCCAGCCCCAACTCCTCGCAGGCCTTGCGGAAACCGGTGAGACGGCTGCGGGTAACGACAGAAGGCTCGCCATGGAGGTAGGCAATCTTCCGGTGACCCTTCTGGTAGACATAACGCACCAGTTCTTCCAGACCGCTGACATTGTCCGAAACCACTGCCACCCGGTTGTCAAAGGCATAGTCGATGGTCACCAGGGGCAGGCGGCTCTGGGCCAGCTCCTGAACCTGGGGATCATTGAAATCGATGCAGGCAACCAGCACACCATCCACGCCCCGATAGAGGCAGTGCTGCAGATAGCTGGTGGGGCGTCCGCCTACATTGTGGTTGATAAAGGTAATATCGTAGCCGTGATTCTCCGCCTCTGCCTTGATGCTCTCCAGCATGGAAGAGAAGTACTCATGGCTCAGGCCGCTGCGCCGCTCATCTACAAACAGCATACCCAGATTGTAGGTACGGTTGGTCTTCAGGGCTCTGGCGGCAGCATTGGTCATGTAGCCCATTTCCCTGGCTGTTTCTTCCACCCTGCGGCGGGTCTCCTCGCCGATGTCCGGCTGTCCGTTCAGGGCCTTGCTGACGGTGGCAACGGACACGCCGCAGCGACGGGCAATATCTTTCATGGATACCATAGACAATTCCTCATTTTCTTGCGGTTCTTAATCGTTTTCGTGTCCTAAATATATCCTGTTTCCCTGAAAATAGCAAGAGATTTTTCCATTTTGACAAGTCCTGGGCAGAATTTTGGCGAAGTGCACATTGCCAATATGAAAATTTGTCCAAGATGTATGCAACCGGCCTCATAAAAAATAAGGCCGGTTGCGCATTGATTGGGGAATCTGAGTTTACAGAACGTGGACGTTTTCCTTCTCGAAGAAAACCCAGGCGGTATCGCCTACGGCGTAGATCTTCTTGTTTCTGGGATTGTAGTCGGTGATCTTCACCAGAGTATCGCCAACCATCACATGGTAGTTCTGGTAGGAACCCATGAAGCAGGAAACGATGACCTTGCAGGGCAGTACGCCACTGTCTGCCAGCACGGCAGACTCGGGACGCAGCACCAGGGTGCATTCCTTGCCCTCAGGCTGGTCCGCAACACCAACCACAGCCACGGCATGGCCTTCCACAGTGACGGTGCCGCAGTCGCCGGACTTACCGGAGAGCTTGCCCTTCAGGAAGTTGGCCTCGCCGATGAAGTCGGCAACAAATTCACTGGCAGGATGGTAGTAGATCTCCTGAGGGGTGCCGATCTGGGCCACAACCCCCTTTTCCATAATGATGATCTGATCCGACAGGGCCATGGCCTCGGACTGGTCATGGGTAACGTAGATGGCGGTGATGCCTGCCTCCTGCTGGATGCGGCGGATCTCGGTACGCATGGTGACCCGGAGCTTGGCATCCAGATTGGAAAGAGGCTCGTCGAACAGCAGCACACCGGGCTCCAGCACCAGCGCCCGGGCCAGGGCAACACGCTGCTGCTGACCGCCGGAGAGCTGGTTGGTCATGCGTTCTTCCATGCCCTCCAGACCCACCAGAGCCAGAATCTTGGTGACCTTTTCCCGGATGGTGGCCTTGTCCAGCTTGCGCAGCTTCAGACCGTAGGCAACGTTGTCAAAAATGTTGTAGTGGGGCAGCAGGGCGTAGCTCTGGAACACCATGGCGGTATCCCGCTTGTTGGGGGTCAGCGCGTTGATGGCCTCGCCGCCTAAGTAAATCTCGCCTTCGTCGGGGCTTTCAAAGCCAGCGATCATACGCAATGTGGTGGTCTTGCCGCAGCCGGAGGGGCCCAGCAGGGTCACGAAGGAACCGGGGGTGATCTCCAGAGAGGTATCCTTTACCGCGTAGAAATCCTTGCCCGTCTTGGGGTCCTGATAAATTTTGGAAATATGGTCCAGGCGTACGCCCTTCTTCTCTTTAGCCATATTAGTCTACCTCCTTGAGTTTCCGGCTGGTTCCGAAATACTTGATAAACAGGTTCATCAGCAGCACCGAGCCGTAGGTGATGGCGATGAGGATGGTGGCAAAGGCGCAGGCAATGCCATAGGAGCCTTTTTCCGCAAATTCGTTGATCTGCACGGTGATCAGCAGGAACTGGGGAGTCACCAGCAGAATGATGGCGGAAATGGCGGTAATGCTGCGGACGAAAGCAGTGACGAGGCCGCTGAGGAAGGAGTCCTTGATCAGAGGCAGTGTCACCGTCATGAACACCTTGAAGCTGTCGGCGCCCATATCATAGGCCGATTCTTCGATGCTCTTGTCGATCTGACGCAGGGCGGAGATACCGCTTCGGGTGCCGGTGGGAAGGCTGCGGACCACGAAGACGATGATCAGAATGGCAGCGCTGCCGTAAATGCCCTGCAGGAAGCCGGTGCCGAAGACACCGTTGACGAAGCCGCGGATATAGCCGATACCCAGAACCGTACCGGGAACGGCCATAGCCAGCATGGAAACAAATTCAATGAAGCCCTTAGCCTTGAACTTCCGCTTGACCACCAGGTAAGAGATGATCATGCTCAGCAGTGCCGTAATGGGCGCCGAGGCCAGCGACAGCAGGAAGGAATCCCGGAAGGCCTTGAAGCCCTTGTATTTCTCAAAGACCCGGACGAACCAGCGGGTGGTCAGGGTAAAGTCGTAGCCCCAGGTCTTGAACAACGCACCGAAGGGCACGCAGATGTACATCATAATGACGAACAGGGCAATGAGGGAACACAGCGCTGTAAGAGGAACGGTGACAGACTTATCCTCAATGAGCATTCTGGCCCGGGATGCCTTGCCGGTGAGGGTAGCTGCGGTCTTGGCTTCCAGCACATATTTCTGCACCAGATACATGGCCAGGGTAATGGTCAGCAGCACCACAGCCATGGCGGCGGCGCCTTCCTTATCGTAGGCACCGGTGATCTGCAGGTAAATGGTGGTAGCCAGGGTGTCATAGGAGCCGCCGATGATCATAGGGTTGGCAAAGTCCGCAATGGACTCGATGAAGGTCACCAGGAAGGCATTGCCAAGGCCCGGCAGGATCAGCGGCAGGGTCACATCGGAGAATACCCGGAACCGGGAAGCGCCCATATCCCGGGCAGCCTCCTCCAGAGAGGGGTCGATGTTTTTCAGCAGGCCCTTGAGCATCATGTAGCACACCGGGAAGAAGGTCAGGGTCTGGACAATGGTGATGCCCCAGAAGCCGTAGACGCTGTTGTCATAGATCTTCAGAAGATACCGGGTGATGATGCCCGCCTTGCCGAAGAGCATGATCATAGACAAGGAAAGCACAAAGGGCGGAGAGACAACAGGCAGCATGGAAACCACCTGGAACAGGCCGCCCATAAACTTGCTGCGGACCTTGACGTAGACCTCCACATAGGCAAACAGCAGGCCCAGAATGGTGGAGAAGATGCCCACCGCGAAACCAACCTTCAAGGTGTTGGTGATGGCAGTGCGGAAGCTCTGCATGGAGAAGATGCGCTTGAAAATATCCAGCGTCAGGCCGGTCTCCTTGCCGTAAACGCTGTCCACCAGCAATACTGCCAGAGGATAGAGGATAAACAAAGTCAGAAATGTAATAAGAACCACGATGGTGGTGACCATAATGGGGTCAGCCAGCAATTTTTTGCGGTCCAGTGCCGCGCTCTGGCGTGTTGCCATCGGCAGATTCCTCCTTTCGGGAACAGAAAAGCCGGGGGATGGAGGCGATCCTCCATCCCCCGTTCCGTGGGTTATGTAATTTCAGCGCTTACTCGGTCTTGAAACGGTCGTCGCCGCCGCCCAGAGCAGTCATGACTTCCTCAACGTAAGTCTTGATGTTGTTCTTGGCATCCTCGAAGTCATAGTCCATGACGTTCTCGGGATCCAGACCAAACTCAGCAGCCACAGCGGGCTGGGTAGCGTTGTCGATGACCAGGAACTGGTAGGAGCCGTTGTCCTGAGCCAGATTGACGCAATCGGGGCTCAGTGCGAACTCGATCCACAGCTTGGCAGCGTTGGGATGCTTTGCACCCTTGAAGATGGCGGTAGCGCCGATCTCGTAGGAGGTGCCGGAGGAGGGGATCACCAGCTCGATGTTGCCGTAGCCGTTGTCCACGATCTGGGTGATGCCGTCATGCAGGAAGCCGATGCCCACGACGCATTCACCGGTACCAACGTTCTTGGAGGGGCCGGAGCCGGACTTGGTGTAAACCTGAACGTTCTTGTCCAGATCCACCAGATACTGGATGCCTTCGTCATGGCCGTACTTCTGGATCATGGTGTTGATGACCAGCTTAGCGGTACCGGCGGTATTGTAGTTGGACAGCCAAACCAGACCTTCGTACTCGGGCTTGGTCAGATCGGCCCAGTCCTGAGGAACGGCGATGCCCATGCGGTCCAGTTCATCACGGTTGACCATGAAGCCCAGAATGCCCTTGTAGATGCCGTACCAGTAGCCGTCAGCGTCGCGGTAAGCCTGACCCAGCAGGTGGGAAGCGTTCTCAGCCTCGTAAGCCTCCAGCAGGCCTTCTGCAGCACAGACGTTGTAGGGGTCAGTGGTGCCGCCGAACCAGACGTCACCGGAGGGGTTGCCGGCTTCTTCTTCCACCTTGGACTGGACTTCACCGGTGGACAGACGCTGATACTGAACTTCGATGCCGTACAGTTCCTGGAACTTCTCGCAGGCGACTGCCAGATATTCTTCTTCGCAGGAGCCGTAGACAACCAGAGTGCCCTCAGCCTGTGCGTCAGCGATCAGCTGTTCCATGTAAGACAGCTGTGCGGGAGCCTCAGTCTCAGCAGGTGCTGCGGGAGCAGCGGGAGCTTCGGTAGCGGGTGCTTCTTCCTTAGCGCCGCAGCCTGCAAACAGGCCCAGAACCATAACCAGAGAAAGCACGATAGCAAGCAGCTTTTTCATTTGTAAAAACCTCCATCTTGTTTATGCTTTTCAGCATTTTGATTATATAACCTTAACAATAGGATGTCAACCAAAATCGACAGTTTTATATATATTAAACAAGATTCCCCGCATTTCTTTGGTAAATGCTTCCATTAAATTTTTTATGCTTCCCGCACGGATTTTACGAGGAGCTCCACAAATTCCCAGACCGGGGGCTCCAGCCACTTGTCATAGAAAATGCACATATACAACGCCTGATGCCAGTTTTTCAGAGCCACGAACCGGACACCGGGCCGGGGAGATACACACTTATCCGGGACAAAGGCAATGCCCACACCGGCCGCCACCAGATCCATGGCCGCCTGGGCCGTGTCCACGGTGCAGATCACATTTTCATCCGTAGGCGCGCCGGTGGTCCACTCCCGGAAGCTGCGGTTTACATTATAATTATAGACCACCTGCGGTTCCTGTACGATAGACCGGGGATCAATGGTTTCTCTTTCCGCAAAGGGATGGCCTTCGGGTAAAGCCACATAAAAATCCCGTTCCTTCAGCTTCCGGAAATGCAAGCTCCGGTCCCGGTCTGTAGAGTCCACAATGGCCATGTCCAGTTTCCCCTGCCGCACCAGGTCCATCAGATTTTCCGCGGAGCTTTCCGTCAGATGGAAGCGGATTCGTTTGTTATTTCGGGCATACCCCGCGATCTTTTCCGCCACCAGGCCCTCCAGCGTGCCCGAAACCACGCCCATGCGGATCACCACCGGCGCGCTGAGCTTGCTGTCCCGGAGCACCAAGGATGCGCTGTGGAGCTCTTTCAGGGCGGCATCCACCTTTTCCTGATAAAATTTTCCCTCATCCGTCAGCCGGATGTTCCGTCCTGCCTTTTCAAACAGCTTTACACCGCCCAGCTCATTTTCCAGATTGTGAATGGCACTGCTCAAAGAGGGCTGGGAAATGCCCAGCCGTGCTGCCGCAACAGTGTAGTGCTCCACCTGCGCCAGCACGGAAAAATAACGCAGTACATTGTAGTTCATAAAATTTCCCCGCAATCTATAGTTTATACCTATAAATAAAAGATACCAACTTTATTGGTTTTGTCAATACGGAATATTATAATGGACAACGTTGTTGGGAAGCATGCCCTGATGCAGAACAAAAAACAGGAGAGAACCATTATGGAACCGAATATTGTCTCCAAAAAACTGCTGAATCGACTGCCCGTCTATCTGGATTATCTGAAAACGCTGCCGGACTCTTCCGAAAATATCTCCGCAGCAGCCATCGCCCGGGATCTGGACATGGGGGAGGTGCAGGTCCGCAAGGATCTTGCAAAGGTATCCCACACCGGCCGCTGCAGAACCGGCCGCTCCCGCGCACAGCTCATTCAGGATATCGAGGCTTTTCTGGATTTCACCGCCGAGACCGGCACCATCGTTGTGGGCACCGGTCCTCTGGGGCAGGCCCTGCTGGATTACAGCGGCTTTGAAAATCCCGGGCTGAATATGATGGCAGGCTTTGATATCTGCCCTCCCGCGCAGCACAGCCGCGGCGGAAAACCCATCTATCCCATGAACCGGCTGGAGACCTTCTGCCGGCACTACAATGTCCATGTTGGCATTATTGCCGTTCCCGCTCACATTGCCCAGAATATCTGCGATGCATTGGTTGCCTGCGGTGTTCATGACATCTGGAATTTTGCTCCCGTCCGGCTGAAAGTCCCGGATTACATCGTGGTCCGCAACGAGAATCTGGCTGTTTCCCCGGCTTCCCCGCGTCTGCAAATGCATATACCGGAATAAGACCAAAGGGCGTGCTGCAAAAAATGCAGCACGCCCTAAGATTTTGGGGTTGTTTACGTCCTGTGGACGTAGGGGCGCTCATTGAGCGCCCCTCAGTCTGTCGAAAAAGTCCAGCGAAAGCTGGGCTTTTTCGACAGACTGAGCCCTTCCCTGGCGGGGAAGGGCTTTTTGTTGCCGGGAACGAAAAAATACCCCGCCCGGAAATCCGGGCGGGGTGCAGGATAATTATGAAATTATTTCCAGCCGTTTGCAGGGGTCCACTCTGCACCACTTGCATAAGCGCTGCCTGCCAAGGTCTTCATATCAACAGTTTCTGTGCCGTAGAAGGTCTTAAAGTCAGCAGCCCAGGTGGTTGCAGGGCCATCGCCCTCAATAGAAACAGCACCTGTGGAGGAAACAGTAATCTTGGTTACCTTACCAGCAGTAGCATTTGCAGCCTGAGCAGCGGTTGCAACTGCATCCAGCTGGGTGATAGCAGCAGCGTCCTTAGCCTTGGTGATGTAGCCGGAGTATGCGGGGATAGCGACGCCTGCCAGGATGGCGAGGATAGCGATGACGACAATCAGTTCAACCAGAGTGAAGCCGCCGTTGGATTTGAACATGTTCATTGGAATCAGTTCCTTTCAAAAAATATTTTTTATTTATATCACGGTTTTTGCCGGGATACACATTGGTTTGGAGTTTAATCCTTAAACTCCTTGTCAAGGGCCTTGATACGGCACTGCGTGACGGTTACGGTTTCGCCCTCCATGATGATGAGCTTGCCGGTATACTTGCCGGGCTCGATGGGGGCTATGGGGAATCTGCCCAGATTGGGGATATAGCGCAGCTTTCGCTTTGCCTTGACGGTGCCGGACTTGACCAGCGGATGCTGCTTGCCGTCCTCATCGATGAGGACCACTGCAATACGGACATCGCCATCGCCGTTGTTGTAGCGCAGCTTCACATCGCCGTTGACCAGACTGTACTTCACATACTGCCGCTTCCACAGCAGGATGATCAGCCAGAACAGGCCAATCAGCCACAGCCACCAGCAACCGCTGCCGTCACCCTCCGTGCCGGTTCTGCCATCGTCGGTTTCGACAGGCTCCCAGACCGCGGTCAGGTTCACGGTGTTGCTGACGGTGTATTCTTCGCCGGGGGCGTAGATGTTCTCGCCGTCTGTCCAGCCGATGAGGCGGTAGCCTTCCCGCTGGGCATCCGGCATGGTAATGATCTCACCGTCGGCATAAGAGCCGGTGGGATCCTCGTCTGTAATTTCGCCGCCATCCGGCAGGAAGGTCACATAGCGGTCACGGACCAGATCTGCCCACTGGGCAGTCAGGGTGACGATACCGCTGACGGTATACTTGCTTCCCGCGGGATACAGGTGCACGCCGTCGCTCCAGCCCTCGAAAATGTATTCGCCGAACCGGGCATCGGGCAAAGTCACCTCTGCTCCGGAGATGTACTCACCGCTGATGTCGCCGCCAAGGATCTGGCCGCCGTTGGGGTCCAGGAACAGCCGGGCGGTGCCCACAGGGATATGATCCTTCGTGTCACCGGTGATGTAGATCAGGGCAACGGGGACAGTGATGTTCACCATGGAAGGATCGGACACGGTGTAGCTCCAGGTGGCTGCCAGCACGGGATTGGCAAAATCCTCACCCTGCTGGGACATGTCATACCAGGCGAAGCCAACGCTGTCGCCGTCCATGTAGGTGGCCTTGCGGACCTGCGTTCCGTTGCGGAGGGTGGTGCCGTCATTATTGTAACTCAGGCCCCGGGTCAGCAGACGGAATTCGATGCCGTAGCTTCCGTAAGTATTCTCTGTATAATTCTCCCGGGTCAGCCGGATCTCCACGAAGAGGGTATCACCGGCGGACATGGTGCGGGGATTATAGACGGACATACCGTTCTGATCTGTCAGAAACAGCTCATAGGTAAATCCAACTCCGTCATGGGTGGTGAAAATCTCCTGAAAAGCCGTGGCCCGGGCCGGCACACAAAGGGCCAGCACCAGCATGAGGCTCAGAATCAAAGCGCCAGACCGACGGAAATAGTGTAAGAATTTCAAGGAATCTCCCTCCATGAAATAGAGGTCACCCCACCGGGGCCAAAGGCCCCGGGGAGGATGGGGTTAAGGGTTAGTTGGCGTTGGCTGCGTTGTTGATGATGGTGACGATCTTATTCACATCAGCGATAGAGCCGCGATGTTCAGCAGATGCAGCATCCATGTCAGCCATCAGGCGATTCACGATGGCCAGCTGCTCTACGGTGTAGTAATCGCCGCCGGTCAGAACCATCTGATACACAGCATTTGCGTCAGCGATGTTGACAACGTTATCCTTATTGATCAGACCGCTGGAACGGCTATAGGTGGATGCAGCAGTTTCGGTAGGAGTTAGCATTGCCAGACCGGCATCGGTCAGCTGGTTGCCGGAAACATAGGTAACCAGTTCATTACCGGTCTTGCCATTGTTCATAGGAATCAGAGTGACCAGAACAGGTTTGCCGTTCAACAGATAGTCGATATCTGCGGTGTAGTACATTTCGATATCACCGAACTTGTAGCCGCTGGTGTTTTCTTCGTTGGTTTCGATCCGCAGCATGACATAGTTCGCAGGTGCGTACTTGTAGTCTTCGACGACATGCTTCAGGGAGCCTTCCCACTGGGCAGTCAGGGTAACGTCACCATAGTTGTCCTTAACAGCTGTTCCTGCATTATAGACATGGTCCACATGCCAATTGCCGTTGGCACTGGTCACCTTCCAGACCTTGAAGGTATGGTAGGCGTACTCGGGCGCTGCAGGAGTGGTGAAACCAGTATCGGTCTTGAACTGCAGCCTGCTGACTTCACCGCCGTTGGCAGGATCGAAGGTTACGGTATACTCATTCGCAGTCCACTTTGCAACCAGTTCATGATCACCTGCAACGGAAACGAGAGAATCAGCAGTGATCCGGGTTTCTTCATTCTCAGCATTGGTGTAGAACCAGCCATCGAACTTATAGCCGCCGCGTGCAGGCTCTGCCAGAGTGCCGTAGGCGCTGTTGAAGGTTACCTCAAAGGGGGTGGTTACGGTTTCATCCAATTTACCGCCGTTGGCGTTCAGTGTAACGTTGTAGGTAACAGCCTCCCAGATTGCCTTCAGGGTAATATTCTCAGCAGGCATAGTGGTAGGAACGGAAGCATTTTCACCAGTATTTTCATTGATCCACTTCAAGAAGTTGTAGCCGGTCTTGGTGGGGTTGGCAACCGTGCCAACTTCAGCACCATAGTCCCTAGTGATGGGAGTGATGGTGGTATCACCAGTGTCTACGAAGGTGATGGTGTACTGGTTGATGGTCCACTGTGCGGTGATAGTCATATCCTCGGCGGGCATGGTGATGGGAATTTCCTTATCCCAGCTCTTGAAGGTGTAACCGGTCTTGGTGGGGTCGGCAGGTGCGGTCACGGCAGTGCCATAGTCCTGCGTGATCGTATCGTACTCGCTACCATCTTCGTTATTGAAGGTGATGGTGTACTGGTTGATGGTCCAGGTTGCTGTCAGGGTCACATCCTCAGCGGGCATGGTAGTGGGGAAAGTCACTTTGTTACCATCTTCATCAACCCAGCCTGCGAAGGTATAACCAGTCTTGCTGGGATCAGCGGGAGCGGTCACGTCGGTGCCGTAGTCCTGCGTGATTTTCTTGTACTCGGTACCGTCTTCATTATTGAAGGTGATGGTGTACTCGATAGGTTCATATACGGCAGTAACCTTGACATGAGATGCAGGCATTGTGAAGGAACCAATGTAGGTGTCATTATCCTGCTTGGTTACAGTAATGGTTTCCGTAATAGGATCGCCATCGTCATCAAATAGCGTATTGCCATTTTCATCCACATAGGTGATGGTAACGGTATCGCCTACCAGATCGTAACCCGTGCTTGGGGTGACAACAATATTGATGGTATCTCCCATATTTGCAGAGTCACCAGCATCGGGGTTGTTCTGATTGCTGACTACAGTCTGCGTATCATGAGAAATGCTGTAATCAGTCTGTGTCCACTTTGCCTTGACAGTCAAGTTTTCAGCAGGCATGGTGCTGGGAACTGCAGGTTCCCAGCCGGCGAAGGTGTAACCATCCTTAGTGGGGTTAGCCGGAGCAGTCACAGCAGTGTTGTAATCCTGCGTGATGGGGGCAACAGCACTACCACCATCGGTATCGAAGGTGATGGTATACTTGTTGATCTTCCAGTTCGCCTTCAGGGTCACATTCCCTGCGGGCATGTTGGTGGGAACAGTAGCATCATTCCCATCTTCATCAAGCCAGCCAAGGAAAGTGTAACCAGTCTTGGTGGGGTTAGCCGGAGCAGTCACAGCAGTCTTATAATCCTGCGTGATTGCCTTGATCTCAGAACCACCATCGGTATTGAAGGTGATGGTGTACCGGTTGATTCTCCATTGTGCGTAGAGTGTCATATCCCAGCCGGGCATCTTCTCGGGAATCTCCGTTTCGTTACCATCTACATCAGTCCATCCATTGAAGGTGTAGCCGGTCTTGGTGGGATCATCAACTGTACCAACCGCCTCATCGTAGTTCTTAGTGATAGGTGCAATTTCAGAACCGCCATCGGTATCGAAGGTGATGGTGTACTGGTTGATGATTTCCATGAATGCTGCATAGTAGGTAATATCCGCATTAACAGCACCCAGTTCAGTTACCGGCTTACCGCTGGTCATGTTGGGGGCGGTTGCCCAGCCTGCGAAGGTAACAGTGTAGCCTTCCACATCCTTAGTGGGAGTTTCACCATTATAGGTAGGCGTCTCACCGTGGGTCACTTCGGTTGTGTCTAAGATTTTGTTGCCATCCTGGCTCTTCCAAGTAACGGTGTGGGTGTTGGCCTTCCAGATGGCGTACAGGGTAGTGGCTTCGTTGGCGGTGTAGTTGGTGATCATATCGTCGGCGTTGTTATCACCGCTTGTCGTGCTCCAGCCCTGGAAGGTATAACCATCGCGGGAGGGAGTCTTGCCGGGTTCCAGAGTAAGTTCCACATTGTGCTGCTTCTTCTGGGTGGGAGCCTCGCCCTCAAAGCTACCGCCGTTGGCATCATAGGTCACGGTGTAGGTCTTCAGGGTTTCGACATTGAAATCACCTTCTGCTGTGACGGTGACTTTCTTAACAGATTCGGGATCTTTCTCCTTCGCCAGATTGGTGGCAGCTTCGATCCAGATGGGGTAGTGCGTATCGTAGATCGCGCTGGCTTTCAGCTTCATGGTCAGGGTAGCGATCTTGGTACCGGTTGTCGTGATAGTCACATCGGTGGAAGCCAGAGAATCCTCAAACTGGGTCTGGAAGTGAGGATCGGTATCCGCCATCTTGTCCACGATGGTCGTAACGTTGTCTTCGCCAGCGACACTGACAAACTCCAGATTCTCGTTCCACTCAGGGTAGATGTCGAAAGCCTGCATGACCTGCTCCGCACCGGCCTTGACATACACACCCACATTGAAGTTCGTATCGAGGTCAACTTCATGGACGGTGTCGCTGTCATCGTCCTCGATGGTATCCTCGATCTGATAGTAGACAGTAAATGCATCCTCGTCTACGGGTTCGGAGACAACCAAGGGGGCTACAGCGGTGTCAACATAATTTACACTAATCTGGTCTTTATTTAGATTTGCCAGTGTGAATTTTGTAATATCTGACCTATCGAGGCTGATATTACACTGACCATATCCAATCACTTCAAAGTTCGCGATAAATAACGTACCATTTTTAGAAGAGTTATTGGTTCGTCCACTTGTAATGATACCAACATCATTATTGATTACAATATTTCCGCCAATAATCGTATCTTTCAGTACATCCACTTCTTCGTCTTCATCGAACTCGGTTGCAAACCCAGTAAACTTCACAACATTACTGTTCCACAACAGGGTCAATGTAATAGATGCGTATCCCGGATTATTAGACAGTGCCGCTGTAACCGAAAATGTATCGCCAATTTTCAAAGATTCCGTTGCATCGGTAGTCATCGTAATCGTCGCCGCTGTTGTTTCCTCTGCGTAAACGCTAATCGGAAATACACCCAGAATCAGCGTTAACACCAGAAGAAGGGATAATGCTTTTTTCATGTTAGTTCCCTCCGAACTCATTTTGCTTTTTCCACAGTAAACTCTGTGATTTTCTTCGCAACGTATAGCAAAATTTCGGTTGCATCCATGGATGTGATATTTGCATCTCCATCAACATCCGCTTCTGTTACACGAATTTCCTGAATCTTTTGCGCTACATAAAGCAGTACTTGTGTCGCATCTATGGATGTAACATAACCGTCACCATCAACATCACCATAGATTACTTTAGCTGTCAGCTGAGGAATCGTCACCATCTTGGTATCGGTATACTCCTTACCCTCGAAGGTCACCTTTGCGGTATAGACATCAGAGCCGGCTGCCTCGTAGGTGGCATCGGTGGTTACCTTTTCCAGCTGATCGTCGGTCTCCGTCTGGGTATCCCCGCAGGAGCACTGGAAGGTTGCCGTTGCTGCAGTATAACCAGTCTCGTCACTGCCAGTCCAGCTCCACGCAAGATCGCCGTAGGTGTGAGGCTTCTTTGCAATGGTCTCAGTGGTAGTCTTGTCCTGTGCCCAGTCCTCAGCGAAGTCGGCAGTATAGGTGGTCTCGCCCTCAGCCGTGCAGGTTGCTTCCCTGGTCACCGCGCTGGTGATGGTTACAGATGCAGTCTGCTTTTCGCCGCAAGCGCAGGAACGCTCTGCAGCGTAGGAATTGATACCGTCGCCGGTGTAAGTTACTTCGCCGTAGACATGGTCCGTGATGTTGTCCTGACCGCAGGTATCACACTTGTGGTCGGTGTCATCGCTGTCGGAACACTGGGTCACGGTCTGGCCGCAGTAATCACAGGTATGCTTGCCCTCAGCGGCTTCATGCGTGCCCATGGTTGCACCACAGACATCACAGTCGTGATCGGTGTCTTCATCGGAACACTGGGTCACGGTCTTGCCGCAGTAATCACAGGTATGCTTGCCCTCGGCGGCTTCATGCGTGCCCATGGTTGCACCACAGACATCACAGTCGTGATCGGTGTCTTCATCGGAACACTGGGTCACGGTCTTGCCGCAGTAATCACAGGTATGCTTGCCCTCGGCGGCTTCATGCGTGCCCATGGTTGCACCACAGACATCACAGTCGTGATCGGCGTCTTCATCGGAACACTGGCTCATGGTCTGGCCGCATTCATCACACTTGTGGTCGCTGTTGTTGTCAGTACAGACTTCCCCTTCAACGGTTCCGCTACAGTAGTCACAGGTGTGGTTTGCATCGTCGCCGTCGCCGTGGGCATTCTCACCGGTGCTGTAGGCAGTACATGCGCTGTCGGTATCACAGATGTGATCCTTGTCGGAATCGCCGCAGGTTGTGACAACTGCATTACAGCCCTCGTGGTCACAGATGTGATCACCGTCGTTGTTAGGATCTTCATGATTCAGTTTACCAACTACGGTGGTCTGGGTGCTCAGCACTGCATAGCACTGGGTGCAGCGGACAACGGTATCGTAGCTGCCATCTGTGGTACAGGTTGCAGCCACCACATTTTCCTTTGCAGCCGTTCCCGCAGTGTGCAGGTGCACACCGTAGGTACCGTCGCCGTTGTCAGTAGGACCATAACCCTCAGCACACCAGGTCTGATCAACCGCATTTGCAAAGGTACCACCGGAGATGGCGATGGTGCCCTTTTCTGCCAGATCAGGCGCGTCGCTGCCGTCGCCATTGAGGATCTCGCCGTTGACGGTGCCGCCGGTGATGACGGTCTTGCCGCTGTTGTCGATACCCTCCAGAGTACCGTCCTCCACGGTCAGCATGCCGCTGTTCCAGACATCAGTTTCAAAGTTACCGCCCTTGATGGTAGCAGTACCGTAAACATCGCCGCTGTGGTACATATTGTACAGGGCTGCATTATAGGTCTCGCCCTCAGACTTGAAGGTACCGTTTTCAATGGTGATCTTGCCATAGTTTGCAAAGATGATGTCCTGCATGCTAAGCACAGTACCATTGCCGGTCACAGTCAGGTCACCACTTGTGCCAATGTAGATCGCGCCAAAGTCGTCAGTGAAGTCCGCGGTGATGGTCTTGCCGCTCAGATCCAAGACGATCTTCTTTTTGACAGTCAGCCGCTCGGTCAGTTCTGCATCTGTCAGCAGGGTAACGGTCTGGCCGTCTTCAGCGGCTTCGACTGCATCAGCCAGCGTACCGTAATTGGTATTCCCGACTTTCGCGACACCCTGAAGCATGGGTTCTGTCACGATTGCTCTGCTGATCTCGTAATTACAGACAGAGCAATAGACAACGGAAGCATAGTAGCCTGTGGTATTGTAGGTGGGCGGAATCTCGTTCTCCTTGACCGCTTCAGCTTCTGTGTGCGTTGTTGCATCGGTGGTTGCAGTACAGTTCTTACACTCGTGCCAGTGTCCGCTTCCGTCGAAGCTCCATGTATCAGCGTAATCGTGCTCCAGCATAGGAATCTCTACATAGGTGCTGTAGTTACAGCCCTCATTCTGGCACTTCTGATACGCATTCCAACCGATCTGCGTACAGGTTGCGGTCTGTGCAGGGATGTCCATAAGGTTGTGGGCTTTGGGGTCAACATCGCCCTCAATGGTTTCCGTTTCAGAAACCGTGCCGCAGACGGAGCACTTGGCCTTATAGACGGCATTGGTCACGCAGTTGGCTTCCGTCACGATATCGCCGCGAACGGTATAATCACAATCAGAAGCTTTCTGGTTGCAGTAAGCACAGATGTGTGTACCCTGTGCGGCTTCGTGGGTGCCCACGTTTTTGCCGCAGATGTCGCACTTGTGGTCCTTGCCTTCGTCCACACAAACGGAAATGGAGGTACCGCATTCGTCGCAGTTGTGATCGTTGTTGTTGTCGACACAGACATCGCCCTCGACTGTGCCATTGCAGTAGTCGCAGAGGTGATCGTTGTCGTCGCCGTCGGCGTGGGTGCCCTGATAGACTTCACATCCGTTGTCACAGATGTGGTCCTTGGGATTTTCGTCCTTGTGGGTCAGGGCGGGAATGATATAGGGGTCTTCCTCGGTAAACATTGCGGTGCCTGCTTCGTCCTTGAAGTACGTCTGACAGTCAGCACAGTACCAGTAGGCGTAGTTGCCGGGGTCTTCGCAGGTTGCGGGCTTCGCCTCGGCGGGGGTCATGCCCTCATGGGTGCAGAGGCTTGCGCCGCAGATGTCGCAGAGGGAATCGCCATCGTTGTCTGCGCATTCGGAGATAGTATCACCACAGACATCGCACTTGTGATCGTTACTATCCGCGCATGCGGTCGCGAAGCCGCAGACATCACAAGTGTGGTCCGTATCAATACCAGTGTGGATTTCGCAAACCCATCTACTACCATTATAATTATAGGTAGCGCATTTTGCTGCATCGGTAGTCAGATAAGTCCCATCCCCATGCTTCAGCTGGCCTGCGCCAACACTGATGCTTGAATAGGAAATACTGGTACCGCTCTGGGTCGCTTCATACAGGATCGGAGAGGATTCTCCTGCCTTTACCTTTACAACACCGCTTCCGTTGGAGCAGATATTGCCGCCGCTGGGCGTGCAGTAAAGATAACCCTCGGAGGCATCCAATGTACCATTGACGAGAATCTTCGCATCCACGATATCGTTGTTGGTACGGGTATATGCCCTGCTGTGGGCATAGTTTGCAGGACGGAAGTAGGCATTGGAATAGACGTAGTAGCCATTCTTCCATTCGATTTCATCGTAGACATACAGCCGCTTGCCGCTGCCCAGCTTTACCGTGCCACCCTCGGCAATATTCAACTGCGTACCCGCCAGCAGGGACACATCCTGATTCAAAGTCAGCGTTCCGCTATTCACGTTCAGGGTAACACTGTTGCTAATAGGCAGCACATAGTCGGATAGTTTAATCTTGTACAAATCTCCTACCAATTTGATCTCCGTCTGGCTAATGGAGAAATCACCATTGATATCCAGCACCAGCCGATCTGTGCTTCCATCGTACTGCTTTGTCGCAGTGCCGCTGGACAAATTAAAGATGCAGCCGGAGGTTCCCAAAAACTGTACCTCCACCGCCCGCACGGAAATGATATCCGCGATCATGGAGCAGGTCACCTTAGCGCCGGATTCCATGACCATAGGCGCTTCCACATTCTGGACATAATACTGGCTCATGGGGAAGACCTTGTTGTCATTGCCCAGCATACCGGAGGATGCTGTGCCGCCGCGCCAGTCCACCACCTGGAAGGATTCGTAGGATATTGCGCCGGATTTCAGATAGACGTTACCGGAACCGGAGATAAAGCCCCAGACATACAGCTTGCCACCATTCTGGACAGTGATAGAACTGCCGGAGTTCATGGCGATATGACCATATTTCGAGGTGGGTGCACCGGCATAGCCCATCTTTGCAGACACCTTGGCAGATACGCTAATGGCACCGCCGTTGGCTACAGTGATTTTGGCACCGTTGGCCAGGGTCAGCGTGCTGTAGGCAGAGGGCTTGGTATAGCTGTCCTCCACATAGCCCGGGGAAGTGGTGTACTTGGTGCCGTCACTGTCAAAGGGAGCCAGCAGGGTCACGCCGGAGGGAATGGTATAGCTGCCAGAGGACAGTGTGCCACTTGCCGCCAGAATGATAGTTTTGTTGGATGCACTGGTGGCATGGGTAATTGCAGCAGATAACCCCTCAAACAGATATGCCTTGGATGAACCCCAGAAGCAAGCTTCCGAGGAAGCGCTGGCAAAGATGGCTTTTAGGGACAAGTCACCTGTGGGCACATAGGTAAGGCTTGCAGCTGTGGAAATTACAGAGTTGTCTTCCGTGTTAATCCAACCTACAAAGGTTGCACCAGAAACAGGGCTTGCTGCAAAAGTTGCACCACTGGCCTCTACAGTCACGGAATCTCCAGAAACAATAGTCGTTCCCGCAACACTGACCGTTCCCAATTCATTGTGGCTTACCTTAACAATTGACGCACTAGCAACTTCCAGTTTCACATTGTCTAGGCTTACAGAGCCTGACTTAGGGGTCGACAAAATGCCTGATTTAGGAACGTTCATATATATCTTTACCGAAGCGCCTGCAGCAAGTTCTGCATTGTATGTACCGCTGGCCGAAGCACTACTTCCCGCCACTGTAAAGGAATCGTATGTACCAGTTGCAGCATAGGAAAAAGATAACTGTGCTGCTTCATTTCCACTGTTTGTAAGCGTAAGAGTTCCATTTTTTGCAGATGTTCTCGTTCCAGTAACCGTCATACTGACAGTTCCGGTAGATGCGCTACCGGAGCCAGAACCCTCGACGGTCGCAGTAAGGTTTGTTGCAGGTGAGGCCAGCGTTGCGGCTAGCACCCGAATCGGCAAGACCATGAGCAGCAAAGTCACCACAATCATTAACCGCATTGTTTTTTTTCTCATAGACTTCCTCCTTTTTCAAAAGGATAAGGAAAAGAATATCAGTGTTTATCTATTAGCTTCCCATGACATCCTTCATCAAATCAGACAGGTCCTGATTACCAACAATACCATTTGCTAGAACAGAACCAGTGATTTCAGGATTGCCAGTATTGTTGCTAACCATATTCATTGCTGCCATATAGGCCTCCAAATCGGCCTGACCAGCAGGGGATGCTACATATTTAGCAAATTCTTCAGTGTTTACAGTTTGAGAAAATTTAGCGGGGTCTGTTGTGTCAATGCCGTTATTCTCTGCATACGCAGTATACATACCGTAAGCAAGCGCTGCATTTGCCATGGTTTCTGCATTAGTGCTACCTTCAATTCTGGAAGTAAGAGCGCTGCCCTCCACATAACCGAACAAACTGTCGATTGCATTCTGGGTAGTGCCAGCTGCGCTACTTGCTGCATACATAATCAACGCATTGGTTGTCGCATTCGGATTTGTTTTTTCAATTTCTGTCAATTTTTCTTCGTAAGCAGCCGTATATGCATCGTCAGTTTCATAATCTTCCCGCTTCAAACCAAGGTATCCGGCAAAAGCATTCATAAAGTCATCACTTGCACCAATTTCTCCAAGAATGGAGTCATCAAGGAAGCCACCTGCCAAATAGGTTTCCAGCGCACCCACATCACCCAGCAGAGCTGCAGAACCACGGTCAGAGAATGCATTGTCACCAGACAGGATGGCAACATCACTTGCGTTTAGGGTGATCTGCTGTCCGCCAAAGTTAAAGGTCATGGTGCCGCCCTTAACGAAAGCGCCGCTTCTGGGCATGTACACCACTTCGGTATAGACCTTAAAGGTGCCGCCCTCGAAGAACTCTGCGAAGGAGGCATCGATCTTATCATTTGCGGTGTTCAGTGCGTTGGTTGCCACCGCGCCGGAGCTGATGGCAATGCTGGGGCTGTCGGTACGGCCATAGTTGCTTTCACCGTTGAATGCGCAGGCTGCTGCAAAAGCAGTATTCACAGATGCCAGCAGGGTCTGGTCTGCAGACTCGTTGGCCTTCTCCACATAACCGCTGTAAGCGGGCACTGCCACGCCTGCCAAAATGGCCAGGATGGCGATAACGACAATCAGTTCCACCAGGGTGAAACCGCCGTTTTTCTTCATAAATTTCATCTTTTTTCGTTCCTTTCGTTTTTTGCATTTAAACCCGGGGACGGTTGTCCGCCGTCCTGCGGGGATTTGCCTTTTTCTGGGTCTGGCGCTGGGCCCTCTGCTTCACCACTCCGGCGCACACCGGACAGCCGCTGGCCCGTTCCCGGGTTCGGGAATAGATCGCCGCCTGCCACACATGGCCCTCCCGGCAGCGCCACCAGACTTTCCAGTTGCTTCCCGGGGATACGTCCTCCGGCCGCAGTTCCCCATTCAGCGGCTGATGCCACTGCTCTGCCACCTTTGGCTTCTTCGTCGCCAGGTCGTTGAAGCCCGGCAGGACTTTCTTTCCCGTGCAGTAGGGACAGCCCGCTGCCTGCTCCCGGGTCCGGGAGAAGATCATCGCCTGCCAGCTGTGACCCAGGCTGCAGCGCCACCAGGCCTTCTCATGGGAGGACGGAAGCACATTTCCCGGATCAATCTCCTGATTTTTTTCAAAATCCCAGGCCTCCAGCACATCCGGCCGCAATGTTGCCAGATCCGTTTCCCCGGGGATCGCCCGCTTGCCCATGCAATAGGGGCAGCCGCAGCCCTCCACCGCCACCACCGCGATCTGGCTCTCCCATTCGTGGCCACGGTCGCAGCGCCACCAGACCTTCCGGTGGGAGCTGGCGGTGACTTCTGTGGGTTTTAGGGTATTCTTCTCACTCCAAAGCTTCAAGACCTGCGGATGGGTGGTTGCCAGGTCCGTTTCCCCGGGGATGGCATTTCTTCCGGAACAGTACGGACAGGAACAACCCGATTTCACGGAATATACCTGGGCCTGCCAGCTATGGCCCTGCTCGCAGCGCCACCATGCCGCTCTCCGGCTGCCGGGTGTCAGCTCCGCGGGGTTCAAGTCTGCGTTCTTCTCCGCGTCCCACATCCGGGACATCTGTGCGTTTTCCAGAAAATGATCCTGTAGTGTCATTCCACGCCCCCTTTCATCCCAAGCAACGCCTTATGCTTACCTGTTTGTTACATAATGTTGATTATGTTATGCCCCGGGATCGGCAGGAGGAAAATCGTAGCAGTTCTGCCATCTTTTTAGATTCAAAAACGAAAAAAGCGCAGCAAAACAAAGGTCAAGGGAACTGTTTTTCCTCCCCTGGCCT